>ERZ1643250.3354-NODE-3354-length-11042-cov-8.328206_pt1 | contig 11042 bp, 12 predicted proteins | sample MGYA00579262_ERZ1643250 | MGnify/ENA primary metagenome ERZ1643250 (study PRJEB29033, sample SAMEA4952265) | chicken gut metagenome | biome: Broiler Chicken; feature: Gastrointestinal Tract; material: Caecum | place: Ireland | collected 2018 | study: Broiler...
GACAGGCCGTAGGTCGCGAGATAGGGGGTCACGTCCATGAACACCTCGTCGATCGAGTAGACGTGGATATCCTCCGGCGCAATATATTGCAGGTAGATCTCGTAAATACGGGCACTGTACGCGATATAATATGCCATGCGCGGCACGGCGGTGATATAGGAGAGCGCCAGCGCGGGATCGGCGGCGAGCGCCGCAGCGTCCCGCGACTCGCCGCAGAGCTCGCGGCCGGGAGCGCGCATGCGCCGCCCGGCGTTGACCTCACGGACCCGCTGCACGACCTCGAACAGCCGCGCCCGCCCGGGGACGCCGTATGCCTTGAGCGCGGGTGACACGGCAAGGCAGATGGTCTTTTCCGTACGGCTGGCGTCTGCAACGACAAGATGGGTCGTCAGCGGGTCGAGACCGCGCTCGACGCATTCCACCGAGGCGTAAAAGGATTTCAGGTCGATGGCGAGATAGGTGCGGCCGGGCATAAGGCAGCCTCCTTTCAAACACAAAATACGAACATTTGTTCGTATTTATTATATCGCGTTCCGGCGGGAATGCAAGGCCTTTCTGACGGGTGGAAGAATTTGACCAAAGAGACGGGAGGGGGAGGGTGAACGGTTTGGCGTGTACTGGCAGAAAAAACTTGACAAATCCCGCGGAATAGAATACACTAATACCACAGAGAAGAAATTCTATCTAAACCGTAGGAAAAGGAGGAAACCGCGATGCTGTCGATCCGGAAGGAAATGTGCATGATGTGCGGTTCTGCTCGTTTTTCTGCGGCGCAGCCCTGAAGGCTGCAGCGCTGTAAGCGGGCCGCTTGTCATGCGGCGCGCTTGACACAGATGGAAAACGAGCGGAAAGCAGGCCCTGCTTTCCGCTTTTATTTTGAAAAAGGAGGAACGGACTTGGAGAAGGATTGTATCGTCAGGATCCAGAACCTGAATAAGACCTTCCGCGGCCGCGCAGGCACGGTCACCGCGCTGGACGGCGTCAGCCTCGAGATCCGCCGCGGCGAGATCTTCGGCATCATCGGCCTGTCGGGCGCGGGCAAAAGCACGCTCGTGCGCTGCATCAACTTTCTGGAAAAGCCCACCGCGGGTACGGTGACGGTGGACGGGCAGGAGCTGGGCAAGCTGTCCAAAAGGGAGCTGCTGGAGGCGCGCCGGTCGATGGGCATGATCTTCCAGCAGTTCAACCTGCTGCAGCAGCGCACCGCGCTGCAGAATATCTGCTTCCCGCTGGAAATCGCGGGCGTGAAAAAGGCAGAGGCGGAGAAGCGGGCGCGCGAGCTGCTCGAGACCGTCGGCCTGTCCGACCGGGCGGACAATTACCCGTCCCAGCTGTCCGGCGGCCAGCAGCAGCGCGTGGCGATTGCCCGCGCGCTGGCGACGAACCCAAAGATCCTGCTGTGCGACGAGGCGACCAGCGCGCTCGACCCCACGACCACGCGGTCGATCCTCGCGCTGCTCAAGGAGATCAACCAAACGCTCGGCATCACGATTATTGTCATCACGCATGAGATGTCGGTCATCGAGGAGATCTGCCAGCGCGTGGCGATCATTGATTCCAGCCATATCGCCGAGGTCGGCTCGGTCGATCAGGTGTTCACCCGGCCGCAGTCCGCGATGGCAAAGCAGCTCATCTACCCGGACGGGGGGCGCGACAAGCTCGCCACCGGCAAGCATTACTGCCGCATCGTATTTGACGGCAACTCGTCGTTCGAGCCGGTGGTGTCCAACATGGTGCTCGAATGCAAGGCGGCGGTCAACATCATGTTTGCAGATACCAAGGACATCGACGGCCGCGCCTACGGCCAGATGATTTTGCAGCTTCCCGAGGACGAGCGCGCGGCAAAGCGTGCGCTGGCGTACCTCGAAACCCAGAATGTGCATGTAGAGGAGGGGGACGCAGATGCTTTCACCTGAAGTTTGGGCCCAGAGCCTGTGGGAAACCCTGTATATGGTCATCGTGTCGACCGCAGTGTCCTATGTAATCGGCCTGCCGCTCGGCCTGCTGCTGGTCGTGACGGATAAGGGCGGCATCCGCCCGATGCCCGTGCTCAACGCGGTGGTCGGCGTGATCGTTAACATCCTGCGCTCGATCCCGTTCCTGATCCTCGCGGTCATGATCACGCCGCTGACGCGCGCGATCGCGGGCCGCGCGATCGGCACGACCGCCATGATCGTGCCGCTGACTGTGGCGGCTGCTCCCTATGTGGCGCGCATGGTCGAGTCCTCGATCAAGGAGGTGCCCTTCGGTGTGATCGAGGCGGCGCAGTCCATGGGAGCATCCCCGTGGCAGATCGTGCGCAAGGTGCTCGTGCCCGAGGCCAAGCCCTCGCTCATGGTGGGCGGCGCGATCTCGATCGTGACCATCCTCGGCTATTCCGCAATGGCGGGCTTTATCGGCGGCGGCGGTCTGGGTACGATCGCGGTCAACTATGGCTATAACCGGTACCGGGCGGACATCATGCTGGTCGCCTGTATCATCATCGTGATCGTCGTGCAGATCTTCCAGGTCGCCGGCATGTGGCTCGCGCGGCGGCTGGATAAGCGCAACCGATAAACTGCTTGTTATCATGGGACGGCGCAGGGATAGAAAAGGAGAAGCGCTTATGTTTAAAAAGGCATTTTGGGTTCCCTATGAGGATTGTGCGGACTATCCCACCGTCACAAAAGCAAAAGATGCAATTTCCAAGTACTGTGCCGAAAACGGCTGGTCCTATTCTTTCCCGGCAGAGGATGCGGTCATCATCGAGGGGAAGGAATACGAAGTGTATCGCGGCTATGAATCCGGAAGCCGGGGAAATTACGGCATCAAATGCAAGGAAAAATAAAGCGGCCCAGCGGCTGACGGGCTGGTAAAAACAGCCTGTGAGCCGGACGACACACCATTTGCGTCCCATGCGCCGCCCCATGGCAGCAAAAGACGGGAAACGGCCTGCTACGGCCGGAAAGCGATCCGATCAAACAGGATCAAGCCGCCGGTATGGAGGCGGTTTGGTTTTGATGATATGCAAAGCAAAAAGGAGAGACAAAGTCATGAAGAAGAAAATTGCAGCCCTGCTGGCAGGCGCGCTCTGCCTGTCCGCCCTGACCGCCTGCGGCGGCGGGAACGACGCACAGACCGCAGAAGGCGGCGCGTCCGACGACAAGACCATCGTGGTCGGCGCATCGCCCACACCGCACGCGGAGATCCTGAATGCGGCGAAAGATGTTCTGGCGGAGGCCGGCTGGACGCTTGAGGTTGTGGAGTTTACCGACTATGTGCAGCCCAATACCGCGCTGGTCGACGGCGATCTGGACGCGAACTACTTCCAGCACATCCCGTATCTGAACAACTTCAATGAGGAGAACAATGCAGATCTGGTTTCTGCGATCGAGATGCACTACGAGCCGTTCGGCATCTACCCGGGCCGTACCGCAACGCTTGAGGAACTGGCGGACGGCGCGACCATTGCCGTGCCGAACGATGGTTCGAACGAGACCCGTGCACTCCTGCTGCTGCAGGACGCCGGCCTGATTACGCTGGCGGACGGCATCGACCCGACCTCGGATGCGACCATTCTGGACATTGTCGAAAACCCGAAGAACCTGACCATTCAGGAGATCGCAGCCGAGCAGCTGCCGCGTTCGCTCGAGGATGTTGACCTTGCGGTCATCAACGGCAACTATGCGCTGCAGGCTGACCTGAACGCAAACGAGGATTCGCTCATCACCGAGAACCCGGAGTATGCGCAGGTTTACGTCAACACGGTGGCCTGCCGCAGCGGCGACGAGAACAGCGAAAAGATCCAGGCGCTGGCTGATGCGCTGCAGAGTGATACGGTCAAGCAGTTTATCGAGGACACTTATAAGGGTGCGGTTGTGCCGACTTTCTAAAGTGAATATGAAAAAACAGTCCCGAAATTTTGATTTCGGGACTGTTTTTTTGCGGAACTGGAAACGCGCAGGTTACAGCGCGGTGCCTTTTTTCGGGATGAAAAAGCCGCTCATATCCGTTTTTTCCAGCGTCAGGAGCTGCACCTTTTTGTCAATGCCGCCGGCGTAGCCGGTCAGGCTGCCGTTTGCCCCGACCACCCGGTGGCAGGGGACGAGGATGGAGATCTCGTTGTGCCCAACCGCACTGCCGACAGCCTGCGCCGACATGTGTGCCCGGCCGTTTTGCGCAGCGAGCTGACGCGCGATCGCGCCGTAAGTCGTGGTACGGCCATAGGGGATGGTGCACAGGATCTCCCACACCTCGTTCTGGAAGTCGGTGCCGGTGAAACGCAGCGGCACGGAAAAATCCGGCTCGCGGCCGGAAAAATAAACATCCAGCCAGCGTTTTGCTGCGGAAAATACGTCAAGTTCCTTTTCTTCATGCACCGGATCCAGCCGGAGGGCGAAATATTTCTGCCCTTCGAACCAAAGCCCGGTCAGATGGGCGCCGTCGGACGCCAGCAGGATGGGGCCGAGGGGAGAATGGTAATGGCTGGTGTATTGCATGGTATTACCTCCGCGGTTTTGGCGTTGCAGCTGTGATGGAAAAAGCCCGGCTTTGCCGGGCTTCCAGTCTGTTGAAAAGCGTTTCTGCGCCGCAGGGCCTAAACGGGGTTATTCCGCCGCAGCCTGCACGCCTGCCATGTCGGAGACCGGCTTGCAGGTGAGCGCCTTGTCGATCTTGCCGGCAAAGCCGGTGAGCGTCTTGCCCGGGCCGATCTCGCATGCGGTGGTCAGGCCCGCCGCCATGCCGTTCCGCACAAGCTTGGTCCAGCGCACGGGGGAGATCATGTGCTGCTCGAGGTGCGCGGGCAGGTCGGCGCAGTCGAGCACCTCGCCGTCGAGATTGGAGTAAATAGCCATCTTGGGCGCGGAGAAGGTGAAGTCGGATACATAGGCGCGCAGCTCAGCTGCAGCCTTTTCCATCAGCGGGGTGTGGAACGCGCCTGATACCGCAAGCGGGAGCGCACGACGCGCGCCTGCCGCCTTGCAGTTTTCGACCGCTTCATTCAGTGCCTTGCGCTCGCCCGCGATGACCAGCTGGCCGGGGCAGTTGTAGTTGACCGGGCGGACCAGGCCGCTCTTGACCGCGGCGCAGGCCTCCTCGATCTTTGCGTCCTCGAGGCCGAGGATTGCCGCCATACCGCCGTCGATCGAATCCGCCGCCTGCTGCATCAGCTTGCCGCGCATGGATACGATCTTGACGCCGTCCGCGAGAGATATCACGCCCGCCGCCGCGAGCGCAGTGTATTCGCCGAGCGAGAAGCCCGCCGCCGCCTTGAAGGTCACGCCAGCCTCGGTCAGCGCCGCGAGCGCCGCCATCGAGTGGGTGAAGATCGCGATCTGGCTGTTCTCCGTGCGGGAGAGCGTCTCCTTGTCGCTGTCAAAGCAGAGCTTCGCAACGTCCAGCCCTGCCCCCTCGCTGGCTTCCTCAAAAACCAGCCGGGCCGCCTGCGAATTTTCGTACAGATCCTTGCCCATGCCGGGAGCCTGCGCGCCCTGGCCGGGGAAAAATGCAAAACCGTATTCCATGCTTCGTTCCTCCAAAAATCGCCGTCAAACCTCGGAAAAGGTTGACAATTTTGTGTCCTTTTATTATAATAGTCAAGGATTACTTTGTCAATCAAACTATTGTCGCTTTTCCACGCTTTTTGGGAGAGCGATTTGAACTTTTGGGGAGCGTGGAAATCATCAACAGCCAACTGATTGGAACGGGATCGTGTATCCCGGATTTCATACTGACCAACGCAATGCTTGAGCAGATGGTGGATACCAGTGACGAGTGGATCGTCAAGCGTACGGGCGTGCGCGAGCGCCGCATCGCGAAGAATACCCACACATGGGAGCTGGCGCTCGGCGCGGCGCAGGACGCGCTGCAGGACGCGGGCGTCAGCGCGGAGGAGCTTGACCTCATTTTGGTGAGCACCTGCACGCCGGACAACAATACGCCCAACACCGCCAGCATCCTGCAGGACAAGCTGGGCGCGCGGCAGGTCGGAGCAATGGACATCAACAACGCCTGCACCGGATTCGTCTCCGCGACCGATATCGCGGACAGCTACATCAAGGCGGGCAAGGCGAAGACCGTCCTGGTTGTTTCGGCGGAGACGCTGCACCGCATTGTGGATTACACCGACCGTTCCACCTGCATTCTGTTCGGCGACGGCGCGGCCGCAGCGGTTTACCGCGCGACGGAGAACGAAAACGTCGGCATCCAGTCTACGTTTGTTGCGGCGGACGGTTCGGGCGCAGATTATCTGCACATGCAGGCGCTGCCGGTCGAGGACCCGTTTGCACCCGAGCGCCCGGTCGACCCTAAGGCGCGTTTCCTCAAGATGCAGGGCGCGGCGGTTGTGCGCTTTACGGCGCGGGCCGTGCCGCTGGCAATCGATACCGCGCTGCAGCGTGCGGGCGTGGCGGCAGAGGAAATCGACTGGGTCGTGCCGCACCAGGCCAACCTGCGCATCCTGGACGTCATCGCCAAGCGATATCACCTGCCCCGCGAAAAGGTTTATGTCAATATGGAGTATTTCGGCAACACTTCCTCCGCAAGTGTGCCGATCTGTCTGGATGAAATGCGGAAAAAGGGCCTGCTCAGCGAAGGGCAGACCATCGTGTGCACCGGGTTCGGCGCGGGCCTGACCTACGGCGCGTTTGTACTCAAACTGTAAAAGGGGAGCGAAATCAATGAAAACCAAGATCACAGAGCTGCTGGGCATTGAATACCCGATCGTACAGGGTGCTATGGCGTGGATTGCAGAGCATCACCTCGCGGCGGCGGTCTCCAAAGCGGGCGGTCTCGGCATCATCGCGGGCGGCGCGGCTCCGGTCGATTACATCCGCGACGAGATCCGCAAGGCGCGTGCCATCACGGACAAGCCGCTGGGTATGAACATCATGCTGCTGTCCCCGAATGCGGACGACCTCGCCCAGCTCGCCATCGACGAGAAGATCGAGGTGCTGACCACGGGCGCAGGCAATCCGGGCAAGTATATGGAAAGCTGGAAGAACGCGGGCATCAAGGTCATGCCGGTCGTCGCGTCTGTTGCATTGGCAAAGCGCATGGAGCGCGCGGGCGCGGACGCGGTCATCGCGGAAGGCATGGAGGGCGGCGGCCACATCGGCGAGCTGACGACCATGCCGCTTGTGCCGCAGGTGGTGGATGCGCTGAGCATCCCGGTCATTGCGGCGGGCGGCATCGCGGACGGCCGCGGCATGGCGGCGGCGTTCATGCTGGGCGCCGAGGGCGTGCAGTGCGGCACCGTGTTCCTCGCAACCGACGAGTGCTATATTTCGGATAAATACAAGGAACTGGTGCTCAAGGCGACCGATATTTCGACCGTTGTCACCGGCCGCCCGTCCGGCCATCCGGTGCGCTCGCTCAAGACCCCAATGGCGCGCAAGTGCCTCGAACTCGAGAAGATAGGTACTGAGCAGTCGCTGGCCGAACTGGAACTTGCAACTTCTGGTTCGCTGCGCAAGGCTGTGCAGGACGGCAACTACGAGGAAGGCACCTTTATGTCCGGCCAGATCGCGGGCATGCTCAAGGAGCTGCGCCCGTGCGAGGATGTCATCAAGGGCATGACCGCTGAGGCGGAGGATCTGCTCAAAAACGCGTATAAGCGCTTTGAATAAGGAGAAAACGATGGGACTTGCAATTGTAACCGGCGGCTCGCGCGGCATCGGCGCGGCCATTGCGGAGAGACTGGCCGCGGACGGCCACGATGTTGTCATCAACTGCGCGTCGAGCGTGGATAAGGCGGAAGCGGTCGCGGAGAAGTGCCGCGCGCACGGCGTGAACGCTGTACCCATGCAGTGGGACGTTTCCGACCACGCAGCCTGTGAAAAGGCGCTGGCGGAGATCAAGGAAAAGCTGGGCGTGCCGTATATCCTGGTCAACAATGCGGGCATCACCCGCGACGGCCTGATGGTGCGCATGAAGGAAGAGCAGTTTGACGATGTCATCCGCATTAACCTCAAAGGCGCTTACAACATGCTGCAGCTGTGCGGTGCGATGATGATGCGCGCGAAGCAGGGCCGTATTATCAATATTTCTTCCATTTCGGGCATGGTCGGCAACTTCGGCCAGATCAACTACTGCGCGGCAAAGGCGGGCCTGCTCGGTATGACCAAGACCGCGGCCAAGGAACTCGGCCCGCGCGGCATCACGGTCAATGCGGTCGCTCCGGGCTTTATCGACACGGATATGACCGCAAACCTGTCGGATGATCTCAAGGAAGGCGCGAAAAAGCAGATCGCGCTCGGCCGCTTCGGCAAGCCCGAGGAGATCGCTTCTGTAGTTTCCTTCCTTGCGTCGGACAATGCAAGCTTTATCACGGGACAGACCATTGTCGCGGACGGCGGCATGATCTGACCTGCAGGACACCAGCGGCTGGATACGGCGGGGCGCACGTACTCCGCTGCGGCAGCTAAAACAGGAACTGCGTGCAAAGCACAGGAATTTTGGGGAAGAGGAGTTGCTTCGATGGAACGAGTAGTCATCACCGGTATGGGTGCGATCACCCCGGTCGGCAATGACGTGCAGACGTTTTGGGAATCGCTCAAGGCAGGTAAATGCGGCATTGGGCCGATCACCAAGTTTGATGTATCTGATTATAAGGTAAAGCTGGCAGCCGAGGTCAAGGACTTCGATGTGACCCAGTATGTGGACAAGCGCGAGGCGCGCCGCATGGATCTGAACTGCCATTTTGCGCTCGCAGCAGCGCAGCAGGCGGTCGACCAGGCGGGGCTCAAGGAAGGTAATTTCGACCCCTACCGAACAGGCGTGATTTATGGGTCGGGCGTGGGCGGCCTTGCCGTCGCAGAGGAGGAGATCCCGAAGCTGAATGAGAAGGGCCCGGGCCGTGTCTCCCCGCTTTGCATCCCGGAGATGATCGCCAATATGGCGGCGGCTTATATCTCCATGCGCTTTGGCTTCAAGGGCGAGAATTTCTGCCCGATTTCGGCGTGTGCGACGGCGAACCACTCGATCGGCGAGGCGATGCGCGCCATCCGCCATGGCTATCAGGACATCGTTCTTTGCGGCGGCACGGAAAACGGCATTATCCCGATCGCGCTGGCGGGGTTCTCCAACATGAAGGCGCTGCACACGGGCGATGATCCGTCCTGTGCGTCCATCCCGTTTGACGCACGCCGCTCGGGCTTTGTCATGGGCGAGGGCGCGGGCTGCCTCGTGCTCGAAAGCCTGTCGCACGCCGAGGCGCGCGGTGCAACCATCCTGGCAGAGGTCGCGGGCTACGGAGCGTCGGGCGATGCGTACCATATTACCAGCCCTGCGCCGGACGGAGAGGCGGCGGCGCATGCGATCCGCGGCGCGATTGAGGACGCGGGCCTGGCCCCGGCAGACGTGGACTATATCAATGCCCACGGCACCTCGACCCCGCTCAATGAAAAATATGAGACGATCGCCATCAAAAAGGCGTTTGGCGATGCGGCATATAAGGTAAAGATCTCCTCGACCAAGTCGATGACCGGCCATCTGCTGGGCGGTGCGGCGGCAGTCGAAGCGATCGCCTGTGTCATGGCGATCCGCGAGGGCATCATCCCGCCGACCATCGGCTATCAGGAGCCGGATCCGGAGTGCGATCTGGATATCACGCCGAACGAGGCGGTCCGTATGCCGGTGAACGTGGCGATTTCCAACTCGCTGGGCTTCGGCGGCCACAACGCCTGCATCCTGTTCAAGAAGGTGTAAACACAGAATGGATATGAAGGAACTCAAAGACGTTGCGATTGAGCTGATGGACGCGCTCAAGGCCAAAGGCCTCGGCGAGGTCGAGCTTGAGACGGACGATATTAAAATCAAGATCAAATCCGCGCCGCCGGCCCCGGTTCTACCGGTTGCAGCGGCACCGGTGGCCGCTGCTGCGGCGCCGTCTGCCGCGCCCGCCGCTGCGCAGGATGAGGCAGCAGCCCCGGCAGAAGAGCTGCCGGCGGGTACCGAGGTCAAGAGCCCGCTGGTGGGCACGTTCTACTCGTCCCCGTCGCCGGATGCGCCGCCGTTCGTACTGGTCGGCCAGAAGGTCAAGGAGGGCGACACGCTGTTCATCATCGAGGCGATGAAGACCATGAACGAGGTCAAGTCCCCGTGCGACGGCACGGTTTCGCGCATCCTCGCGCAGCCGGGCGACATGGTGGAGTATAACCAGACGGTCGCAATTATTCTCTAAGGGGGGACGCTGTCCCCCTTAGATATCCGAAAAGTTCCCGGAGGAAACTTTTCGGAATACCCCCCTCTCGTCCGCACGGCGGACGAGGCCGCGCCGCCGCGGCGCGGGCAGCGGAGCAAAAGTCCGGCAGAGCCGGGCTTTTGCGGGGATTTGGAACGCAGGCGCTGCGGCGTCTGCGCGGATGCCGCCCGGCTTTGCTGGGGCGGGGAATAAAAAGCACGGGCGAAGCGCGCGCTTTTTATGAAAATTGCCGCGGTGCGGCAATTTTCTGTTATATGCTGTGCTTGACGCAGCAGGGGAAAAGGGCGGAAATTGCAGCAAACCACACAAAAAACGTGTGTGCTGTGCGCTATTTCGTCAAAACCCTTGTGCCCGACAGAAAAGAGGTATAAGATATATGCTGATGAATAAAGAACAGATCATGGAGATCCTCCCGCACCGTCCGCCCATGCTGCTGGTGGATGAGATCCTCGAAATGGATGAGGAGCATGTGGTCGGCGCGCTGCACCTGACCGGCGATGAATTCTTTTTCCAGGGGCACTTCCCGGGCAACCCGATTATGCCCGCGGTGTTCCGCCTGGAAGCACTGGCACAGTGCGGCGGCGTGGCGCTGTTGTCTATACCTGAGTTCCGCGGCAAGACCGCGGTGTATACCGGCATCGACAAGGCAAAGTTCCGCGCAATGGCAAAGCCGGGCGACACGCTCCGCCTGGAAGTGAAGTTTACGAAGCGTCGCGGCCCGATGGCAGTGGCTGAGGGCGTTGCCTGGGTGGGCGACCAGAAGGCCGCCGAGGCGGAGATCAAATGCATGGTCATCACGGACTGAGGCAGGAGAACGTATGTTTCAAAAGGTACTCATTGCGAACCGCGGCGAGATCGC
>ERZ1643250.3358-NODE-3358-length-11031-cov-4.469843_pt1 | contig 11031 bp, 10 predicted proteins | sample MGYA00579262_ERZ1643250 | MGnify/ENA primary metagenome ERZ1643250 (study PRJEB29033, sample SAMEA4952265) | chicken gut metagenome | biome: Broiler Chicken; feature: Gastrointestinal Tract; material: Caecum | place: Ireland | collected 2018 | study: Broiler...
TGGTTGTAGAGCATCAAGAGAAATCCCCCCACACATAGCCTTCTTTTATTCTACAAAATAGAAAGGCATTTTGCAACTAAAAGAACGCTGCCGTTTGCCATAGTGCGTCCTACGGTTCCCCGCCCAGTGTGACGACCACGATCTCCGGCCGGTTGTTCACGCGAAAGGGAAACAGGCTGTTCCCAACTCCCCGGCTGACCACCATAGCCGTGCCGTCCCGCTCATACAAACCAGCGTCGTAAGGAGGAAACAGCCCCTGGCCAGGAGCCCAAAGCCCCCCTAGTCCAGGCACTCGAAACTGGCCGCCGTGGGCGTGGCCTGTCAGCACCAGATCAATCCCCTGTTCCCCGTAGAGAGCAAAATATTCCGGCCGGTGGGAAAGCAGCACGGTGTAGACATTTTCCTCTAAGGGAAGGCGCTCCAGCTCCCGCTGCAAATCCTCCGCCGTCCCGCCGTAAAAGCTGGGATCCCCCACCCCGGCAAGGGCAATAGCCGCACCTGCCCGTTCCAGGAGGACGCTCTCATTCTCTAAGACAACAACCCCCGCCTCTTCCAGCCCTGTTTTCAGCTGCTCTATCTCGTCGATCCGCGCTTCGTGGTTTCCTGTGACGTAGTAAGTGGGGGCCAACGCTGCCGCCTGCCTTCCAAAGGACAGGGCCACTTCCATGTCTGTGTGCCGGGAGTCCACCAGATCTCCCGTGAGGACCACGCAGTCCGGCTCTGTGCCCGCCAGCTCTTCTATAAGCCGGCGGTTATCCTCCCCGAACGTCCCGTTATGCAGGTCCGAAACCTGTGCCATACGAAACCCCTCAAAGGCGTGAGGCAGACGGGCACTGGTGACGGTGAGCTCCGTCACCACAAGGGCAGTATTCCCCCAGGCAATCCACACCCCAAGGGCTGCTGCCAAAATCAAACTGCCGGCTGCAAAAAGCAACCTTTTCTTTTTTCTCCCTACACGAACTGGTTTCGTCACGCCTTATCCCCCCCTTTCACCGCCGGGTTTTCCTTCCTGTTAAAATGGAACCCTGCCAAGTGCACCTGCTCTAGGCGCCACAGAAAAAGAGGTCTTCTTCCCTTTTTCAGGCAAACGCAAACTGCCAAGACACAAACGCATGCAGATTCCCGCTTTTCTCATTATACCTGCGGGAGGTTTCCAAAGCAAGACGCAGCAGTTTCCCCTTTTTTGCTTTACGCCGGAAACCCGGCCTACTCATATAGGTAGACCGGGTTTCTCGACAGACTGCACGCAAAAAGAGGCATGGTTTCTCCATGCCTCTTTTTGCGTACCACCGCTCAATCGTGGACTTTAAAGTTTTGCAGCAGCATCTCCACCACACCAGGAGCTTCCGGGTCGTGGTGGCCCTTGCCGGTGTCCAGGGCGCGCAAAGTCTCCATTTCGGCTTCACTCAGTGCAAAGTCGAAGATTTCCAGATTCCCGGCGATGCGCTCCGGGTTGGTGGACTTGGGCAGGACAATCAGGCCGTCCTGCACCTCAAACCGCAAGATGATTTGGCCCGAATTCTTGCCGTATTTCTCCGCCAGCTTGACGATTTCCGGGTGGGAAAGCAAAGTGTTGTCTCCGTGGCCCAGAGGCTGGTACGCCTCGATTTTTACATCGCCCTCCGCAAGAAGTTCCCGCAGCTGCCGCTGCTGGAAGAAGGGGTTGCACTCCACCTGGTTCACCGCCGGAAGGGTTTGGAACTGAAGCACAAACTCTTTCCAGATGGCAGGGGTCATGTTGCTGACGCCGATCGATTTGATTTTTCCGGCTGCTTTTTCCTCTTCCAAGGCCTTCCAGGCGTCGGTCACATCCCCAAAGGGCTGGTGGATCAAGTAAAGATCGAGGGAATCCAGGCCCAAATTTTCCAGGGAGCGTTCAAAGGCCCGCAGCGTGTTGTCAAAGCCGGCGTCCTGCACCCACAGTTTGGTGGTGACAAAGTACTCCTCTCTGGGAACACCCAGGTCCCGCAAGGCGGCACCCACGCTTTTTTCGTTGCCGTAGGAGGCCGCGGTGTCGAAGAGGCAGTACCCTGCCTCCCATGCACGAACCACACACTGCCGGCACTCCTCTCCCTCCCGGAGCTGAAAGGTGCCGTAGCCCATCATGGGAAGCTGCACGCCGTTGGACAGGACTTTGTATTCCACGGGTTTCACCTCCTCGCCCTCTTGGTTTCACTGGCCTCATTGTACCCCCCCGTTTTCTGGAAAAGTACAGTGCCGATTTTGCAGAACACCATAACTGTAACGCATACTGATTCTTGCGGTTTTCCTTGGTGCTTGGTACAATAGAGGCAGGAGGTGTTTGTGGTATGGTAGAACTTTCCCAGTTGGAACAGCTGCTGCTCCTTGCAGAGTGCGGAACCTTGTCCCGGGCGGCGGAACAGCTGCATCTGTCTCAGCCCGCTTTGAGCCGCTCCATGCAGCGGCTGGAAACAGAGCTGCAAGTGACCCTGTTTGACCGGCAAAAAAACAAAATCGCCTTGAACGACAACGGCCGGATGGCCGTGGAATACGCCCGGCGCATTGTGGGCGAAACCCGGGACATGGCGGCGCGCATCCAGGCGTTTGACCGCAGCCAACGCACGATTTTGGTGGGTTCCTGCGCCCCCGCCCCCCTGTGGGAGATTTCCCAGACGCTGTCGGAATTGTACCCGGACCGGACCATTTCCTCCGAAATTCGGGAGAACCAAGCGCTGCTTCAGGGGCTGTGGGAGAATCTCTACCAGCTGATTGTGCTGCCGTACGCCCTGGAAGAACCTGGGTTCACCTGCGTACAATACGGGAAGGAGCACCTGTTTTTCTCTCTGCCCCCCGCCCATCCCCTGTCCGACAGTAAAACGCTGTTTATGAAGGAGCTCAACGGCGAGACCATGCTTCTGCGCAACCGTCTGGGCTTTTGGCGGGAACTGGCCGCGGAAAAAATGCCGGACACCCATTTTCTGGAGCAGGAGGAAGTGGCTTTCAACGAGCTGGTGAAACTCTCTGCTCTGCCCAGCTTTACCACAGACGTGGTGCTGCAGCGGGAGGGCAACCCGCCCAGCCGGGTGAACATTCCCATTGTGGATCCAGAGGCCAATGTGAGCTACTACTGCCTGTGCAGGACCGAGGGAAAGACAAACCTGCGGGGGTTCTTTCAAAGAATCACCCCCGTGTAAGCCTTTTTTCCGCGCTCGGCTGCTAACCCAGAGGTTAAGGGGCTGTTACAAATTGGCCTCTTCTCGAAACCATGCCAGGGGTCTATACTGATACCAGAGAAAAGAACCGCACGTTTCGCGTGGGGAAATTGAAACAGCGCCCTCTCCCCGCCGCAGAACCGCTGCACTCTGGAAAGGAAGATACCCTATGAAAACACTTTTTATCAACGGAAGTCCCAACAAAAATGGAAACACTGTCCGCCTGGCTGCCACCTTGCTGGCCGGCAAGGAGTATGAAACCTTGCATCTGGTGGATTATAAGCTGTACAGCTATGGCCAAAACTTTCCGGACGACCAGTTCCAGGAGATCTTGACCCACATGAAAGAGGCGGGCACCATTGTACTTGGCTCGCCGGTGTACTGGCACAATATGTGCGGCGCGGTGCGGAACCTTCTAGATCGGTTCTATGGGCCAGTGAGCGGAGGCGCTCTCTCCGGGCGGAAGTTTGTCTTCCTGTTCCAAGGGGCGGCCCCGGAAAAATGGATCCTGGAAAAAGCCGAGTACACCATGGGACGCTTTGCCCGCATGTATGGCATGGAGTATCTAGGCATGGCCTCCAGCCACAGCAAGACGGAAAAGTTGGGAAAGAAGCTGTAACCTCTATTGAGAAAAAGGCGCCTGCAGGCGTCTTTTTTGGAAGCACTTCGATTCTTCCAAAACAAAGGAGCTGCCCTATGTCCCATTATCCCATCGCTAAAGACTTTCGAAACATCGATGTGTCCATGCCCTACCACAAGCTGCTGTTTCCCCTTGCTGGACCGGTGTTAAAGCTGATGGCACACTGCGTCCCCTTACTGAAGGGCTTGACGGTCTCCAAAAGGAGCGTCCCCGGCTTTCAGGGGAAACCATTCTCTGTGGAGCTGTACCGTCCCACAGATAAAACCGGAAACCTGCCCTGCGTGCTTCTTTTCCACGGGGGCGGTTTTGGATATCAGGCGGCACCGTATCACAAGCGTTTGGCCATGGCGTATGCTCAGCAGCTGGGCTGTGTGACGGTGTTTCCCGATTATCACCTGCTGCCCCGCTACCCCTATCCGGCAGCCAAGGAAGATGCTTTGGCCGTATACCAGTGGCTGCACGGCCAACGGGAAGACTTACACGTAGACCGTGAAAAAATACTGGTAGCCGGAGACAGCACTGGGGCAGTCCTTGCGACCTATGTGGCAGAGGCGACCCTGCCCGGGTTCTCCCGTCCTTGCGGGCAGCTGCTGATTTACCCGGTGACAGGCGAAGGGCAGCAGACCGACTCCATCCGAACCTTTCAGGACACGCCCATGTGGAACAGCAAAAATAACAGAAAGATGTGGAAGTGGTACTTGAAAGGCGCCAACGCCACCCAAAGAGTGGAGGCCTCCCCTATGACGGCGCCGCTTCGCGCTCCCCTCCCACCCGCTTACATCGAAACGGCAGAATTTGATTGCCTCCACGATGAAGCGCTCCTTTACGCCCAGCGGCTGCGGGACCAGGGCGGCCAGGTCACCCTCTGGGAGACGAAGGGCACGGTCCACGGATACGACTTCTGCTGGGATTCCCCCATCACCCAAGACAGCGTCCGCCGCCGGGTGGAAGCTATGAGGGAGATGCTGGAAAAGGCGGCCTCCCCGGCGAAAGGGATTTAACCGCGCGCTGTTAACCCTAACATTACCCCCTCCCAACGAAATGGAACTTCTCCTTTCGCTGGGAGGGGGTTATCCTGTTAGAAGAGAACGTGTTCTGTGTGACGCAGGAAATCTTTCTCCCAGACTGCTCCTTCTGCGCCCCATCGCCGGCCATCTGCCAGGAAGAGGTGGACGCCTGGACGGAGCATGTGAAAGCAGGTGTTGCCAAATGAATACGGAAGCACGGGGCATCCGGTTTTCCATCTTGGACTTGAGGAAAATGCAGTGCGACCAAAATCTGGTGGTGACGGGCAGCCTTTACGCCACCCGCAGCTGCCCCAACAAGCCCAATCGGATGCTGGACATATCCATCGACTCCCTCCTCATCGACGTGCCTGGTTACGGGAACATCCTGTACGACCTGGGGTGCGACCCCAAGGGCATGGAGGAGCACTGGCCGGAGTCCATTCAGGAGCTGTCCCCCTATTATCAAACGCCCCAGCAGACCCTGGAATATCAGCTGGGGCTGCTGGGGCTCACTCCAGAGGATATCCGCACGGTGATCCTCTCCCATATGCATGTGGACCACGCGGGGTATCTGTACCTGTTCCCTCACACAGAGATCATCGTCCAGCGGCGGGAGATGGAGGCAGCCTTTGCCTATGCCTTCTCCCAGTTGGACCAGGAAAATCACACCCTGTACATGCGCCGGGACATCTCTGCCCCGGTGGACCGCTACACGGTGATTGACGGGGATTATGAGATCTGCCCCGGGGTCACCTGTATCCATTTGCCCGGCCACACCCCCGGGATGATGGGCCTGCAGGTAGATTTGGACAGCGGCACCTTCCTCTTCGCCCGGGACGCGGCCTACACAGCGGACAACTACGGGCCGCCCTCTATCCCCTCGGGAATCGGCGGGGATGTGGGGCAGTACATACAGTCCCACGAAAAGCTGCGCCGCTTGGAAAAGGAAACCGGCGGCAAAGTGATTTTCGGCCACGATTGGAACCAGTGGAGCGCCATGAAACACGCCCCGGCATATTATCAGTAAATTCATTTTGTTTAAAGGAGGACTTCCCCATGAAAGATTTTACCTATTCCTATCCCACCCATGTGTATTTCGGCAAGGGGGCGCTGGCGAACGCCCTGAAGGCCGAGCTGCCCGTCGAAGCCAAGAAAGTGCTGCTGGCCTACGGCGGCGGATCCATCAAGAAAAACGGCATTTATGAGGAGGTCACCGGCCTGCTGCAAACTTTAGGCAAAGAGGTGGTGGAGTTCACCGGCATCATGGCGAACCCCACCTACCAGAAAGTCCAGGAGGGCGCGAAGCTCGCCAAGGAAAACAGCGTGGACTACATCCTGGCCGTGGGCGGCGGCAGCGTCATCGACTGCTGCAAGATCGTGGCGGCCCAGGCCAAAACGGACAAGGACCTGTGGGAGATGGAGTTTGTGGACCACCAGTTTCCCCAGGCCGTCATCCCCATGGGGGCGGTGGTCACCGCTTCCGGCACCGGCGCGGAGATGAACGGCGGCGCGGTTATCACCAACGAGGCCGTCACCGTCAAGGCAGGTATGGGGGCAGCGGCGCCCCGGTTCGCCGTGCTGGATCCCTCCTACACCTTGACCGTGCCCCGAATGCAGGTGCTCTCCGGCGCCTTTGACACCTTGAGCCATGCCATGGAGACCTACTTCGGCAACTCCGATTCGGACAATGTGTCCGACGATGTGGCCTTGGCCATTATGCGCAACACAGTGGTAAATATGAAACGTCTGCTCCAGAACATGGACGATTTGGAGGCCCGGGGCAACCTGATGTGGGACTCCGCCATGGCGGAGAACGGCATCCTGAAAGTGGGCCGCCTGACGGACTTCCAGGCCCACCAGATGGAGCACCAGCTGGGCGCCTACACCGACTGCAACCACGGCCAGGGCCTGGCGGTGATCCACCCCGCCTATTTCCGGTTCCTGTGCCCCTACGCCAAAGAGAAATTCACCCGGTTCGCCCAGGTGGTCTTTGGCAAGGAGACCGCCGAGGAGGGCATCGACGCCCTGTCCGCCTTCATCCAGGAGTGCGGCCTGCCCACCAAGATGGGCCAGCTGAAATCCAAGGTGGAGATCACCCCCGCGCTGCTGCGGCAAGTGGCGGACAGCTGCAACCTGATTCAGACAAACCCCCACCCCCTCACCCGGGAGGATGTGTACCAAATTCTCCAGGCATGCCTGTGATTTCCCATCCAGTTGTAGGGAAATTATACACCAGTTATAACCTGAAACTTTATGGTTCCTAACTAAGAGAGACTTCTGCGGAAGTCTCCCTTGTTTTATACTGGGAGCCAGAGGGAAAGGTTCTTTCGCAATGACCGAAACCTTGAGAAACTGGAAAGGATGAAAGACGATGAAACGCACCCTGAGTTTTTTCTTATCCCTTGTAATCCTTCTACTCCTTGCCGCCTGCAGCGGGAACGGGAACAGTTCCTCCCAGGACAGCGCAGCCTCGCCGGAGTCTTCTGCGGTGGAGTCCTCTGCGGAAAGCTCTGTCAGTGAAAGCTCCCTCTCTTCTGCGAGCGAAACTTCCAGCCAGGTCTCCAACGAAGGGCCCGCCAGCAGCGAGGCCGGGGAGTCCCAGGGGGATTCTCACATTTTGATCGCCTACTTTACCCTGCCCGAGGATGTGGACACCACCGGTGTGGACGCTGTCACCGGTGCCAGCGTTGTGGTGGAGGGCGGCGAAGTTTTAGGAAACGTGGAATTTTTGGCCACCATCATCCAGGACACGGTGGGCGGCGACCTGTTCCAGATTGAAACCGTGCAGCAATATCCCCTGGACCACGACCCCTTGGTGGAGCAAGCCGCCCAGGAGCAGGCAGAAAATGCCCGACCAGAACTGGCCTCCTCCCTTGACAATCTGGAGCAGTACGACACCGTCCTTTTGGGCTACCCCAACTGGTGGGGTGATCTGCCCATGCCCCTGTACACCTTTCTGGAGGAGTACGACCTTTCCGGCAAGACGGTGATCCCCTTCTGCACTTTGGCCAGCTCCGACCTGGGCCAAAGCGGCCAGCTGCTGGCGGAACTGGCTGGCACAGGCGATTGGCAGGAGGACATTCGCTTCCGCTCCAGCGTCAGTAAAGAAGACGTGCAGAGCTGGATCGAAGGCTTAGGTCTGTAACCGGCCCGGTCTCCTTTTTCTATAACGCGTACAAGACTTCCTGTTTTCGGGCGTGTCACAGCTTCTGGCTGGGGCGCGCCTTTCTTGCTGCCACCTGGCACACCAAAGAATCATTATCTATATATAAGACAACCGCCTCAAAAAACAGAGAAGCAAGCCCTAGGCAAAGAGGCCCCTCGTTGCCCATGCTATCCAACGAAGAGACGGCGATCTGACTTCCGCCACCCTGGGTCCTCACGTCTGTAGAGAAGCCATTCAGCGTTCCTCCCCCAACGTTCGCGTCAGCAATTATTCCCAAAAAACTAGGGTTGACCCCTTGCACATGGATTCTGGAAACGTGGAACGTGGACACAGCAGATACGTAAGGTCTGCAGAAGAAAGAGCACCGCTTTTCTATTTACTCATTGAAATAGATCCACGCCCGGTCTTGCAACTGCTGAGCACACTCTTGGGCATCAATCAGGTCGTAGAGATAGTAGTTTAAATAGATCTCAAACAAAGAGGCTCCCAATTCCCCCTCCTGAAACTGCAGGGTGGTGAACTGCTTCATCAACTGGTCCGCTGCTTCAAAGACAGTTTCGTCTTGATAGTAAGCATCGCACAAGGCTTGGAGGTTTCCCCGATGAATTGGCAGGTTGCTTCCATACAGTTCATGGTAGACCTCATCCTTGTCTCCATACAAATGGAGCTGGTCAGGAAAGTCCTTTTGTGAGATCATGAATTTCAGAAATTCCCAGGCCAATTTCGGATTTTCACAAGCTGCGGTGATGCCGAACATGTTCATACCTCGGAAGGCTGTACCGCCGTTTTCCAGGCGATAAGTCTGAAACACCCCACCCAGCTCAGAAGTAAGGCCAGACAGTTCGCTCAAATTCGAGAATTGTATCCCACCTATGTTGACCAAGTCCTCTCTGCCCTCAAATGGTTCGTAAGATGCGGCTATTGAAAAAGGCGCCGCTCCCGTGGGAACTTCTTTCATGGCCGTTAAATACTCCACATACCCAGGATCGTCAAACCGAGAAGCGGTCATATCCCGATCTAGGTAATTCAGATTCTCAAAGGCGTCAAACGAGGTGGGCGACATGTACTTTCCCAGCAGCGCCCCATCTTCCAAGGCCCCCTTCTCCAAGGCTTCCCGGTACAGAGAAAGAACCTCTTGATAGTTCATGCCCTCCGGGTAATCCTCCAGAAGGTCGATGCCCAAGTCATCCAAAACCTCCTTATTAAAATACATCAGCTCAGGTGCCACTGTGCCCACCACAGGCAGCTCGCCCTCTTCCGTCTCCCAAGCTTCCAATACGTTGGTGTAATAGTCTTCCCGGTGAAAATCAGGATCACTGTCCATAAATTGGTTAAGATCCCAGAACAGACCGCTTTCCATATACCGCTGGTAGGGAGCTGTGGTCAGCTCTACAATATCTCCCGCCGTTCCTGCGAAAAGCTCTACAATATTCTGCTGTTTTTCCGCTCTCAAACCTCCTCCCTCCCGCTCGGCTTGCGCGGCAGCGGCAACGCTGTCAAACCCAGCGTTGATCTGAATATCTACGTTGGGATAAGCCGCTTCAAAAGCTGCCACCCAATTTTCCAGCATTTCACTCCCGATGGAAGTAGAGATGGTAAGTGTTCCGCTCAACTCTGTGTTTTCTTCCACAGGAAACAGTTCCTCCGGCGATGGCCTCGACTCCAGATAGTTGAAAGATGGATTGTATGGGTCAGCATAAAATTCGCTGTCCTCCTGGACAGAGTTCACAGACTCCGCAGATTCGTCTGTCCCCCCGCTTTCGGGAAGTTCCTCCTGTATCGTCGATGAGGCACCATCCAGCGCCTGACTGTACAGGGCGTCCTGCTCACTTTGGCATGCAGTGCTTGTAAGCAGCAGGCAAAGGCTCAGCAAAAGGGCTAGCACTCGTACTTTTTTCATGGAAAATCCCCCTATCGTGTTTGATTTTACAGCCGCGGCTCAGCTGGAACAGCGCAGACTCAACAGATCTCCTACATCTCTCATTTTTAAAGTCCAGTTGAAAACAACTTTCTCTCTGAAACATCTTCTATCAAATGAAGAATTCATCAGCGAATTCTCTATATTTTATCATCTTCTACTCTATATTTTTATAAAAATATTGTAGCACTCATTGGATCCTTTGTAAATACACTTTTGATCGAATGGTGCTTTTTTCTGTACGGAATAGAAAAACCTACACGAAAAGCTGGCAGATACCATTTTTTGTCTCTCTGAAAATCATCCAATATTTCTCCATAAAAAAACTGGAAAGAAACGGAGAAGTGTTGTAATCTCCTGCTCTTTCCGCTATACTGAAGACAGTTCCTGACAGGGAGGACGAGTATGGATACCCAAGTTGCTTTCGGCATAATCGCAGGCTGTGTGGCGTTGGCTGCGATTTTAGTCTTTCTTTCGCTCCATATCCTCAGGCGGGAGCCAAAGGATTTGCGGGAGCGCTCTAAAAACGGGGAAATTTTGCTTTTGACCTTTGAGCAAATTATGGCCTTGTACAATGCCGCCCCGGAAAAGTGGGACATGCAAGTGGATAGCCCCACCTATTATCCCCACGGAAAAAACCAAGATGGCCTTCTTGTTTTCATGCTGCCAAAAGAACGGAAACGGTACCGGAAGTGGTTTGACTGGCGCCTCTCCCATGGGGAGGACGCGGGCCGGTTTCAAATGACCACCAAAGCGCTGCTCTCCATGCAAGAGGATTTGGCAGGCCATTTGCAGCAGCTGCAACAGAGCAACCAGAAAGCGCTCCAGGAGTCCTTGGAGTCTGCCCAGCGCATTTTGGATAAACAACAGCAGGAAGGGAGGCGCACAAACCAGTAAGGATGAAGAGTCCGTTCACCCAAAATCTCCATAGCAGGAAGAAAGAGCAGGTGTATTATTGTGGAATTTCTGTTGCCCTACCTCCCCATCATCATCCCCATTCTAGTGATTCTCCTTATTTTGCTCATGGGCTATGTGAAAGCCCCACCGGACCAGGCGTATATCATCTCTGGTTTGCGGAAAAACAGCCGCATCCTCATTGGGCAGGCGGGCATCCGCATCCCCTTTTT
>ERZ1643250.3359-NODE-3359-length-11030-cov-25.434260_pt1 | contig 11030 bp, 11 predicted proteins | sample MGYA00579262_ERZ1643250 | MGnify/ENA primary metagenome ERZ1643250 (study PRJEB29033, sample SAMEA4952265) | chicken gut metagenome | biome: Broiler Chicken; feature: Gastrointestinal Tract; material: Caecum | place: Ireland | collected 2018 | study: Broiler...
AAACGTAAGGCGTTGCAGCTTCCTCTCCATGGCCGTCCAGCGTTGGCAGGATAACGTAATACCGTTCTGACAGAGCGCGAGCCTGCCGCAGATAGTTCCACCAGGCATTTCCGCCGCCGTGGATCAGCATGACCGGCGGCATTGTGGGATCGCCGTAAGTATGAAATCGCATCCTGATTTTGCTCCTTTCGCTTTGATGCACGCATTTTACCATCGAAACCGCTCTTTTGTCCAGCGGGCAGGCGCGGCCTCTGCAAAAACTTTTCGGGACAAACGGCGGGTTTTGTGCTATAGTAATACCTGAAACCAATCGGGAGAGGAAGCGCGCTATGGATCTGCAAACATTACAGGAAAAATGCCTTGCCTGCACCCGCTGCCCCCTGTGCGAGACCCGCCAGCACGTGGTCTTTGGTCAGGGCGCCGCGGACGCGGAGGTGCTGTTCGTGGGCGAGGGCCCCGGCCAGAGCGAGGATGAGCAGGGCCTGCCCTTTGTGGGGCGCAGCGGCCAGCTGCTGGACAAATATCTCTTCGCCATCGACCTGGACCGGAACCAAAACTGCTACATTGCCAACATCGTCAAATGCCGGCCGCCCCACAACCGGGACCCCCTGCCCGACGAGAGCGAAGCCTGCATGCCCTGGCTGCGGGAACAGTTCCGCCTGCTGCGGCCCAAGATCGTGGTCTGTCTGGGGCGGATCGCGGCCCAGCGAATGATCCGGCCCGGCTTTTCGGTGACCAAGGAGCACGGCGTCTTTGTGGAGAAGGGCGGGGTGGCCTTTATGGGCACCTTCCACCCTGCGGCCCTGCTGCGCCAGCCCCAGAACAAGCCGGCTGCCTTCGCGGATTTTGTGGCCCTGCGGGACAAGATCCACGAAGTGTGCCAGCACACCTATCCCGGCGCACCGTAAGGCCCTTTTGCGGCAAAATACGACGCTCCATCGCCTGCGCAGCCGCCGGAGCGACCGGCGTTTCGGCCGTCTTTGCCCTTGCGGCAGGCGTTTTTGTGGCATTCCGCCCCGCTTTTGCATACCTTGTGCCAAAAGCGAGGTGTTCTGCTATGGAAATAAAGTGTCCGCAATCCGTCGATTTCTTTCTCGGCACCACCACCCCCGCCGGTTTTAAGGGGTATTTCCGGCAGCTGGGGCAGGAGCCCGGGATGCAGCTGTATCTCATCAAAAGCGGCCCGGGCTGCGGCAAGTCCACCATGATGAAGCAACTGGCCCAGCTCTCGGCAGGGCCGGTCCAGCGCATCCACTGCGCCAGCGACCCCGACAGCCTGGACGGCGTGGTCTTTTGCGACAAGGACGCCGCCATCCTGGACGCCACGGCTCCCCACACCCTGGAGCCTCTGGCCCCCGGCGCCGACGAGGTGGTGGTCAGCCTGTATCACACCATCTCCCCCGAGGCGCTGCGGCCCCACCGGGACCAGATCCGGGACTTGTTTGCCCAAAACGCCGCCCTGCGCAGCCGGGCCGCCCGGTACATCGCGTCGGCGGGCAGCCTGATGCTGGACAGCCGCCGGGCCGAGGCCTGCAGCACCGACTTCGAGAAGGTGCGCCGCTACGTCAAGCGGCTGTGCGCCCGCCTGCTGCCCCGCCGGGGCGGGGTGGGCAGCGAACAGATCCGCCTCCTGTCGGCCATCACGCCCCAGGGGCCGGTGTTCTACAGCGGCACCATCCGCGCCCTGGCCGACCGGGCGGTGGTCTTTCGGGACGAGTACGGTGCGGCCTCCCGCTTCCTGCTGGAGCAGATCCGCTCCGAGGCGCTGACCCGGGGCTACGACATCATCACCTGCCCCTGTGCCCTCCACCCCGAGGACAAGATCGACCACGTCCTGGTGCCCGCCCTCCGCCTGGCCTTTGTCACCGACAACAGCTGGCACCCCGCCTCCCTGCCGGGGCAGCAGGCGGTGCGGTGCAGCCGCTTCTGGGACCGGAGCAACCTGTCCGGCTTCCGGGCGCGGCTGCGGTTCAACGCCCGGGCCGCTCAGGAGCTGGTCCAGCAGGCGGTGGACCTGATGGCCAGCGCCAAGGCCTGCCACGACGAGTTGGAAAGCTACTACCGCGCGGCCGTGGACTTTGGGGCTGTGGAGCAGGCCGCCCGGGACTGCGCCCGGCGCATGGGGCTGGAAACGTGACCCCCACACAAGGAAGGTGAAACCATGCAGCAGATCCGTTTGGCTGTCCGCCAGCTGGTGGAGTTCCTGCTCCAGACCGGCGACATCGACAGCCGCTTCGCCGGCTTCGACCGGGCCAACGAAGGGGCCCGCATCCACCGCCGCCTCCAAAAGCAGGCAGGGGAGGGCTATCAGCCCGAGGTGTTCCTGTCGGGCAGCCGGGAGGTGGACGGCATCCGCTGCACGGTGGAAGGCCGCGCCGACGGCATCTTTACCGACGGCAGCGGCTGCCCCGTCATCGACGAGATCAAGACCACCGGCGTGCCTTCTGCCGAGATCCACGACGGGCTGAATCCCTGCCACTGGGCCCAGGGGATGGTCTACGCCGCCCTCTACACGGCCCAGCAGGGGCTGGCCGGGGCGTCCGTCCGGCTGACGTACTACCAGATCGACGATGACAAGACATTTTACTTTACACGTCATTTTTCCAGCGCACAGCTGGAAGATTTTCTCCTCGGGCTGCTGCGGCAGTACGCGCCCTGGGCCCGCCGCCAGCTGGACTGGTCCGCCGCCCGCACCGCCAGCCTGCAGGCCATGCGCTTCCCCTACGACGGCTACCGGCCCGGCCAGCGGGCCCTGGCCGGGGAGGTGTACCGGGCCTGCAAAACGGGCCGGGAGGCCGGAAAAGGCGGCTTCCGGCTGTTCTGCCAGGCGCCCACCGGCACCGGCAAAACCATGAGCGCCCTCTTCCCTTCCCTCAAGGCCATGGGGGAAAGATGTGGTGAAAAGTTATTTTACTTTACAGCCAGGACCACCGCCCGCGCAGCTGCCAAGGACGCCGTGGCCCTGCTGCGGCAGGCCAACCCCGGCCTTGCCCTGCGGGCCGTGACCCTAACCGCCAAGGAGAAGGCCTGCCTCTCCAAAAACGAGGCCGGCCGCCCGGTCTGCCTCCCCGAAGCCTGCCCCTATGCCCGGGGCTACTACGACCGCCGGAAGGATGCCCTGGCGTTTCTGCTGGACGGCGGCGGCCAGCTGGACCGGCCGGCCATCGAGGCGGCGGCCCGGCAGTTTACTGTCTGCCCCTTCGAGCTGGGGCTGGACCTGAGCGACTGGTCCGACCTGGTGATCGGGGACTACAACTACCTCTTTGACCCCACCGTCCATCTGCGGCGCTTTTTTGATCTGAACGGGGACTGGATCTTTTTGATCGACGAAGCCCACAACCTGCCCGACCGGGCCCGGGAGATGTACTCGGCCAGCTTTGCCAAAAGCAGCCTGACGGAGGCCCGGCGCGCTCTGCTGCGGAGCCGGACCGCCCTGAAAAGCCGCCTGGTCCGGGCCGACAAGGAGCTGCTTGCCCTGCGCCGGGCGGTGGAAGCGCTGGCCCCCCGCCGCTCTGCCAGAGCCGGCGGCCGCCCGGAGAGCGTCCCGGATGCCGCCCCGGACCAGCCGGAGCAGCTGGCCCTTTTCGACGCACCGCCGGAGGAGAAAAAGGACGCCCCCTCCCCCGCCCTGCCCGAGCCGCTCTATGCCCGGGAGGGCACCGTCTTTTTCCGGGAGCTGCCGCCGGCGGCGGTGCGGCCCCTCTACAGCCTTCTGCCCTCTTTACAGGACTGGCTGGAGCGCAGCCCCGAGGACCCGGCCCACGAAAAGCTGCTGGAGCTCTATTTTTCCCTCCACGACCTGCTGCGCACCGCCGACCGGTACGACGGGCATTCCGTCACCCAGCTGACTGCCCGGGGCAGCGAACTGACCATCCGGCTGCTCTGCCTGGATCCCTCCGCCTTTGTGGACGAAAGCCTGGCCTGCGGGCGGGCTTCGGTGCTGTTCAGCGCCACCCTGATCCCGCCCGGCTACTATAAACAGGTGCTGGGCTGCGGCGGAGCCCGGGCCGTCGCCCTGGAAAGCCCCTTCCCGCCCGGGAACCTGGGGCTTTACTGCCTGCCGGGCGTCTCCACCCGCTACCGCCAGCGGGAGGCCAGCGCCGGCCCCATCTCGGACGCCCTGGCCGTGCTGGCCCGGAGCAAGGTGGGCAATTACCTGGCCTTCTTCCCCAGCTATGCCTACCTGCAGCAGGTCTACGCCGATTTTACCGCCCGGTATCCGGGCATCCGCACCATCGTCCAGGAAAGCGGCCTGGACGACGCCGGGCGGGCCGCCTTTCTGGCCCGGTTCGCCCCCGACCCCGCCGCGACCCTGCTGGGCTTCGGGGTGCTGGGCGGGGTCTTTGGGGAGGGCGTGGACCTGGCGGGCAGCCGCCTGATCGGCTGCGCCATCGTAGGGGTGGGCCTGCCCCAGGTCAGCCCCCGGCAGGAGATGCTGCGCCGCTACTTTGACGACAAGGACGGCTGCGGCTTTGACTACGCCTACCGCTTCCCCGGCATGAACAAGGTGCTGCAGGCGGCAGGGCGGGTCATCCGCACCGAGCAGGACCGGGGGGTGGTCCTGCTGCTGGACGACCGCTTTGCCCAGGAGGGGTACCGGCGGCTGTTCCCCCGGCACTGGGCCCACCTGCAGTACCTGCCCGGCGCCGGCGCCCTGCGGCAGGCCCTCCGCTCTTTTTGGCAGAGCGGCGGTTCCCCGGCCCCCGAGCCTTGACAGCCCGCGCCCCCATCGGCTACAATAAACGGGTAACAGAACCAACGAACGACGGAGGAATTGTTTTGAAGATCCTGAAAGTGAAATGCCTGGCCCCCACCCGGCTGGACCATTACCTGATGCAGCAGTATCCCGCCCTGACCCCCGGCCGGCTGAACAAAGCCCTGCGGGAAAACAAGATCAAGCTGAACGGCAAAAAACAGCCCCTCTCCACCCGGGTGATGGCTGGGGACGAGATCAAGCTGTTCATCCTGGACGAGCAGCTGGACGAAGGCCGCAGCCCGGACGGCCCCGCCTGGAAAAGCGCCCGCTGCCCCGCCGAGGCGGTGTACAACGGGCCGCAGCTGCTTGTGGTGAACAAGCCCGCCGGCCTGCCGGTGGACGGCCCCGAAAACGACACCCTGCTCAACCGTGCCCTGCTCTACCTGAACAAGGCCGGGGAATACGGCGAGGACAGCCTGTACCAGCCCGCTTTGTGCCACCGGCTGGACACCGGCACCAGCGGCCTGGTCCTGATCGCCAAGACCCCCGAGGCCGAGCAGATCCTGCTGGAGGCCATCAAGGAGCGCCAGGTGAAAAAGACCTACCTGTGCGTCACCTTCGGCCGGCCCATCCCCCCCGAGGGCACGCTGGGGGGCTATCTGCTCAAGGACGCCTCCCTGGGCAAGGTGCAGATCCTGCCCGAGAAAAAGCCCGGCGCCAAGGAGGTCTGCACCGAGTACGAGACCATCGCGGTGTCGGGCCGGCTGGCCCTGCTCAAGGTGCGGCTGATCACCGGGCGCACCCACCAGATCCGCGCCCACATGGCCAGCATCGGCTGCCCCATCCTGGGGGACAGCAAGTACGGCAACAACGCCGCCAACCGGGAGCTCAAGCTGAAATACCAGGCCCTCTGCGCCTGGGAGCTGGTCATGCCCGCCTTCCCTGCCTCCAGCCCTCTGGCGGAAGTGAGCGGCAAGACCTTCCACGCCCCCCGCCCCTGGTACTACGGCCAGGTCCTGGACGGCACCTTGAAATAAAACGGCACACAGCAAAAAGCGGCGGCCCGCAAAGGGCTGCCGCTTTTGTTCGAGATTCTTCCAGCCTGGGGGCCGGCCGCGGTTTTACTTGCAGATGCGGACCATCTCGGGGGTGATGTCGGCCAGGGTGCGGGCGCCGCACATCTGCATGGCGTCGGCCAGCTCGCCGGCCAGCTTTTCGATGTAGAGGCGGACCCCCTCTTCCCCGCCGCCGTAGACGGCCGTGACAAAGGGCCGGGCGATCAGCACGCCGTCCGCGCCCAGAGCCAGGGCCTTGAACACGTCGGTGCCGGTGCGGATGCCGCCGTCCATCAGGACCGTCATATCGCTGCCGTGGAGGGCCGAGACGATCTCGGGCAGGACCTCGGCGGTGGCGGGGCACTGGTCCAGCACGCGCCCGCCGTGGTTGGACACCACGATGGCCGCCGCGCCGGCCTCCTTGGCTTTCAGCGCGCCCTTGACGGTCATCACGCCCTTGACGATGAAAGGCTTGTTGAGGATGCCCACGATCTCGCGCAGCTCCTCCACGCTCTTGCTGCCGGCCGGCGGGTTGCGGTTTTTCAGGAAAGGCAGGCCCGCGGCGTCCACGTCCATGGCCACGGCAAAGCAGCCGCTCTCCCGGGCCTGCTCCATCTTGGCGCGGATGGTGTCGATGTCCCAGGGCTTGATGGTGGGCACGCCCAGGCCGCCGGCCGCCGCGATGGCCCGGGTGGCCTGGGTCATGACGTTGGGGTCGGTGCCGTCGCCGGTAAAGGCCGCGATGCCCGCCTGTGCGCAGGCCCGCACCAGCACATCATTGTAGGTCATGTCGGTGTAGGCGTCCGAGTAGTGGAGGTTGACCGCCCCCACCGGCCCCGCAAAGAAGGGATAGCGGAAGCTGCGCCCAAACAGCTCGCAGCTTGTGTCGATCTCGCCGCCGGGGCACAGAACGTCCATGTTCAGCCGGATCTCGGCCCACTTGTCATAGTTGCGGATGGCGGTGTCCCCCACCCCCTTGGCCCCCGGGCCGGGGATGCGGTTGCGGCAGGCCACGCCGTTGCAGATCGGGCACGCCTTGCAGGAATCGCCCAGCTTCTGCCGGGCATTGTTCAGTACGTCTGTATAGGTCATATCCATCCTCCTCGGTTCCATCCGGGGCGGCATCCGCCGCCCTTTTTCTCTGTCCCCATGATACCCCCGGCGGCCCGCCGCGTCAAGATGCCGGGGCGCAGAAAAATTTTTTAAAAAATGTCTTGACAAAACCTGACTTTTCATGTATTATAGTGGAGCGCTCCACGAGAGACGCCAAACAAAAGAAAATAGATGGAAAGATGGCTGAGTTGGTCTAAGGCGCGCGACTGGAAATCGCGTAACGTGTAAAAGCGTTCTGGGGTTCGAATCCCCATCTTTCCGCCAGAGAACCCTCGCAGGCTTGCACGAGCCCGCGAGGGTTTTTGCTGTGCCGGCGGCGGGGCCCGGCGCCCTTGCCGGGCAGGTCCGCCCTATCGCATCATCAACCAGAAGGAGGCCGATCATGTTCGAGCTGTATCAGTTGGAGCAGCTGCTGGCTGTGTCCGAATGCGGGACCCTGTCCCAGTCGGCGCTCAGCCGCTCCATGCAGCGGCTGGAAGCCGAGCTGCAGGTCACCCTGTTCACCCGGCAGAAAAACCGGATCGAACTCAACGAGTGCGGCCGGATGGCGGTGGAGCACGCCCGCCGGATCGTCGAGCAGGCCCGGGACATGGCCTTCCGCGTCCAGGCGTTCGACCCGGAGCCAGCGGACCATTCTGGTGGGCTCCTGCGCGCCGGCGCCCCTGTGGGAGATCCCGCCCCTGCTGTCCGGCCTGTATCCCGACCGGATCATCTCCTCCGAACTGCGGGAACCCGAAGCGCTGCTCAGCGGGCTGCGGGAGGGCGTCTATCAACTGGCCGTCCTCCCCTTCGCCGTGGAGGAAGCCGGGCTGGCCTGTACCTTATATAAGGAAGAGCACCTGTTCTTCTCCCTGCCCCCGGCCCATCCCCTGTCGGGGCGCAAGGGCCTGTACCTGAACGACCTGAACGGCGAGACCATGCTGCTGCTCAACCGCCTGGGCATCTGGGAAACGATTGTGCACCAGCGGATGCCCGACACCCGGTTCCTGGTCCAGGAAGATTTCGCCTTCGAGACACTGGTCCGTTCCTCGGCGCTGCCCTCCTTCACCTCCGACATGGGCCTGAAATACCGGGAGGGGCCCCGCAACCGGATCAACATCCCGGTGCTGGACCCGGAGGCGAACATCACGTATTACTGTGTGTACCGCTCCGAAGCTCACAAGGAGCTGAGCGGCCTGTTCCAGGCGTTGTGCTGAGCGCGCCGCTGTCCGCCCAAAGCCAAAGCCGGGCCCAACTTTAAGGTCAGGCCCGGCTTTTTATGCCGTGGTTACAGGGGCCGGGGCGCGCCCTGCGGCGTCTTTTTCCGGCATGGGCACGGCAAAAGCCCGGCGCAGCGCCCGGATGCGGGCCGCGATCTGTGCCCGGGCCGGCGGCGAATTGCGGAACACATCAAAACCGTGGAAGGTCCCTGTCACCCGCTCCAGCTGGACGCTGCTCCCGGCGCGGGCCAGCGCCTCCGCGTAGGCCGCGCCCTCGTCCCGCAGGCAATCGAACTCTTCCACCTCCACATAGGCGTCGGGCAGACCCCCGAAGTCCTCCGCTTCCATGGGCGAGGCATACGCCCGGAGGCCGCCCCAGCCGCTGCGCCCTCCGGCTCATACAGGGTCAGGGGCACCTCCTGCCCGCCGGGGACCTGCACCGTCTGCCGGCTGCGCCGCAGCCCCGGCATCACCGGCGGCAGCGGCATCCGGGCCAGCACCCGGTTGCCCAGCACCGCCACCCCCGGGCTGAGCGCCCCGCCCGGCACTACAAACAGGTTCATGGGCGGGCAGCTCTTTGCCAGGGGGTACTTGCGGTCCCGGCAGATTTTCCAGGCCGCTGCGCCCAGAGCCAGGGCCGACGCCCACTTGACCGTCGTTTTCATAAACAAAGCCTCCCTCGAGACGTTCTCCCGCTCACTTTGGCTGTTCCAGCGCTTTCTCCAAACGTTCTGCGGCGGCCGCATCTTGCGGCGTGGCGCACTCCCCGTACCGGGCTTTAAGATAGAGCCGGCGCAGCTGCTGTACCCCTAGCATACCATTCTCCTGCGGATGTGTCAACGAATCCCTTTCACGTCCGCTCCATGGGTAAAAATGCTGTGCTACGGACAAATTTTCGTCCGTGTTCCGGCACAGACCGGCTGCAAGTTCAAAATCAAGGGACAGGCCCCAAAGCCTGTCCCTTTTTGCAGCCCGAGCTCTTTTATGTGCTATCTTAACAAATTTTGACTAAATCTTTGTTCATTGCGTAGAACTTTGCCTTTTTGCGGAAAAAATCATAATTCGTCGTTTACTTTGTAAAAATTGTGTGTTATTATCGAGTTGCTGTTAAAAATGTTTTCATTCATGGCTGCCCATCCACGCAGCCATGAGCACACAGAAAGGAAGTGCAACGTTATGAAACACGCTGGCCGCAAATTGGGTATCCTTTGTCTTTCCCTGATCGGGACATTGCTCTTGAGCAGCTGTACCTATACCCTGCAGGAAGCGCCCCAGTCCCCTTCTTCGACCCCCGAACAGGGCGATGAAGAAGAGGCGGCAGAGCCCGAAGCCCACGAGATCCTGCGCGACCAGCTGATTGCGCTGTACAACCTGAACCACGCCGCCCAGAAGCAGCTCACCGTCAACCGGAACCTGGACGAGTCCGCTTCGCTGCTGATCGACATTGTATTGAAAGACCCGTTCCTGCACTATGCGCCTGAAAATAAGTTTGCCTTCACCTCGCTTTTGGGCGACCCTTACACCGAACCTTCGAAAAACAGCGTCTACCTGCGCGCTTTCCTCTATGACGGCGCAGACAGCTCCGCCCAGGTGGCCGCAAAGGCGCTGAATGCCCTGAACGGTTCCCTCCTGGCGGACAGCTTGGGCGACAGCCAGCAGCTCGCCAGCTTGAGCGTCGCCTGGGGCAGCTCCGCCGAGGACTCCTTCTGGCTGCTGCTCATCCAGAGCGAGGATATTCCCTGAGAGGGTACCTTTCCGCTTCCGTATAAGAAAGCAGAGCCCCCGGCCTTCCACGCGATGGCCGGGGACTTCTTTTTCCGGTAAGGTATACTTTTCCGGACAGCCTTCTGTAGGGGCGGGCGCATTGCCTTTGGGACGCAGGTGTGTTATGATAGAAAGGTCAAATCGCCCGCCTGCAACCAGAGCTGGGAGGACCTGACGCCCGCCGAACAGGAAGAGGTACGGCAGGCTTACGAGGATATTCGCAGCGAATGGACGTCGGCCTTTTCCGGCGGCGGCCCGGAGGATCGTTTTGCAAGGGACATCCTCCGCCAGGTGGACCAACTGCTCCGGTAAGCAGCATTTCCAAAAGCGGCTGCGTCACAGGGCCGCAAATGCAAGTGTGAACGAAAAGGAGGTTTCTCTCTTGGCAAACATCATCATCGTCGGCGCCAACCAGGGCATCGGGTATTACATCGCCGAAAGGCTTCTGGCCCGGGGCCACTCCGTCGCTATTCTGGATACCAGTCTGGACCAGGCAAAAGCCCTGCAGGCGTCCTATCCCCAAAGGCTGCTGCCTGTCCGTGCCGATGCCCGGGACGCCGCCAGCATCCAAAGCGGCGTAGCGCAGACCGTCACGGCCTTTGGCTCCATCGACGCCGCCATTCACAACGCCTGCCTGTGTACATTCGCAAGCGAACCGGACACCGGTTACGACGTCTATCAAGATGTCCTGGACGTCAATTTTTTCGGCGCCCTGCGGCTGGCCAAGGCCGTCCTGCCCTATATGCACAAGGCCGGCAAGGGCCGCATCATTTTTACCAGTTCCGGCGTCGGTGTCACAGGCTTCGTCAACATATCCCCTTATGCCTCATCCAAGGGAGCCATCGAAGCCCTGGTCAAATGCCTGGAAATCGAAAATCAGCCCTACGGGATCTCCTTTCACCTGTTCCACCCGCCCTTGACCAACACCGCTTCGGCGGCCGGGCTGCCCATCCCCAAGAAATTCAAGGCTGATGCCCGGACCGTAGGCTACGGCCTGGCCGACCATATCTGGTCCCAAAAGTTTGTGATCTGCCATTCTGCGCTCCAGTCTCTTCAGATCCGGTTCTCCTACCGTCATCCTTTGTGGACCGGCCGGCTGATGACCCGAATGACCCAGCGCGCCGCCCAGGAGCGCTGAGACAATTCCGCCAGACTGTCAAAAAAGTCCCGTCCAGCCGACATGTGCGGATGGACGGGACACAT
>ERZ1643250.3360-NODE-3360-length-11030-cov-6.478542_pt1 | contig 11030 bp, 15 predicted proteins | sample MGYA00579262_ERZ1643250 | MGnify/ENA primary metagenome ERZ1643250 (study PRJEB29033, sample SAMEA4952265) | chicken gut metagenome | biome: Broiler Chicken; feature: Gastrointestinal Tract; material: Caecum | place: Ireland | collected 2018 | study: Broiler...
CTTGAATATTGCTTATGCTGAATATCTTAATCAGTCATAATGTTTAACACAACTTTATTAAAAAAGAAATATAGTAATTATCTAGGTAATACTCTTGCTTTACTTGAATCAGCGGATTTGCATACCATAATACAGGTATTATTGCCTGAGTATAGATTGTATATTTTTAAACAAATAAGTCAATTATTATCACCAGATGATTATTGTCGCGGTCTTAAATATGCTTACACAAAAACTTTAGGCGTTAATTCAAAAGAAAGTAAATTATCATTAGAGGAAATTTTGGATTTATTTAAAATGGCTGATCCTAAAAAAATAATGGGTGCAGATTATAGAAGATTTTTAAAATTTCCAAATGAAGTAACTATTTATCGTGGTACAAATGAAAATGGTGATTCGAATGCTATATCATGGACTATTGATAGAAAAAGGGCAATATGGTTCTATAAAAAATATGGTTCTAAGGGAACGGTATTTAAAGCGAAAATAAAAAAAGAAGATATTATTTGTTATTTGGATAAAACAGCTTGCTTTGAAAAAGAAGCAATTATTAATCCACAAAAAATATTCCAACTTGTAGAGCTTTCAAAAGATGAAATAGATAAAGATATTGACTTTAGTTCTTTAGATTATCATCCGGTTGCAATTGTTAATTACGATTATGTTATAAATGCAACTAGATATGTTGTGCAATCTTTAGCTAATATTGGCATAATGCCAACACAAGAATTGATTTCTGAAATATTTAATTCATATGCTACTAGAGGAAAATATAAATCAAACTATGTTATAGATTTTCCATCAGGTGAATGTATAAAAGTGTATGATCTTTTAGTAAAAATAAGTGGTACTTGAAGAAAGTACCATTTTTAAACTTTAGATATATTTTATAACTAAAAAATAAAGAATGATAATTTTTGATTTTATTAAAAAGGGGTGAGGATAAATGACAAGGTATACTATAGTTGCAGATCAAAACTTAGAACAACAGATAAAAGAATATATGAAAAAAAATAAATTATCTACAAAAAGTGCAGCTATAAAAAAATGTATTAAAGAAGCAAGTGAATCAAATGAAATAATGCTTCTTTTTTCAGATATAAATAATAAGTTAAATCGTTTGTTATATAGAGAAAATATTAATAAAAAATTGTTAGAACAAATATATGCAAATTTGGGATTCCCTATGAATGAAAAATTAGAGGATAATCTCTTGCTACGTGAGTTTTATGATAAAAATTTTAAAAAGTACGTAGATTTTTAAGAACATTCAAATAAATTATCAGAAACGTTAGTATATCTTACTAGAGTTCTTGAAATTCAATATAATTAATATATTAAAAATTTATAATAAAATTATTTAAAATAGATATCACAAAATAAAGAAAAGGCGGGTGGAAATATTGGAAAAGATTTTTATGATTTTATTGCTAATATTTAGTTTAATGGGATTGATTTTAGAAGGTAGTTCTCTTTTTGAAATAGTAACAGTTGGGTTACTCTTTTTAATTTTTATAGAGTTAGATAATAAAAGAAATACTAAGTAATGTATTGAACTTAATTTATATATTAAAAATAAAAAGGGGGGTAAAATGAATATAGAAAAAGGTTTTTTTTGTATAGAAGATTCAGACTATTATGAAGGATATTATAATAAAAATCAGAGTTGGAATGGTTGGGCAATGCCATATTTTGATAAAGTAAATGCAATACTAATTGCTCATGATTTTAGTAGTTTAGGATATGAAATAACTTATGATAAATATAAGGATTGTTTTATTTGTAAAATAACTGAAAGTGATAATGAAATAAGTACAGAAATTGTGAAAAAAAAGATTATAGATACTATCGATGGTGAAAAAGAATTGTATGATTTTGGCTCTCTTGGATGGACTTGGGATGGCTATGAAAACAATAATAGAGAAGTTGAAATTATAGCTATTTGGTCTAGAGATTTTGGAGATTTTGGTGTTAATGCAATTTTATACCAACACAATATTCCAGTAGCTAACATTGCTGATAGTTTTGAAATAGAAAACAATGGCAAAAGTATCTATTTGGTAACTAAAATCAAAAATTTAATGTATAAGAATTTTGAACAATACACAAAACTTCCTAAAGTATCAAACTGTTCTAAAATATTGCAGGATGTATATGACGGGGTTTATAGCAGTGATAGTGAAATGTGTCATATTGATTATGAAGGATGGAATGATTTTTATAATGAAGAATATTCTAAAGATGATATTGATTTCTTAAAAAAAGAGGTAAAGAAGTACGGATTAGAAGAAGTTTTGGAAATAGATACTGGGGAATATCTTGTTTTGGGTTATGGAGATTTAATAACATTATTTAATGACGATCGTAATTTTGAAAGATTAGAATTAGATAAAGCTGATAAGATAACGAATACAATTAGTCAAGAATTCAGAAGATCAAAAGATAAAAGTAAACAAAAGCTAGAACAACTTTGTCAACGGTATGGAATAATATTAAATGATTATTTATATATTGAAGGATACACTAATCTAATAGATTTATACCAAGATTATGAAATAGAAGAAAACACCATGAATATATAATATTTCATATAAAAAGATGTGGGGTTTTTATGTCAAAAGAATTTATTAGGAGAAGTATAAGTATATCTAATGATTTAAACAAGCGAATAAATGATATGGCAAGTAAATATTCGTATACTTATAAGAATGATCTAATCATTGAACTTTTAGAATTAGGCATATTAAAATTTAACGAGGATTTAGAATTAAAACAGCTAATAGATAATTTATTGCCCAAAATAGATAATTTAATCCAATTATTGGAAAAAAGAAATGTTTAATGATTCTAAAACGATTTTTATTACTCATCCTTATTATGCAGTAAATAATCCTGATAATAATTTGAGAATTTATCATAAAGCTAAAAATTCCAATAAATGGACATTTATACAATGTACAACAAAAGAAGAATACCGTCAAAAAATTAAACAATACATAATAGGATTTTTTGATTATAGTAGAAATGAAGAAAAAAGTTATGTGTCAATTTTTGATTATTTACATAATAATGAAAATGGTATGTTCCAGTATTTTTTGGGAAGTAAGAAAAGTAAAGAAACAATGTATACAAATCAAATGAAAAGAGAACAAATGGCTATCTTAAAAGATGGCTCTTTTTTGTTAGATAAAGACGTTCCAAAATTACAGAAAAGATGGAGCAATTATATAGAAAATAGTAACATACAATTATCAGTTTTATCTTTTTATCGGGAATATATTGATCGAAATATCAATGCAAAAGATCTACAAAAAAAGATTGCCGTGGACGTTATGCCCAAATTTTTGAAATATTGTGGATATGATAATCCAAAGAAAAGTTTAGAATGGGTTGTGGCACTACATACTGATAATGAAAATAATTATCACTATCATATTTCATGGGTAGAAAAGAATCCATGCTATAAAAGTAAAAATGGTAATTTATCTTATAGAAGAAAATTAAAAATAACCGGTGAAGAAAGAAATTTTTTAAAAAGACAGGCAGTACTAACAATAGAAAGGCAAAAAGTATATACTCCTGCGTTAAAAAAATTAGAAAAAAATTTAGATGACTTAAAAAAATATTTTAATCCAAATGATTGTAATTTTACTCTAAAAAACATTCATAATGTCGAAATTGAAGAAAAAATTGTAAAACTTGGATATTTATTAAATCAAATAAGAGGGACCGATAGAAAATATATTAAGTATAACTCTTTACCACGTAATGAGTTAGGTATAGAAATTAGAAATATTACAAAAGAGATTAAGCGGGAAATTTTTAAAGATCCGAAAATTAAACAGATTCAAAATAAAATAATGGAAACTGTTAGAGATATTAATGGTATTTTAATTGATATTGATAAAAGAAATAATATTAATGTAATTGAATTTAAGAATGAATTAGAAAATAAAATGCTTAATCAAAAATTAGAAAGAAATGATAGTTATATTTTGAATGCTATTGTCAATCACGCATTATATAATCATAGTTATCGAAAGAAAAAATTGGAAAAAAGCGATTTTAAATTAGAAGATATAATTCAAGAGATTTCTTATGATAGTTATACAGAAAATTATAAAAATCTTAAAAAAAATAGTTTGTTAAAAATACGTAGTAATATACTTAAAAATGTTTTTAAAGGGAATACAACTAAATATGAGATTATCAAAACATTAAACAGATTAGTATATGAACAGGATAAAATTGCACAAGAGTTTTATAAAATGCTAGAAGAAAAAGAATACGAAAAATAAGTAGAGGTGATGTTGGTTGGAAGAATTGAATATAAAAAGTTTGATAAATGAAAATATGATTCCACGAGTATTAATAATTGCTTTTCCTACATTTGATTTTATAAATAATAATGTGGTTCATAAAGAAACACAACATTTACAAGCTAATTTAATGTACTGTGATAATGACATTTGCTATTATGATTTTAATAATGGAGAATACATTTATATAAATACTAGAAATTTAATTAATTATGTTGAAAAAAGAAATTGTAAATCTGAAAAACTCAATATATTAGGGTTATTCCTTTTTAACAAGGATTATAATGGCTCGATAATAGAGAAAATAAGTGACGATTATAATAAATATAATTCCATTAAAATGAATAGTTTTGTAGATTCGGATTTTAAAAAGTATTTGATTAGTGAATCCAACATTTTTTTTCGCTATTTAGACAATATTTGCGATAATGAAAAACTAAAAGAATATTTGAGCAATCAAGAATTAATAGATATAGATAATACCATTGAAGATTTTTATATTTATACTAACAAATATGATAGTGAAAGTATTATTCAAGACTATATTGATAAATATGATAGTGCTGGCATCATCAAATGGTTCGTGGGACTCACTAATACAGAAGATCTTATAAAAAATATTAAAGAAACAGAAAATGAAACACAATTATCTTAAAAAAATAACTTGTTAAAAACGCGCATTAAAGTACTTAAAATATTTTAAATGGGTAGACAATTAAGTATGAGACTATCAAAACTTTAAACAGATTATTATATGAACAAGATAAAATTGCACAAGAGTTTTATAAAATGTTGGAAGAAAAAGAATTAGAAAGATAGAAAGGTGGTTTAAAATGAAAGAATTAAATATTAAACAATTAATAAATGAATATAAAATACCTTTAGTTATAAAAGAATATCTTGATTGTCCTGATGAATTATTAGGAGATAAATCTTATTTAGAAACAATAATGTTAGATAATAAAAACGAGTTATTATATTGCGATAATGATATTTGTTATTACAATTGCTTTGATGGTGATTATCTTTATATGAATACTAATCAAGCAATAAAACAAATGAATGAAAATTTTGCTCATGATAGCTTTGGAGCAATAAATGTAAATTCTCTTTCCGAAAACGATATTTCAATAGATTATAGTGGTAAACTAATCAAAGAAATTGCCTATAAATATAAAAATTACAACTCTATAAAAATGAACTGTTACATTACGGATTATTTTAAAGATATTTTAGAAAGTGCTATTAATGACTACGATCCTTTGTGTTGTATTTCTCGTTTTGGCAATTACAATATTCTAAAGAGAGAACTTAATAAAAGGGAACTTGTAAAACTTGAAAAAGTTGTGAAGGATTATTTGTCTTACAAATTTAAATATATGGGTGAACAAGATACTATGAATGATTATATAACTAAATATGGAAATTCTAATGCTGTAAAATGGCTAGAGGGGGTAGTATCAACAGAGGGCTTTGTAAAATGTTTCAAGGAAAAGAATTTTATTCAAGAAGCTGTTAAAAAATACTTTGATAATCATAACATTAAAGATTTAATGAAATATGGAAGCGATGATGATTATGGCTTATATTCTCTTTCTTCAATGTACCAAGATATATTAGAAGATTTAGACATTTCATTTAAATATCTTGATACTATAAATGGAATAAAAGATGGTGCATATTTAACTGAAATAACTTTTGATGATAATACTAAAATAATTTTAGAAACAAAAGCATGGAATGGTGCGGAAATGGTTTGTAAAGAAATAGAAAAAATCTATGATATGTTAGATTTAAAAGATAGTTTAAAGAAAAACGAAAATGTTATTCGAGATTACGTTAATAAATATGATGATAGAGGAATCATTAAATGGGTTGAAGGTTTAACATCTACAAACGATTTTGTAAAAGATTATAAGGAGCAGTCATATGCGAAAGATGAAAACCAACTATTTTAAAGAAAATAGTCTGAATCATAATAGACTCGATAAACATGAACCTATTATATGTAATAAAGATTTTTTAATGATTAGGAGTGCTAATTTGTTATACAATTATGGCTTTGATGAATATGATGTCGAAAGATTTATTAATGGAAAATCACTTTTGAAAATTCTTAATGAACATATAGAAGATTATTTGTCGGAGTATATACTGTCTGATAACTTATTTAAAAATATAAAATTATCTCAGATTAATAAAAATATAGATAATTCATCTGTGAGATGCGATTTAATCAATTTTTTAAAATATCTACACTATACTAAAATCTTTTATAATAAGAAAATTACTGGGAAAATTGAAAGCAGAGAATATAATTTTATAATCAGAGCATTAAAAGATTGGGATATAATTAATGAAAAATTAGTTCAAAATAATGCTTATGATTCTGAAATGCAAATTTAAAATAAAGGAGGAGTAAAATGGATTTATTTATAAATAGAAAAATATCAAAAATGAATAGAATCATATTTTATGAGTGTTTAGCTATCGTTGAAGGTGATACAAATATATGAAAGATGAAATTTTATTTGAAATATCAGAATATTGTCAAATTTGTCCACTCTGCTATAAATGTATTGAAGAAGATTGCGTCTTGTTTCGAATAGAACAATTAGTATTGGAAAAAATGGGTGAAAATGAGAAATAATTGTAGTAACAACCGCAAAAATGCTATTTATTTACGCTTTAAAAATGAATTTGACAAAAACGAGAGAATGGATTATGCCTTATCTTCAATATCTTATTATTTAAAAGATTATGATCTTAATAATTTAGAATACTATATAGATATTTGTCCGAATGGTATTGATTCAAATAGAGAAGAATATAAAAGACTTATAAATGATTTGCAACATGATAAAATAAATTTTATATTTACACCATCTATTTCCACACTATCTAGAAACTATTTGGATATTTTATATATTAATAATCTATTATTAGAAAAAAATAGTGCTGTAATTTCAAGAAAAGAAAAACTGCCTTTAGAATATTTGAATAATATTCAAGGATTAGATATATGACTGATATAAAATTTGGCTCTATTTCTAATCCATTAATGATAGCACTATTTATTACGATATCGCTTATAATCTTTTTTGCTATTGTTGATCCATATTTATCTAAAAAGAGACTACAAAATCATAATGAATATGGATCAAGCAAATTTGCAAGTTTAAGAGAAATTAAAAAGTTATTTCGTAAAGAAAATTTAAGAAATATAAATGCTACTGGATTTCCAGTTTGGTATGAAAAGAAAAAAGGAAATTTTACTAATGTATATTTTGACAATCAATCAAGTCATTACTTACTTATTGGTTCAACTGGTTCTGGTAAATCTGCTACTGTATCTATTCCTCTAGCTCTTCATATTGCCAATGCTAAAGAAGAACGATCTGTTGTAATAACAGATCCTAAGGGTGAACTGTTCCAAAAAACTGCCTATGTGTTTGCCAAAAATAATTACAATATAATTACATTGGATTTTAGAGATCCTTCTAAATCCACTAAAATAAATGTGATGCAACCTATTATTAATGAGTGGAAAAAACATTGCTATCATCATAAAATAATGATGATTTTTTTATCGCATTTTTTAAAGGATAATAAAATATCTATATCTAAAATAATTTCCAATAATAAAAAATATATTGAAACTTTAAAAGAAAAATATTTACTCGAAGAATATATTTTAGACATTATTAAGGTAAATGCCAATGAAATACAGAAAAATATAAAAAATAAAAAGATGTATGAAAAAGATATTTTAAAAGAATATTGTAGTAAAGATGTAAAAAACTACTTCGAGAATATGGATAATAAAAAAATCTTGGAAGAAATAAAAATAAATCAGAATAAAAGTGCGCAACATCAGGCCGAAACTAATCTATTAGTAATTTCTTTATCAAATCTAATTTTTGTTGAAAAAAACACTAAGGATCCATTTTGGATTAATTCAGCTAAACAACTATTTATTGGTATAGCAGGAATCTTTTTAGAAGATTACAAAAATGAATTAATTGATGAAAAGAAAATTAGTATATCTAGTATCAAAAAGTTTCAGACGTCATCTTTGATAAAAGAAAATCAAACATATTTGCAAAAGAATTTAAGTGAAAGACCTTATGGGAGTTTATCACGTGATTATTTAACTTCTATCTTATCTGCGGCAGAAAATACTTATAAATCCATTACGGCTGTATTTTCAGAAAAGATGGCGATATTTGATGATTTAAATGTAGAAAATATAACAAGTGAAAATGAATTTGATTTTACTATATTGGCTACTAAAAAATCTGCTTTATATTTAATAATTCCAGACGAAGATCGAGCCTATTATCAATTGGTTACTATTATTTTGGGTATGCTTATTAAGGATTTAACGAAATTTGCAAATCTACCTCAAAATGCTGGAGTTCTTCCAATAAAAGTAACTTGGCTACTAGATGAATTTGCAAACTGTCCCCCGATTGATGCTATTGAAACAACAATTTCAGTAGCTCGATCAAGAGGAATGAATTTTATATTTTTTATCCAAAGTTTTGCACAACTTGATTTGGTTTATGGTAAAGAAACATCAAATATTATTCAAGATAACTGTGCTTTATGCTATTTAAAAACAAATAGTATAGAATGTGCAGAAGTGATTGCAAAGAAATTGGGAAAAGAAACAATAGAAACGCAATCTCTAAGTATGAGTACTGATGTCTTTAAAGTAGGAGGAAACAAAACAAAAAGTTTAATTGGAAAAGAATTATTAACAGCAACTGAAATTTTAAGATTACAATATAAAACAATTATTTTTCCAATAGTCGGAAATCCAATTTTTCGAGACACATACCTTTATAGTGATTTATATCCAGAATGTAAGAATCTAAAAATTTACGAACGTAAAACAAGCATTTTTAAAAGAATTACAGATAATTATTATACAGTTGAAAAACTTAGAGAGTTATATAGTAAGGGAACATCAGATAATGGAAATATGATAAATCATTTGGCAAAATTATATGACACACGAATGAAAAACACAGAGCGAAAAAAGATTAAGAAAAATAATATTTCAAAAGATGAGTTTTACGAAGAATTGTTTTTGTTTTTAGAAAATATTAGGAATACATTTAGAAATAAAATTTCTAATCAAGTAATTTCTGATGACATATACACTTTTGAAATAAATGCTTTATTAAATAAATTTGAAATAGCCAAAATTAATAGAGAAAAGAGTAAGAATATCAAATTGGTAATAGGTGAAAATCTATTAAGCAAAAAAACTTTGTTATCAGTCTGGAGCGAAAAAGTAAACGAAAATAAATTAGATAGGGGAGATTAATATTAATAATATTAAAAAACTAGAAAATATAAAAGTGGCCTATAATTACATTCAGGATTTGAATGACTATATTCAGAATGACAAATCTGCAAAAAATGATATTAAAATCACATTAGATACATTGAAAAATATTTATGAAACATTATATGAGATTACAGAAAATGAAGACAGTAAACTTTTAAATACTGATTTCGACTGTCCTCATTGTAATAATAAACTCTTAATAAGTGATCTAATAGATTATTCTTATTTGTGTAAAGAATGTGATGAAAATTTTTATGATTTTGAAGTGGATAAAAGTAAAAATTTAGATAGTAAGCAAACTAAAAAATATACAATAATTGCAATGGAAAATAATGTAAATGAGAAAAAAGAAATTGAAACAGATGAAAATTTTTTTAAAGCATTAGATAAAGCAAGAAAATATTTTAAAGACAATATAAATAATGAAGTGTACATATCGGATAATGAGAACAATCTTTGTTATTGTAAAAGTTCTTCAGAAGAATGCTTTTATGATGGATATTCAAAAATAAATTTAGTTTCTAAAGATATATTGAACGAATATATAAAATGCTGGGATGAAGGTAAAAAAACGCCTATTGTTTCAAATCGCCTTTATTGTGTTGATGGCGATTTTTTTGTTGCAGTTGATAATATTGGTGGAAATTGTTGGACAGAAGAATTTAATAATGAAGTCGATGCTCTTAAGTGGCTTTTTGAAGAGGAAATAAATAAAAATGATGATAAGGGGGATGAAATAAATGCGATATAGAGGTTTAATTAAAAATTTAAAACATGTCATTGTATCTGATCCTAGTTATGATAAGAATGTGGAATGTAGATATGAAAATGATCAACTAGATGGGGATGATTGGATTAGCGAACTAGATATTACTGATGATGGAGAATTTATAGATTTTGAAATTTTATTGAAGAAAAATGACAATGATTGTGTTTTTGTAGAGCATGGGTTTAGATACAAAGCAGATGGTCTAATAAAACATCAAATTGGTATGGACACAGCATGTATTTCTATAGGAACTAATCAGCAAGCCAATGAGATTATTAAAGTACGAGATATATGGCAACCTTCTGTTGCTTTAAGGACCGGTTATGATGGACTATTTGGAAATGTAATGGAAGGAGTAACGGATGGGAAAACTACTTTTTTAAGTATAGCTGGTTCTTTTGATAAAGAAATAGGATATGACATCCAAAGTGTAGTTAATTATTTAGAAAAGCAATTAAATATTTCTGATTTAGTTCTAAATAACGAGGAGTGTGATATTGAAAAATGAATGATATATTTTTAAAAATGTTGGAATCAAAAATAATGGATTCACATTCTAGCTATTTAATTAAAATAGTAAAAA
>ERZ1643250.3364-NODE-3364-length-11015-cov-10.638139_pt1 | contig 11015 bp, 11 predicted proteins | sample MGYA00579262_ERZ1643250 | MGnify/ENA primary metagenome ERZ1643250 (study PRJEB29033, sample SAMEA4952265) | chicken gut metagenome | biome: Broiler Chicken; feature: Gastrointestinal Tract; material: Caecum | place: Ireland | collected 2018 | study: Broiler...
AGGCAGGTCTGGTTTACAACCTGTCAGGGACTTCTGGAGAACCGGGAATTTACGGAACTGATGCAAAAGATGCTCAAGACTCTTGGCCGGGTATACAGCAATCCTGTTGACATTGAGTATACGGTAAATCTGGATGAGCAGGGAGCGTTCGTCGTCAACCTGCTGCAGTGCAGACCGCTCTATACCGGAGGAAGGGGTACAGTCACAGAGATTCCGGAATTATCGGAGAAAAATATATTTTTCCGGCTTAAGGACTCGGCTATGGGAAACTCGGTGAAAGAGAAGATCGATGTGGTCGTGCAGATTGATGCAAGAGCTTATTATGAGTATCCGTATGCGCTGAAACCACAGGCGGCGGAAGCAGTCGGCGCTATAAATACGTATTATAAAGGGAAGAAAAAACATATCCTTCTCATGACTCCGGGAAGGGTGGGCACCTCCTCGCCGGAACTTGGAGTGCCGGTCAGCTTTGCGCAGATATCGGGATTCTGCGGGATCTGTGAGGTGTCGGATAACCGGGCGGGATATATGCCGGAACTGAGCTACGGAAGCCATATGTTCCAGGATCTGGTGGAGGCCGGAATCTTCTACTGTGCACTGTGGGGAGATGAGAGGACAGTAAAGTATAATGAGGCATTCTTTGGAGATCTTGAGAATCTGTTCCCTGTGATCTGTCCGGAACGAAAGAAGCTGGCAGAAATATTCCGGGTGAGTGAACCGGAGGATCTGTGGTATTGGAACAATGAACAGACAGGGGAGACTGTGTGCGGGATATTGCATGAGAGAATCGGATAAGTCATCGGATAAGATGAGACGAAAAAGAGTTTCGTCCGCTTTCTCACTGTTCAATCTTCTGGAAAAAGACCTGGGGCTGAAACTGTTTATCCGTACACATCGGGGGCTTGTGCTCACGGAAGCCGGAAAGTCTCTGTACACGACACGGATATATGCTGTCGAAGTATTCCCCAAAGGCCGTGAGAATGACAGCCAGCCGGGGAAAGATGCAGAAGAGTATGCCGAATACTGTGAGGCGGCAGGATGGCAGCTCATCGACGGGCGGAGGCGGTTCTGTATATTCAGGCGAGTACAGGACGATGCGGTTCCCATCGTGACAGAAGAGGAGCGGTTTCAGAATGTGAAGAAAGCGGAGATAAGGCATTTTCTTGACCGTTCAGCCGGGTTCGCACTTCTGGCGGGATTGGACTGGCTTCAGTTTTTTACAATCAACTTTGACAGATGGGTCTTTTCACAGACGTGGCTCCTCCTTCTCGCGGGGCTGACTTTCATGTGCCTGTTTTATCTGCTGCAGCTTGGAGGACTGTTCGTCTGGAGCCGCCGGGCGAAACGGGAACTGGAAAGCAGAGGAAGCATTTATTACGGACAGAGAAAGAGTGTCCGGGCAGCCAATGAAATCTGGACTCTGGTCATAATGGGACTCCTTATATACTGTGCGGGAGACATTATGAGCAGAGACAGTATTATTATGCTTATCATTGCAGTCATAATCATCTTTGCCGTGCGTATTGTGATGATATATATGCGTCCGTCATGGGAGGCGCAGATCGCCGTATGGACGCTGATCCCGTACTGTTTCATCATAATTTTTGTGGCAGGTATCGTGTCGGATGTGATACAGATGGAAGAAGGAGATTATGACTTTTCAGATGTGCCGCTTGTCCAGTCTGATTACCGTGAGATGGGAGGGGAGCGGAAATTACCTCGTAATGTATGATGAAGTGCTGCTCGTGCTGAGTTCGGATACGGAACTGGACGACGCTCAGATACAGACCGTGAGGGAAAAACTGGGGGTAATGTAATGGCAAGAGAACAATTTCAGACATTGACAGAACCGATGTATTATATCCTTCTTGCCCTGACAGAGGAATGCTGCGGTGTGGACATTATGGAAAAAGTCCGGCAGATATCAGGCGGAAATCTTATATCATAACCGACACCGGAAGACAAATGTTAAAAGATGAATATGAGAAGGTGGAAGAACGATGATTAACTTTGCAGTGAAGCTGCCTTAATATTTCAGGCAACTCAGCAGAGGAGAAGTGTACGGCACTCTTCCTCTGCTGTCTGCATATGGGATATGGAAGCTTCAACCTGTCAGCTCCTCAGATAATCAATGATATTTTTCTGGCGGATTCCCGCTCTGTTTATATGGAGCAGGGTGTCAGTTGAAAGCACGATTTTTTCATAGTTGTCGCTGATCGTTTCCAGCGGCCTGAACTCACGATCTGTGTTTTCTTGTGTGAGTATATAGCAGATCTGGAGATAAATTCTTTCATCACAACGGTCTGCGACAAAATCGACTTCTGCAGCACCCTGCTTTCCAATCCGGACAGTATACCCATTTCGCAGCAGCTCCAGATAAATAATGTTTTCCAGAAGTCCGCCAATATCGTCATCATGATAGCCGATGACAGCATGACGGATGCCCAGATCCGAGAGGTAATACTTTTCCTGAGTTTCCAGCAGACGTTTTCCCTTGATATCATATCTGCTGACTTTATTTATGAGAAATGCATTTTCCAGTGCATGCAGATAGTTATATACGGTTTCTGTACTCAGTTTCCGTCCCTGATTTTTGAGAAAATCGGAGATCGTTTTTGCGGAAAAAGTATTTCCGATATTATCCATCAGATATTTGATGATATTTTCCAAAAGTGCTGTATCACGGATGTTGTTTCTTTTTATTACATCCTTGAGCAGAACAGAATTATAAATGTCATACAGATATTGATAGATGCGTTCTTCATCCCATTTCATCTCATGGATTCCGGGAAGCCCGCCATAGCGGAGATAGTTTGCAAAATTTTCCTGAATACTCAGACTCTTTTCCTCTTCGTTTGACTCCGCAAACGCAAGATATTCATTAAATGAAAGCGGATAGATATGGATTTCCACATATCTGCCGGAGAGAAGAGTTGCCAGATCTCCGGCCAGCAGTCTGGCACTGGAGCCTGTTATATAGATGTCACAGTCAAAATCTACCCGGAAAGAGTTAACTGCTTTTTCCCATCCTTCTACTTCCTGCACCTCATCCAGCAGTATATATAGGCGTCCGTCAGATTTTCGCACAGCATCGGTAACGGCTTGATAAAGACTCCGATAGTCTTTCAGATTTTCATATTTCAATGATTCAAAATTGACATAAAAAATCTGTATTTCGTCAATGCCTTGGCAAAGAAGAAGTTCCTTTATCTGTTGAAGGATCACACTTTTTCCGCAGCGCCTCATGCCGGTTATAACTTTTATGACCGGTTTATCGATAAAGTCTTTTATTTGATTTAAATATTTCTCGCGTGAGATCATAAGCATCCCTCCTTCTTTTATTATAGAATAATCAGAAAAAATGTCAAATAGTTTCTTTTATAAAAGAAATATTTAATGTGTTATGCTGCATAGTATGAAAGATTCCCCTCTGGAAATTTCCGCAGAAATGTGCTATATATTTATGCTGTAGATTTTTTGGATAACAGCGTGAACTATATCAGACATCTGTGTGAAATCTGGAGGGATCATAAATGTGGATCGCAGACAAATATATTGACTATGTAAAAGAACAGACGGCGGCTCATCCCGGTCAGAGCTGGGATCAGATGCTGCTCGGATTTAAGCTGAACAAGCTCCGCACGAAGGTGCTTCCGAAGAAAGGGATATCCAAAGGATACCAGAAGCTGGAATCCATGATGATGTCCTTTGTGGCTGATTCGCTTGGCCGCCCGGATCGCTACGTGTGGGGCAATATTTTTTCACCCTGTGAGATCATCGGGTGTTTCGGACTTAACACACTCTCTATCGAGTGTCTTTCCTGCTATTTCAGCGGGTATCATCTGGAAGATTTCTTTATCGACTATGCGCAGAATACGGGAATTGCGCCGACCCTGTGTTCCTACCACAAGACATTTGTGGGAGCCATTGACAGCGGCGCGGTGCCGGTGCCGGAGTATGCCGTGACGACTTCTCTCTCATGTGACGGGAACCTGAATACATTCCGGTATCTGGAGAAGAAGAAAGGGGTTCCGTTTACATTCCTCGATGTTCCGTACCGGGATGACGAGGCGTCGGTCAATTATCTGGCGGAACAGTTGAAGGAGTTCGCATCAGAGCTCGGGAGACGATTCGGAAAACCTTTTGACGAAGAAAAACTCAAACGGGCAATACGCATCGAAAATGAGACGAGAAAAGAGCTGATGCGCTTCTTCAAGCTCCAGAGTGAGCGGTATTATCCGGGTGAGCTCATCAGCCATCTCTATATGATGATGGGGATGCATCTGCTCATCGGAACGCAGGAGTTCCTTGACCTGATCCGGTTCATGATAAAGGATATAGAGAACTATCCGAAATTCGACGGAAAGAAGATCCTGTGGATCCATCTGCTCCCGTTCTATCAGGAGACGCTGCAGAGTTACTTCAATTCAAACCGGAAGTATCAGATCATTGCCAGTGATATCATCATTGACTCTATGGAGGAGCTGGATGAGACGAAGCCGTTCCACGCGCTCTCTAAGAAGATCATCCGGAATCTGTATAACGGCTCTTACTCCCACAAGGCGGAGATGGTCGAACACCTCGCGGATACACTCCACCCGGACGCGGTCATCCAGTTCTGTCACTGGGGCTGCAAGCAGTCATCGGGCGGCAGTCTTTTGCTCAAGGAGAAACTGCAGGAGAGGGAGATTCCGATGCTGATCCTGGATGGCGACGGCATAGATAAGCGCAACAGCCATGACGGACAGATCAAAACACGTCTTGAAGCATTTCTGGAAATGCTGGAAACGGGAGATGAGGCAGAGACAGCCGGCAAAGGCGGAGCAGGCGATATGAGACAGACAGCAGAGGAGGAGCAGGAGAGAGCATGCTAGGTTATATATGTAAATATGCTCCTGTGGAAGTATTTGAATCCATGGGAGTTAAGATGGAGCGGATCGAACCGGACGTGACGAATTTCAATCAGGCGGAGATCCGGATGCACCCGAATATCTGCAGCTTCGCAAAAGGTGTGTTGGAAGAGGTCATGAACAGCGATTACGAGGGCGTGATCCTGACCACATGCTGCGACAGTATCCGCAGGCTCTATGATGTCCTTAAGGAAGAGTTCCCGGACAAATTCATCTATATGCTGGATACGCCCCGGATCACGAAGGACGCGGGTATCACGCTCTATGAGCAGCGTATCCGGACGATGATCGAAGAGTATGAGAAGTTCTCGGGGAATACATTCGATGAAGAGAAATTCTGCGGATTTCTGAAAGGAAAAGAGGAAGAACAGCAGTATGCCGTGAGGGACAACACGGTCAACATCGGCATCATCGGCGCCCGGGCAAACGAGAGCATTAAGAAGATCCTGGCCGAGAACGGTGCAAATGTGGCGTTCGACCTGACCTGCACCGGACTTGGGAGAAAGATTCTTGTGGACGAGACAGACGTCATGACGGGATATGCGAGAGGGCTCTTAAGCCAGTTCCCCTGCATGAGGATGGAACAGGCTGCGAACCGGGACGAACTGATCCGGCGCAGCGCAGACAGTGTGGACGGCATCATCTATCACACGGTGCAGTTCTGTGATAATTATGCTTATGAGTATGCGTGGCTGAAAGAGTGGCTGAAGAGGCCGCTGCTCCTTCTGGAGACAGACTACACGAAACAGAGCGGCGGACAGGTGCGCACGAGGATCGAGGCATTTCTCGAGTCACTGTCAGCAGAGAGAAAGACACCGAAAAGACAGAGAAAGGGAGACGGCACAATGTATGTAATGGGTATAGACAGCGGTTCCACATCGACCAATGCGGTCATTATGGATCAGGACAGAAAGATAAAGGCATTTTCCGTAGTGCGCACCGGTGCGAAATCCGGTGTCAGTGCGGACAGAGTGCTGCATGAAGTGCTCGAAAAAGCGGGGCTTAAACGGGAAGATATCTCATGGATCGTCTCCACCGGATACGGGCGTGTGAGTATTGAGTTTGCCGATGAAAATGTGACGGAGATCAGCTGCCACGGCAAGGGCGCACACTATTTCAACCCGAAGATCCGAACGATCCTCGATATCGGCGGACAGGACAGCAAGGCAATCCGCTTAAGCGATACCGGTGAGGTCAAGGACTTCGTTATGAATGATAAATGTGCGGCGGGAACAGGACGGTTCCTCGAGATGATCGCACGGACGCTGGAAGTATCTCTGGATGAACTGGGTGCCATCGCCCTGACTTCAAAAGAGAAGATAGAGATCACAAGCATGTGTTCAGTATTTGCAGAGTCCGAGGTCATTTCCCTGATCGCGAACAACAAGGAAAAGGCGGACATCGCGGACGGAGTCTGCCACGCGATCGCCAACAAGGCTTCCGGCCTGCTGCGCCGCGTGGGTATGGAGCCGGAGTTCATGATGACCGGAGGCGTGGCGAAGAATCCGGGCGTCGTGCGCGCGGTGGAGGAGAAGATCGGCTCAAAACTCTACATCTGCGAAGAACCGGAGATCGTCGGTGCGGCAGGAGCCGCAATCTACGCGCTTGAAAAGATGGGCGTCTGAGCCTGTATCTATGAGACGATCGAAAGTAAGCATATATCCCAGACCTTCTTTTACAAATACAGAGCCGTTGTAGGCAAGGTTTATCGTGCCGGAGAGATTCGGCGGCTCTACAATGACGGCAAAATCGATCAGTCCTCTGTCCAGACGCTCGGTTACCTGTTCTGTATTTCCGCTTGTGAGGTGATACCGGAACAGAGGGGACTTTTGCTTAAATTCTTTTATCGTCTGCGCCAGATATTTTATCTGGAAAGATTCTGCGCAGCCGATATGCACTTCGCCTCCGGTGATGTCGTCCAGAGCCCGGAATTCGTCGGCTGTCTTATCCACCATATCCAGAATATCTTCATCAACTGCTGCTGTCATTTTCAGGATCAGCGGCTTTGGTCATTAGCAACATTGGGATGTACTTCCTTACGATGAGTACGCCGCTCCGGCCTGCTCGACATAGAAGACAATTTTCGTGATGTATTCATTTTCATCGTGAGAAGTAAGATAGTCATTGATGCAGAATTCATATGCATCTGACAGAATTTTATAAGAATTATTTTTGCAATAACTCAGCAGTTTCTGGTACGAGCGTCCGATGGAGAGATAATCTCCCACATGGTAAATACTGACGCATTTCCCTGCCGGAAGCTGTTTTATATTTTCGGCTCTGTCGGTTTTCTCGATAGGCAGAAAAGCCATTACAGCCTCAGTAAAGCGTCCTTCTCTAATATGCTGCAAAGGGACGATCACACCGCTCTGAAAGAAGATTGGCAATTGTTTTTGAAAAGAACTGGCAAAGCATTTTTTGGTCGCAATACTTATTTCTTTTAATGTATACGGCTTTTCTACAGGCTGAAACAGAATATACTGAACGTCCATATCTTCGACAATAACGGTATTATCATTTTCGCGATACGCCTTAGAAGCTTCCATCTGCTCGCAGCGATGCAGCACTCTGCTGCGGATCAGACGCAATTCTTCGATCTGCCGGTCAATCACACTGATCTGATTTCTTAAAGCAGTCAGGCTGCTGTCAATATTGTAATGCTGCATATGTGTTTTGATTTCTTTCAGTGAAAACCCTATTTTCTTCATGATCAGAATAGTATCCAGATAATCGATCTGACCGGCACTGTAATAGCGGTATCCATTGTCAGGATCTACATAAGCCGGGCGAAACAGACCGATTTTATCATAAAAAATCAAAGTCTGCTTGGAAATATTCTGATACTTGGATACTTCGCCGATTGAAAATAAATTTTCCATGTTCTGCTCCTTGACATTATAGTTACTATATTCTTTATTATATCTTTGAACGAAGAGGTATTCAAGGAGAGAAAGAATGATGATAGGAAGAAAGATGACGGATTTATTCAGGAAGGCAGCCGAAGGGGTGACTGTCGGGAAGATCATGGCTATTGTGGCCGGTGCAATGATCTGTTCTTTCGGTATCCATAATATACATCAGCAGACTGGGATTACAGAAGGGGGAGTAATCGGACTGATGCTTCTGATCGAGCATTGGTGTGGTTTTTCTCCGGCGTATATTACACCAGTATTGGATATTGCATGTTACTTGTTGGCGTTTAAATATTTGGGCGGAAGATTTATAACGACATCAGTCATATCAACTTCGTGTATTTCTCTTTTCTATAAGGTCTGGGAAATGTTTCCGCCGATGCTGCCGGATTTATCTGAATATCCATTACTGGCTGCTGTCAGTGGAGGCATTTTTGTCGGAGTCGGAGTCGGGATGATCATACGGCAGGGCGGGTCAAGCGGAGGAGATGACGCACTGGCGCTCACTATTTCACGCATTACCCGATGGAAGTTATCCCGGTCGTATCTTTTCACGGATCTGACAGTGTTAGGTCTTTCACTGACATATATTCCTCTTTCCAGGATCATATATTCTGTTATTACAGTTACGATCTCTTCTTTTCTGATCGACAGGATACAGAATTATAACAAACTTTAAATACTTTTTATCTTATGCTTTTTGAGCATGAAAAGACATTAAAACTAAGTATTGGATATATCAGCGCCAAAGAACTATACTTTACCTGAAAGAAATATCATCTGGCGGTGAAGTCCAATGAAACAACTTATATACCGGCTCACAGAGCCCGCTGAGACAATACCGGAGGAGCGGAAGATATTTTCCAATCACGATTTAAAAGGTCTGATTCTTCCTCTTTTTCTTGAACAGCTTCTTGAAGTCCTTGTGGGAGTGGCCGATACATTTATGGTAAGTTATGCAGGGGAGGCGGCCGTATCGGGCGTCTCCCTTGTCAATATGTTCAATACTGTATTTATCTTCCTGTTCTCCGCTCTGGCATCCGGCGGCGCTGTGGTGGTGAGCCAGTACATCGGGAGCCGTAACCGGAAGAACGGGAATCTCTCGGCGGGACAGCTTGTGATGATATCCGCTGTATTTTCCGCAGCGGCTATGATCTTATCCCTGATATTTAACCGGCAGCTCTTAAGGCTTCTGTTCGGCGAGGTTGATCAGGATGTGATGACAGCATGTGTCACCTATCTCAGGATTTCCGCTTACTCTTATCCTGCGATCGCCGTCTACAATGCGGGGGCGGCCGTCTGCCGGAGCATGGGAAAGACAAATGTAACGATGAACATTTCTCTTGTGGCAAACGGTATCAATATCGCCGGAAATGCGATCGGCGTGTTCGTGTTCCACGCCGGAGTGGCGGGGGTTGCGTATCCGTCACTGATCGCCAGATCGTTCTCCGCGGTGGTCATTCTGATCATATGTTTCCGGCAGCAGGAACAGGTGAGGCTTCAGTGGAAGAATATCTTCCGGTGGGAAGGACAGATGGTGAAACGCATCCTCGGGATCGCCGTGCCGAACGGTATCGAGAACGGACTGTTCCAGCTAGTCAAGGTAGGCTTAAGCAGTATCACCGCTCTCTTCGGGACGGTGCAGATCGCGGCCAACGGCGTGGCGCAGAGCTTCTGGTCTGTGGCGGCGCTGATGGGGACTGCACTTGGGCTTGCATTTGTCACAGTGATCGGGCAGTGCATGGGAGCGGGAGACACAGAAGCCGCGGATTATTATATGAGAAAACTGCTCCGGATCACAGTACTTGCATCCATAGTCTGGAACGGACTGATCCTGCTGATCACACCCCTTGTGCTCAGAGGATACGCGCTCTCGGTCGAGGCGGCACATCTGGTCGTGATCCTCGTTGTTATACACAACATTTTTAACGCGCTGTTCTACCCTTTCTCGGGCGCTCTCGCGAACGGGCTGCGGGCGGCAGGTGACGTGAAATTCACGATGTATGTCAGTATCTTCTCCACCATCGGCTGCCGCGTGGTATTCTCGATCCTGTTTGGCATCCTGCTGAATATGGGAGTAATCGGCATTGCCCTCGCAATGTGTCTGGACTGGATGATCCGAGCGCTATTCTTCTGGGTGAGGTTCCGGAGTGGGAAATGGAAAGAGTTCCGGGTGATCGGATAGAAAACGGCCGGGCAGATAAAATGGTATCACCCATTGACCTGAGAATGATTTGCGGTTTGCCTGCTTCGGAAATTGTAGTAAAATAGAAAGCATGAAGGTGAAGGAGGCTGCATTATGGAGATAAGGGTACTGCGATATTTTCTGACGGTAGTGAGAGAGGAGAGCATCACGCGGGCAGCGCAGGTGCTCCACATCACACAGCCTACATTGAGCCGGCAGCTCTCGCAACTGGAGGAACAGATGGGCGTGAAGCTGTTCATAAGGGGAACGAGGAAGATTTCCCTGACAAACGAGGGGGTTCTGCTCCGACGCAGAGCGGAGGAGATCCTGGAACTGGTCGATAAGACAGAGCGGGAACTTATTGCGCAGGAAGAGCAGGTGGAGGGTACTGTATCGATCGGATGCGGGGACTTAAGAGCCGTGCAGCGGCTTCCTGAGCTGATCCGCACCTTTCATGAGAAATATCCTCTTGTCACATTTGACCTGTATACGGCGACGGCGGATCATGTGACGGACCGGATGGACCGGGGGCTGACCGATATCGGTCTGCTGCTCGAGCCTGTTGATCTGGAGAAATATGATTTTATCCGTCTGGCAGGGAAGGAAACCTGCGTGGTCACCATGCATCCGGATGCACCGCTCGCGGCAAAGGAGTATATCACGCCTGAGGATCTTGTGGGCGTACCGCTGATCATGCCGAGAAGGGCAAGCATACAGAGTGAGGTCGCAAACTGGTTCGGCGAGTATTATGACAGGCTTAATGTGCTGATGACAAGCAACCTGCCCGCCGGAAGCGCGGTCATGGCAAATCAGAAGCTCGCATATGCTATCAATATATGCGGTTCAGTAGACTTCTGGGATCAGACGAAGCTGACCTATCGTCCGCTGCGACCGGAACTGTCCGCCACATGCGCGCTTGCATGGAAGAGGCAGCAGCCGTTCGGCATCGCGGCGGAGAAGTTCATCGCACATGCACGGCAGGCATTGCAGCAGGATAGAGACTAGCTG
>ERZ1643250.3367-NODE-3367-length-11013-cov-4.647016_pt1 | contig 11013 bp, 7 predicted proteins | sample MGYA00579262_ERZ1643250 | MGnify/ENA primary metagenome ERZ1643250 (study PRJEB29033, sample SAMEA4952265) | chicken gut metagenome | biome: Broiler Chicken; feature: Gastrointestinal Tract; material: Caecum | place: Ireland | collected 2018 | study: Broiler...
TCTTTATCGATCACCACGATGACAGGAAGATTCTCTATATATAACCGGCGGATTGCTTCGGTCCCCAGATCATCATAAGCGACTACCTCTGCTTCCTTGATACACTGGGACAGCAGAGCGCCGGCGCCTCCCACTGCGGCAAAATATACGGCATGATTCCGTTTCATAGCTTCAATGACTTCCGGAGAACGTTTTCCTTTGCCCACCATGCCCTTTAATCCGGCATCCAGCATATCAGGAGTATATTTATCCATCCGGCTGCTGGTGGTCGGCCCTGCAGAACCTATGACCTGTCCCTCTCTGGCCGGACTTGGCCCCAGATAATACAGTACATTTCCTTTCAGCTCTATCGGTAAGGATTCCCCTTTCTTCATGGAATCATACATTCTTTTATGAGCGGCATCTCTCGCCGTATAGATGGTGCCCGTTAAATATACGTAATCACCGGCTTTTAATTCTTCAATATCCTGTTCCTGAAGCGGAACCTGTATATGTCTGTCCATTTTCCATTCCTTTCTAAGGTTTCTATTTATATTCATATTATATTCTTACAGTGTTCTTGTCACATGCCGGTTCACATGGCAGCACATATTGACCGCCACCGGAAGTCCCGCGATGTGGGTAGGATAAGTATTAATATTAACTGCCAGAGCTGTGACGGTTCCTCCAAGACCCGCCGGTCCGATTCCAAGCCCGTTGATCTTCTCCAGAAGTTCTTCTTCCATTTCTTTTACATAAGGAATCTCCGAATGTTCTCCTGCCTTCCTGGTGAGCGCCTGCTTGGCCATAAGTGCTGCCTTTTCAAATGTACCGCCGATGCCGACGCCGACCACCACAGGCGGACAGGCATTAGGTCCTGCCTCCTTCACGGCAGAGAGAATCGCTTCTTTGGCTCCCTCCATGCCGTCTGCCGGCTTTAACATGAAGATCCGGCTCATATTCTCACTGCCGAAGCCTTTTGGCGCGAGAGTCAGCGTCAGCGTGTCTCCCGGCACGATATCATAATGAATGACCGCCGGCGTATTATCCTTTGTATTTTCTCTGATAAACGGATCTTTTACCACTGATTTACGCAGATACCCTTCTGTATATCCCCGGCGCACGCCTTCATTGATGGCGTCGGACAGGACACCGCCTTCGATTCTCACATCCTGTCCCACCGATGCGAAGACCACCGCCATTCCGGTATCCTGACAGATGGGAATCTGTTTTTCACCGGCAATATCCAGATTCTCCTTCAGCTGATTTAATATCTGGCATCCCAGAGGACTCTCCTCTTTCTCTGCCGCCTGACAGAGTACATCCTTCATATCCTCTGACAGATAATAATTGGCCTCCATACACATTTCTTTTATATTCTCTGTGATCTGTTCTGTATGAATCACTTTCATATGAATATCCGCTCCTCCCTTTATTCTCTTTTTTTGACTTTCTTATTCTATAAAAGAAGGGGCCGCTGCACAACCCTGCTCCAGAACAAATCCCTGTATCTGGAATATCGGTCGTGCAGCAGCCCGTTTTCTATACATTTTTTATACTGTCTCGTTTGTCTCTTCGGAGGCTTCCGCAGGATTGTTGTCTGCCTCATCCTCCGCGTGTTCACTTTCCTCTGCTTCGGACTCCGTCAGCTTTACCTTGGTGACGCTTGCTACCTTCACGTCGCTGTCTGCGTCAATGTCCATGAGCTTCACACCGGAGGTATTTCTGCCTATGACTGAGATGGTTCCGCTCTCCATGCGGATCACGATACCTTCCGTGGTGATCATCATGATCTCCTCGTCGGCGTTCACAATCTTGGCGCCCACCACATATCCGGTCTTCTCCGTGATCCTGTAGCAGCGCAGTCCCTTGCCGCCGCGGTTCTGCAGCGTAAACTCGGAAAGCGGAGTACGTTTGCCCATACCCTTTTCCGACACGATGAGCAGATCTTCTCCCTCGGAGCTTACCTGCATGGCCACAACCTCATCGGCGTCGCCGAGATTAATGCCGATGACGCCGATGGACACTCTTCCGATTTCCCGCACATTACCGGACGCAAAACGGATACACTGTCCCTCTCTGGTCACCATGAAAATGTCATCCTCATCGCCGGCCTGTTTCACTTCGATGAGCTCATCACCCTCCCGAAGAGTGATGGCCGCCAGACCGGTCTTTCGGATATTCTGGTATTCTTCCAGCTTTGTCTTCTTGATAATACCCCGCTTTGTTGCCATGACAAGGTATTTTTTATCTTCATTTTCTTCCACAGGAATGATGGCCGTCACCTTCTCTTCCGGCTGCAGCTGGAGAAGATTAATGATATTGACACCACGGGCGGTTCTTCCGGCTTCCGGAATCTCGTAGCCCTTGAGACGGTACACCCGTCCCCGGTTGGTAAAGAACATAATAAAATTATGGGTGCTGGTGATGAACATATCGTCGATATTATCATCGTCGATCATGTTCATGCCCTTGATGCCCTTTCCGCCGCGGTTCTGGCTGTGGAAATTATCGAGAGTCATGCGCTTGATATAGCCAAGGCCGGAAAATGTAATGACCGTATCCTTTCTCGGAATCAGCGCCTCGTCGCTGAAATCCTCCGCGTCAAGCTCGATGGATGTTCTCCGCTCGTCGCCGTATTTGTCCCGGATGAGAATGATCTCATCGCGAATGACGCCCAGAAGAATCTTCTCGTCACCGAGGATTGCTTCGTACTCGGCAATCTTCTTCTCCAGCTCGTCATACTCCGCCTGCAGTTTCTCTCTTTCCAGACCGGTAAGAGCACGCAGACGCATATCCACGATGGCCTGGGCCTGCGCTTCAGAAAATGCAAAGGCTTCGATGAGACTTTCTCTGGCTTCCGCCACGTTTTTGGACGCGCGGATGATCCGGATGACCTCGTCAATGACATCCAGCGCCTTCAGCAAGCCCTCCAAAATGTGGGCTCTTTCTCTCGCCTTGTTTAATTCATATTTGGTTCTTCTTGTTACGACATCTTTCTGATGCTCCAGATAATAGGTGAGCATCTCCTTTAAGTTCAGAATCTTCGGCTGATTGTCAACAAGCGCCAGCATGATGACGCCGAAGGTATCCTGAAGCTGCGTATGCTTGAAAAGCTGATTCAGGAGTACATTTGCATTGACGTCTTTTCTCGTCTCAATACAGATACGCATACCGGAACGGTCGGATTCATCCCGAAGTTCCGTGATGCCGTCAATCCTCTTATCCTTTACCAGCTCGGCAATCTTCTCAATGAGTCTCGCCTTATTTACCATATACGGAAGCTCGCTGACGATGATCCGCTGCTTTCCGTTGTTCATCGGTTCAATATTGGTCACGGCGCGGACTTTGATCTTGCCGCGGCCGGTACGGTACGCCTTCTCAATCTCTTTTCTGCCGAGAATAGAGGCTCCCGTCGGAAAATCAGGACCTTTTACGATCTCCATCAGCTCGTCGATGTCCGTATCCCGGTCTTCCTCAATCTGATTATCGATAATCTTTACCACACCGTCGATGGTCTCCCGCAGATTGTGCGGCGGAATATTGGTCGCCATACCGACAGCGATTCCCTGGGCGCCGTTGACCATGAGATTCGGAAAACGGGACGGAAGCACCGTCGGCTCCTTCTCCGTCTCGTCAAAGTTCGGCGCAAAATCTACCGTGTCTTTATAAATATCTGCCGTCATCTCCATGGAGATCTTTGACAGACGTGCCTCCGTATAACGCATGGCCGCTGCCCCGTCTCCGTCCACGGAACCGAAGTTGCCATGTCCGTCCACCATCGGATATCTGGTAGACCATTCCTGGGCCAGATTAACAAGAGCGCCGTAGATGGAGCTGTCTCCGTGCGGGTGATATTTACCCATGGTATCGCCGACGATACGGGCACATTTTCTGTGCGGCTTATCCGGACCGTTGTTCAGCTCAATCATGGAATAAAGAATCCTTCTCTGCACCGGTTTGAGACCGTCCCGCACATCTGGAAGAGCCCTTGAGACAATGACGCTCATGGCATAATCTATATAAGATTTCTCCATGGTGTCTTTCAGATCGACCTCATGGATTTTATCAAAAATATTACTATCGTCCATTTTTTCCTCCTGAATCCATCATCAGATATCCAGATTCTGCACATACTTGGCGTTGGCCTCGATAAACTCTCTTCGCGGCTCCACGCGGTCTCCCATCAGCGTGTCAAATGTAAGATCAAGCTCGGACTGAGAATCCTCGTCCATGTTGACGCGGAGAAGAACTCTTCTCTCCGGATCCATGGTAGTCTCCCAGAGCTGGGAAGCATCCATCTCGCCCAGACCTTTATAACGCTGAATCTTATTATTGCTGTCCCGTCCGATCTCCGTCAGAATCTGATTCAGCTCCTCATCGTTGTAGGCATACCACACCTTCTTGTTCTTCTCGATCTTGTACAAAGGCGGCTGTGCCAGATATACATAGCCCTGCCGTATCAGCTCCGGCATGAAACGATACAGGAAGGTAAGAAGCAGGGTGGCGATATGGGCGCCGTCCACATCGGCATCGGTCATGATGATGATCTTGTGATACCGAAGTTTGCTGATATCAAAATCATCATGGATTCCTGTTCCAAAGGCGGTGATCATCGCCTTGATCTCGTTGTTGACCAGAATCTTGTCAAGTCTTGACTTCTCCACGTTGAGAATCTTGCCACGCAGAGGAAGGATCGCCTGAGTAGCGCGGCTTCTGGCCGTCTTGGCAGACCCGCCGGCGGAATCTCCCTCTACAATGTAGATCTCGCAGTTGGCCGGATCCTTGTCAGAACAGTCGGCCAGCTTGCCCGGCAGGCTCATGCCATCGAGAGCGGACTTCCTTCTTGTAAGATCCCTTGCTTTTCTGGCGGCTTCCCTCGCTCTCTGGGCCAGGATCGCCTTCTCACAGATAAGCTTCGCCACATTGGGATTCTGCTCCAGAAAATAAGTAAGCTGCTCGCTGACCACACTGTCCACGGCGCCTCTGGCTTCACTGTTGCCGAGCTTCTGCTTGGTCTGCCCTTCAAACTGCGGTTCCGGTATCTTAATACTGATAATCGCCACAAGACCCTCTCTGATATCCTCGCCGGAAAGGTTCTGCTCGTTATCCTTAAGCAGCTTCGCCTCCCTGGCGTAATCGTTAAATGTCTTGGTCAGCGCACTTCGGAAGCCGGCAAGATGTGTGCCGCCCTCCGGCGTCGTAATGTTATTGACAAAGCTGTACACGCCTTCATTATAAGAGTCATTATGCTGCATGGCAACTTCCACGTAAACGTCTCCCTTTTTGCCTTCGCAGTAAATGACCTCCGGGAACAGCACTTCTTTCTGCTTATTGAGATACTCCACGTATTCTTTGATGCCGCCCTCATAGTGGAAGGTGAGGGAAACCGGCTCTTCCTCTCTCAGATCCGTCAGAACGATCTTCAGGTTTCTCGTGAGAAATGCCATCTCTCTGAGCCGCTGCCGCAGCACGGAAAAATCAAAGACCGTCTCCTCGAAAATCTCCGGGTCAGGCAGGAAACGTACTTCCGTTCCTCTCCGCTCCGTCTCGCCGACCACAGTCAGCGGGTACATGACCTTACCCCGCTCATATCTCTGGCGGTAAATCTTGCCCTCGTGGCTGATATCTACCTCCAGCCATACGGAAAGAGCGTTAACTACGGAAGCGCCCACGCCGTGAAGACCTCCGGATACCTTATATCCCCCGCCGCCGAACTTGCCGCCGGCATGAAGGATGGTAAATACCACCTCCACGGCAGGGATGCCTTTTTTCTTGTTTATGCCCACCGGGATGCCTCGTCCGTTGTCCCGCACGGTAACGGAATTATCCTTGTTGATAAATACTTCAATGCTATCGCAGTATCCCGCCAGAGCTTCGTCGATGGAGTTATCGACAATCTCGTATACCAGATGGTGGAGGCCCTTGGATGAGGTGCTTCCAATGTACATGCCAGGCCTTTTGCGCACTGCTTCCAGACCCTCTAAAATCTGAATCTGATCCGCACCATATTCCTGGGCTGCAGAAATCTGTTCTTCACTCATACTGAAACCTCCTACCGTTTATCTCTTATATCTAAATTCTTGCATATCATAAAATTACATAGCATAACTAAGTTATTATATCATAAATATCGCCTAAGATTCAACTTTTTAAACACAACAAAATTACAGGGTATACTCCCGTACCGCTCCCTGCTCCACATAAAATACCTTATCAAGATGCATTCGCGTATTCACAAAATCATCCAGTCCCGTGCAGGAAATCATCGTCTGAATGTCAGAAATGTTCTCCAGAAGATAGTTCTGCCGGCGGCTGTCAAGCTCCGAAAGCACATCGTCAAGCAGAAGGATCGGCTTGTCCCCGGATATCTGTTCAATGAGACGGATTTCCGACAGTTTTAAGGCCAGAGCAGCCGTTCTCTGCTGTCCCTGGGACCCAAACCTGCGAATGTCCACCTCGTTGATTAAAAACTCCATATCGTCCCTGTGAGGCCCCACAGAGGTGGTTCCGGTCCGGATGTCCCTGTCCCTTCTCTGAAGGAGGGCTTCCCGGAACTCTTCCGCGGAGACATTGTTCTCGTAGCGTACCTTCATGTCCTCCTGCTGTCCTGTGAGCTTCCCGTGGATCTCCCGCATCATCTCATCAATCTGTCCGATGAAGGTACCGCGCTTCTCTATGATTTTCTCCCCTGTCATGATCAGCTGTTCATCCCATCCGTCCAGTGTCTCCCTGAGCTGCGGAAACACGGCAATCTGCTTTAAGAGATTATTTCTCTCGCCAAGCAGATGATTATAGTTGGTCAGATATTGAAGATACGTTCTGTCCAGCTGGCTCATCTCCATATCAAGGAACTTCCGCCGCATGGACGGCCCGTTCTTGATCATGCTGAGATCTTCCGGCGAGAAAAAAACGATGGGCAGCATCCCCAGCAGCTCGCTGGTCTTTTTGATGGGTATACCGTCGATGGCGATTCCCTTTGGCTTCTTAAGCTTTAAATGAAAATCCAGCCGGTGAGACAGTTCCTGCTTTCTGAAAAAAAGGCGGATATGGGCTTCCTCCGTCCCAAACCGGATCAGCTCCTTATCCTTGCTGCTCCGGTGGGAGCGGGAGGTGCCGCTTAAATACACCGCCTCCAGAAGATTCGTCTTTCCCTGGGCGTTATTGCCGTAAAAAATATTGACGCCGGGAGAAAATGTCACATCTGCCGAATCATAATTCCTGTAATTATTCAATTGTATGGATTCCACAAACATGGCATTGCCTCCTTTCCACAGTATTCCTCTTCATTTATGCCGGGAAGGCCGCTGCCGGCTCTTCTTCCCGGTCCTTCGTTGTTATCCCACAATCTTGATGGTCTCTCCATCGAACTCCACCACATCGCCGTCGTAGAGCTTCTTGCCGCGGCGGGTCTCCACCTCACCGTTCACGGACACCTCGCCGTCCTGAATGACAATCTTTGCGTCCAGGCCGGAGTCCACCAGACCAGCCGCCTTTAAAGCCTGTCCTAATTTGATAAAATCATCTTTTAATTTTAATTCCATTTGATTACTCCCGTATTCTATAGCGTATCAGGCAAATTGAATGCGCCGATACGATTTGTCTCGTCAAAACATTTGTTAAGACTTTATCAATATTTTACCTGTCTCAATCTAAATCTCTGATATATTTTTAACGAACCTTAAATTCCACTATTGTTGACATTGATCGGCAGAATGAGATAGAGGTAGGACACCTGCTCATCCCGGATAATGCACGGCGCGATGGAATTGATCATGTACATGGTGATCTCTTCTTCATCGATGACACGGAGCGCATCCACCAGGAACTTCGGATTAAAACCGATGATCAGATCTTTTCCTTCTTTTTCCATCTGTATCTGATCCTGCATGGAACCGATCTGAGAAGAAATCATAAGATCCATTTTACCGTCTTCAATTTTGAGAATAATTGGCTTTTTATCAGATTCTTTTACGAATAAAGTAGAACGATCCAGACAACGGAGCAGTTCTAGTTTATTTATGACAATCTTTGTTTCATAATCAGTCGATAACATCTGTCCGATATTATAAAACTTTCCTTCTAAAAGACGAGAAACTACCAACGTATTTTCAAATTCAAATAAAATATGTTTATCAGTAATGTACATATTTACACTGTCTTTAGCCTCTCCCGGAAGAATTTTGCTGATCTCTGATAAAGTTTTGCCGGGAACGATTACTTCCATCTTCGGATAATTGTCCTGAAGAGCAATTTTTCTCACAGAAATCCGGTGACCATCCAGAGATGTGACAGTAAGCTGATTATCTTCAATCTGAAACAGTTCTCCGGTCATTAATTTGTTGTTTTCATTATCAGAAACAGAGAAAATTGTCTGACGAATCACTTCTTTTAAATCATATTGAGAAACAGTAATCTTATTTTCTTTCTCGATCACCGGAAGATGAGAGAAGTCATCGCCCTGTTTTCCCATAATATTGCAGTGAATTTGCTCGCAGCGGATGCTTGTGTTGCCGTTTTCCTCAGTCTCAAGAATCACGTCGTTATCCGGAATTTTTTTGATAATTTCAGAAAAAAGTTTTGCTTCCAGAGCGATTTTACCAGGTTGAACAATATCGCCTGTAATGGTTGTCTCAATACCGAGTTCTGTATCATTGGCAGTCAGCTTGATGCATCCATCATAAGCTTCAATCAGGATACATTCTAAAATATCCATGGTTGTCTTGGTGGAAACAGCTTTGGAAACAATATTAACGCCGTGTAAAAACTGGCTTTTTGGACAAATGATCTTCATGATTGTGTATAACTCCTTTCGGTGAAAAAGATATATATTAATAAGATAATATCAGTAGTAGTAGTAGTAGGGGCTGTTGATGTTGTGAATAAGTGGAAATAACCGCTGAATATCGGGGTGAAACCCGAAGGATAACTATGAGGACAGTGCGGTGGATAAGTGATTTTTAACAAGATGTTTATCCACAGTATAAAAATTATCCCCATACTATCCACAGGGAATCCACATATGTTTTGGATAAAATGTGGATAAAACCGGAGGACAGCCTCCGGCGTGAGAATTACCCTGAATACTGCCGTATAGACTGTCCACAGTCCCTTATGTCGGTGGGTTCAGCTTCTTTATAAGAATGTCAATATTGGATTTTAAATGTTCATCCCGATTGATTAAGTCTGCGATTTTGTCCGAACCGTGCATGACTGTAGTGTGATCTCGATTTCCCATGATCTTTCCGATAGCCTGGAGAGAAGTGTTGGTGTATTTACGGCTCAGATACATGCAAATCTGTCTTGGATTGGCAATTTCTTTGTTTTTCTTGCGGGACAGAATGTCGGAAACCGTTATGTTATAATGTTCTGCAACTACGTCCATGATCACTTCCGGCGTGATCTCTTTCTGCGTTTCGATGATATCTTTCAGAGCTTCTTCTGCCAGAGACAGCGTAACCGGGCGGTTTTCAAGGTTGGCGAAGACACAGATTTTGTTGAGTGCCCCCTCCAGCTCACGAATATTGGAAGTAATATTAGTCGCCACATACTGCATAACTTCCGTATCGATCTCAAGATTCTCCAGTTCCGCCCGTTTCTTAAGGATTGCCATCTTCGTCTCGTAATCCGGAGGCTGAATATCTGCAGTGATACCCCATTCAAAACGGGAGCGGAGACGCTCTTCCAGGGTCGAGATCTCCCGAGGATGCTTATCTGAGGAGATGACGATCTGTTTTTTGGCTTCGTGCAGCTCATTAAAGGTATGGAAAAACTCTTCCTGTGTACTTTCCTTTCCTATAATAAACTGGATATCATCGATGAGAAGAACGTCGATATTTCTGTACTTATCCCGAAATTCTTTATTCTTGTCATGCTTGAGAGAATCGATCAGTTCGTTGGTAAATTTTTCGGAAGTCACGTATAAAACACGCAGATCCTTCCTATTATTAATGATGTGATGTGCGATAGAGTGCATCAGATGCGTTTTTCCCAGTCCCGCGCCCCCATATAAAAACAGAGGATTATAGGAACCTCCCGGAGATTCCGCCACTGCAACCGACACAGCGTGGGCCATCTTGTTGGTAGGGCCGACCACAAAAGTGTCAAAAGTATATCGCGGATTCAGGTTTCCTAAGTATTCTGACGGAACGGAAGTCTTTTTTTTCTTTGCGGGTTTTTCTTCAGGAACTGTTTGTTCTTCAACGGCAGGTGAATCGGTGAAAATGATCTCAAACTGCCTGCCAGTGACCTGTTCGATGGCCATGGACAGGAGAACATCGTAATATTTATGTTTGATGAATTCAATTCCTCTTGGTCCACGGGATACAAAAAAGGTGATAGTGCTGTCTGTGACCGATTGGATGGTCAGCGGCTCGATCCATGTATGGACAGCAACCTGTGTAACATCCTGCTCTTTTATGAGAATATCCAATATTTTTTGCCAGTTTGCCTCGATTTTTTCTTTCATTTCTCTATAACTCCATTCCGATTATCCTGGTCGGCACATACATTTGTTATATAAAAATGTATGATAGCGTACCGATTGTACAACATTTTTGCTTCTGAGCTGAAAGTACAAATGCCTTCAGGGCAGAAGTGTGTAGATATAAGTGTATAACAAAGCAGATTTTTTTTCAATTAGAAAATGTGGATAACTTATTGTGGATAAGTGGAAAAAATATGAGAAAAAATGGATAAAAAACTCGAAATGTGGATTGTGGATAACTTAAGTTCACTTATCCACAATCGAAAAATGAAGGATTTTCCTTGTTATAATCCAGAAATCTAAAAGAAATTGTGTATATTTCCAAAGTTATGCACATGTTATGCACAAAATGTGGATAACTCGTGGATAAGTCCTGCGTATTATGTGGAAAAAATGAAAAAACAGATTTTATGCCAAAAATAATAAGGATTTACTTGACGAGGTATGTTTTTTTCAATATAATAGGTGTGATGTTTTTCAACAGGAGAGAATAATCGAAGGAGGTGGCTTTCGCTATGAAGATGACATATCAGCCAAAAAAGAGACAG
>ERZ1643250.3369-NODE-3369-length-11010-cov-14.332816_pt1 | contig 11010 bp, 10 predicted proteins | sample MGYA00579262_ERZ1643250 | MGnify/ENA primary metagenome ERZ1643250 (study PRJEB29033, sample SAMEA4952265) | chicken gut metagenome | biome: Broiler Chicken; feature: Gastrointestinal Tract; material: Caecum | place: Ireland | collected 2018 | study: Broiler...
GTTATTTTTATGTTGAATGTCCAAAAAACGGTATGCTTATAACAGCCTTTGTCCACGCCGAAAGGCGCAACAAAAGCATACGGAGCGAGAGTTTGTCTCGTCCGTCAGCGGTGCAAAGCCGCTAATTATAAACAGTGATAGCCGTCATTGGCTACCCACAAAAGTGAGGTCGTCGCGCAATGTTTTCGGCTATTCTTATACCTCGCAAGGAGGTATGTCCCCGTCGTCGCAAGCTCGCAATCTAATGCGCAACACTACAAAGAGTAGTGGAGAACTTAATCGGAAGTCAACCGCTCGGGTACCGTTTTTTGTTTTGCAAAACACCGCCTACGCCGATTATAACGCCAGCTGAAATGAGTTGCTCGATAATCCGTATGTGTACTATCAGCATCAGCGTTGAATACACATTTTTATAGTCTGCAAAACTGTAAGAGCAACTCAAATCCCTCGTTTCTTTCACCGATATGGGCATTTTGCTTGCATCAAAAGAGCTTTCATTCCTCCGATACATTTATACTATAACACATAGATTAGCACTTGTCAATTAAAAAATAAACATTTGTTTAAAAATATTTTATGCTTATGATTATAATCATAATATATGAACTTTATTATCATAACTATTCGTATTTTAGCCATAATATAATATGTTTACTAACATTTTAAGGGTACAATATGAATGTGGGATAATAAAGTTTTTTTCGAGAAATTAGATGTCTTATTAAAAAATAGGGGGTGGAGCTTGTGCGAGTTATCTGCTCAAGCAGGTCTTTCGTCTGGAATGATATATAGATGGCGCAACCATTATCAAGTGCCGTCAATGGAGTCTCTTCAAAAAATTAGCGATGCGTTGGGGGTTCCGGTTGATTATTTTTTAAGTAATGATAGCTCAACAAATTACGACCATAAAGTTGAGTTGCTCAGTCTCATGGCCAGCAAATTAACAGTAAATCAACTTGATGCTATTATTGAGATTGCTAGAATATTGTCAAGGGACAATAAATGATTTTGCGAGTAGATTGTCTTAACTTTACTTTGAATTTATAAGTTATATGGTATAATAATCATAAATAAAAAAGAACGAGAGAAGAATGTCACAATTAGGGGAAAAAGTTAACAAGTTACTGCGACGAATTAAAGACGGAGATAAAGAGAGCTTCCAACAGTTACATAAACTGACATACAACCATCTGACTGTAGTTGCGATGAACTATCTTTATAGTTCCGAGAATTTAAAGGAGGTTCTAAATGAATCATATTTTCGCGTGTTTCGCTACATTGATTCGTACGATACCAAAAAAGACGGCTATAACTGGATGTGTAAAATAGTTCAGAATGTAGCTTACAAATATAATAAAAAATTTAATGTTACTGTTGAAATTAATAAGATAGAAACCCATAAATTGTTTTATGAGCTTGATGATAACATTATTGATAATGCATCACTATTGCAAGCGATAAAATCGCTCGGTGGCGAAGAGCAAGAGTTAATTTATTTAAGATTTTGGGAGGATCTATCTTTTGCTGAAATAGCTGCGCAGAAAGGGATGAAAAAACCTACGGTATACAAAAAAATTAGAACAGCTTTAAAAACAATTGAAAAATTTTTAAATAAAGAGTAAACAAACAACTTTGATATAGATATATATATAAGTAGAAATTACTTGTGTGAGGTTCAAAATGAGAATTAAAGCGATCACAAAGAAATTTGGAGAAATTGTTGTTTGGCTTTTGCTTACAAGTTTTGTATTTGCTACTCTCGGGATTAATATAAATTTTGAGACTGCTTATGGTGAGAGTTTTAGCAGTACACAACTTTACTCATCTTATCAGGCAGAAACTATCAGTTTTACAAAACGTGAGATAGAAAGTAGTAAGACTGCAAGTAATGTTCCTACATATTTTCAATTATCGGAGTTGGATAATTCATGTGGAGCTGTTGCCGGGGCTATTATTATTGGATTTTATGATAGATATTTTGAAGAGCTAATCCCTAATTATTCATCGTATCTTGCAGTAATAGATAGGTATAAGGGAAATGATAACACATATATTCCGGCATTAATGCAAGAGCTATATACGTTAATGAGAATAAACGTTGATGACCTTGGTGTTAGCATGCAGGATTGCATGAACGGTTTAGGTCAATATGTACGAAGTAAAAATAGGACGTTTGGATACTCAAGTATCAAGACTTCAAATGCGATAAACGAAAATAGTTATGTTGCTTCAATTAATGCGAATAAGCCGGTTATATTGTTTAATACGAGTACAGAATTATATAAAATAAGTAATACTTCAAGCAAAGATACATTGGTTGTGTCAACTGTAGCTAATAATCATGTCTATGTTGGGTATGGCTATGTTAAGATAAAGTATTATAATTCAAGTGGTAATTTTAGAACTGATACATATATGCAAGTTGCAACTGGTTTTTCTGGATTATCCTCAGGATATATAAGAATAGGGTCAACAGCAACAACAGTATCTCATGATTGGTCCATATATGGTTATTCTGTTTCAATAAGTTAAAGGGATTATGATATGAAGGAAAAAAACATTCATGATTTGATAGAACAAGGCAATAAAGAACAAAAAAATAAATCGTGGGAAGTATTAGAAGAAAATCTTAATCTGAACGAGATAGATGGGGAGCAACATAATGGAAGGAATACATTATCGATTAATCGTTCAAAAAAATTTATTATATGCACAGCCACGGCTTCTGCCATATTGTTAGCCCTGATATTATTTCTTATTTTGTTTGATTTTGATAAATCCGGAGATGATTTTCGATTTTATTCAGAAAGTGAATATAGTCAAACAATTACTGATATAACAGTGAAAGAGTATTCTGAGCAGAATGACTTAGGGTTGTTGTACTTTAATTGGTATGATGAGACATATTTTTTAGAAGATATAATTTATATATTAAGTGAAACAAATGAAATTATATGTTATCATGAAACTATTTTTGATAATGACTTGGAAAACTTAATTTCATTTTATATAATCTCAAAAGATGTAGAGTTGGATTTTTTATCTGCTTTTGAGAATGTTTGTAATTTAAGTTACGAAAGCAGTTCTGGGATTAACGTTTTATGGGGCGGGGACAATGAAAGTGTTTATGCGTTATTTGAACATAAAAAATTTAAATATTATTTAAATATAGAACAGATTGGTGATGATATAGAAGGAATTTTACATTATGTTGAAGTTCTCATTGGTTAATTAATAATATTTTAAAAAGGAAGGTAAAATTTTTGCCTTCCTTTTTTGTATACGGGTAAACGATTGCAATTTTTGATGATATATATAAGTGAAGAGCTTATTAAATAAGGGGGTACATATGAACTTTGACAACATTAAAAATAAATTTAGTAAATTGATGATTGAATCGGAAGGTATATGCGGTTTTATCTCTGATAAGTATAGCTCGGACTATTTAAAAGCTATATTGTGTAACATAGAAACCATTCCGATAACTAAGGTTCAATTTGACCAGTTGTTATCATTGCAAAATATAAAATGCATAAGCGATGGCTTCTTTAGGTTTTATTGGCTGACAAAACCTGAGCATTTTTACAAATTGCAAGAGATTAATTTGGATGAAGACACGAAAACAATTAACTCTATAGAGCAATTGTATTGGGGCTTTAATAGGCTTTTCACCGATTGCTTATATGTGTATGGCAACATTCAGAAAGGATTTGAAAAACTGGCTGGCTTATCTTATGATGAGCTTTTAAAAACATTTGAAAAATTCAAGGTTAATACTGAGCAAATTAAATCAAGGGGCAACACTCTTAAATTTAACATAATCGATAAGCAAGACAGATACTTAATATCTGAGATGGCCTGTAAAACCTTTGAGAACATAAAATCGGGACAGGGATTGCGTGAAAAGTTGATTGCTTCTTATGAAGAAGCAGTAAATCAAGGGGTAAAAAGTCCAAATTATCGTAGCTTGTTGGATGGCACTTATTTGCCTAATAAAGATCAACAAATGTCGCTGTTTTCTGCAAGTGACCTACTAGATGAGGAAGTGCATAGCAGAGATGACCTAAAAGCTAAGGCAGATGCATTATATGATAGGTTTGAAAATGCTCATAAACAGGCATTAGAGAATACAAATTTATATTTGTCATTAGTAAATGACTTGGATGTCTATGTAGCAACAAGTATGCGAACAAAAGAAAACTTTATTGAAATGGCGAATTTCTGCGAGCAGGTTTTTAAAAGTCCCGAATTGAGTGAATTTAATTTACGTTATTTCGATCCCACGATGAGCGCGGCGGATTCTCATGAGGACAAGGGACTAATAGAGTGCCTTATGGTGAAATCCGCGCGCATGCTCATTTATTCAACGGGGGAGAAAGATAGTTATGGTAAAGATGTAGAAGCTGCTATGGCATTATGCTTGGGTAAGCCAACGATATTCTACTGTAAAGAGGTTGACCGAGCTACTTTTTTTAGAAATGTGCATCCTTTAGGCAGACTCGTGAATTTTGAAACAGGCGTTGCCGACGGTGTAATCGTTTGTGAAACAGAGCATGAAGTTGTAAATATAATAAAGCGTATTTTTACCAATACAATGGAATACAGAATAGACAGGAAAAAAGGAGATGATGAAAAGGATAGGGATTATTACCTGTTAAGAGAGGCAACCACAGGGTCGGTAGTTCGTATCCAAACTGATAGTAAATTATTAAGCAGCGTATTTTGGAACAGCTATAATAAATAGTTTCAAAAAAATTTAAGGACTGGCATTATGCCAGCCCTTATTATATTTTATAGAATATAAATGGACGCCAATTACTTTTAATGGGAATTGGAATAGCTGTCAGCTTAATAATATCAATAACATCCATTATATTGATATTTATTATGCCTGATAAGGGAATATCTGCAAATGAGATTTATCAAGCGTGTATAGAAAACGTTGTTGAAGTAAGAGCGTCGAGCGAGGAAGTAGGTGAAAGCTTTGGCACGGCAGAAATCATCTCTGCGGACGGAACCATGGTGACCAACGCTCATGTCGTTACATATACGCGGCTCGGTGTATTAAATACCTTCGAGGAGTATTCGTTCCGCTTTTCATATGAAGAGGATTACCGTGCCGCAGAACTTATAAAGTACGACAGCGATAAAGATATCGCCGTGCTTAAAATTTCCGATACAACAGGTTTGGCACTAACTCCTATTAAAACCGCAGATTCGGAAGCGGTTTCGGCAGGTGATAAGGTATATGCTGTTGGGAACGCCGCAAATTATGGCATAGGCATTTTTGAGGGAATCGTCAGCATACCGCTACTGAATATAGAGGCGGATGGGGTGACGAGAGAGGTTATCCAATGCGACCTGACGATTGCGGCAGGCAACAGCGGCGGAGCCTTGCTCAATGAAAGAGGTGAGCTTATAGGATTAACTACATTCAGGACAAGGGACAATTCCGGTAATGTGATATATGGTATAGTCTACAGTATACCGATAAACACGTTTCTGGAATATGTCGGTCAATAAAAAAAGGAGAAAAAACCATGAAAACTACTAAACGTTTTGTAACAAGCATTACAATATTAATGCTTACTTGTGTCTTGCTCTTCACAACTTTGTCGATGAGTAATCCGATCTCTCAAACTTTATATGCAGATGACAAAGTTGCTCAAGTACGTACTGCATCACTGACAGTTAATGATATTGTTCAGCAGGATCTAGAAGATGAATTTGATGTATTCAATGTTTATTCTACTGATTCTGGAATTGATATCATAGCAAAGAAAAACTTTAGTGCGGACATACTTAGTGAGTTAGATTTAATAGGTATAGACGAAGAAAATGACTTTACTGTTAGATATGAGTTGCAATACATTGAAAATGAGGAAACTGTTCTTCTGACAGCCATAATTGAAGGCGTTGATGATATCCCTGTCATTGATACTATACCGGGTTTAGTTACATATAATTCAAGTGGCGAGGCCGACGTTCTTTTTTCTGTAGAAGGGGAATATGTTTGGTTATCAGAATTACAAGCATCTGAAACATTGAATGAAATAGGTTGGTTCAGTTCATTGTTCAAGGCAATAACCAATGCTGTAAAAGAAGTTGTTAAGACTGTCGTCAAAGTAGTAACAACAATTTTAGCGCCTGCAATTAGAATTGCTAGCAATGTTGCGGTTAAGTTGCTTGGGCCAACTGCTGCAGATATAGGGGCTGTTATACTTAACATGAGTAAAGATGAACAGGGTATATACCATGCTAATTTTGATTGTTGGCAACAGTATTTTGGTTATACAGATTTATATGATGTGGTGTTTAATGCCGCAACGAGTATGAGTCGCGCAAAATTTCCGTTTGATGTCAATAATGACGGTAAAGACGATTATATTCTATGGGCATGGAAAGGAGATTACTTAAATCTTGGAGCTGGAGCGGAGTTAGGAATTTATAAACGCTGGGCATATTCGGATGAAATTTGGATGGTTGACAAAAGTCTTGCGATGAAGATGACTTTAAGCCTTGACTATAAAAGGGATAATATCATCAATTGGCAGCCAGTAGACAAGCAGTGGTGGATAACGGCATTTATGGGTTCATCTGACCCTAAGTATCTTAATGTAAAGCGAGACGATTTGGAAGCAACTTTTACCGTTCAGTTCAATACGACTTCTATGTACAATGCTTTTATGAATGAATGGGATAGCGATTGGGAAAATTGTGGTAGCCGTAAGGTAGAATTTACATTTTAAGAATAATGATGTATAATGCACAAGTAGTAATAAAATAAGAAAGGAAGTTTGTATGAAAAAATTGGCAACAGCTGCTTTAACTTTCATTTTAGTGCTCATAAGTATAATTCCTATGGCGGGGTGTGATTTTTTCGGTGACATATTTGCTCCGTCCGACAATGAAGATGCGGATAATAAATTGGAAGCTTTTGTTGGCTGTCTGCAAAATGAAGACAGGGAGGGGATTAAGTCTCTTTTTTCGAAGAACAAAATCACAGAACTAGAGGATTTTGCCGATAGCATCGAAGAACTCCTTTTGTATTACGACGGCGAATTTGTTTCCGTTACTCGTCACTCCACCGGGGTGAAAGACGATAAAGATTCTGGCATTGAGAGGAAATGGTACAATATGTCCTATGATGTGACGACAAGCGTTGCGACATACTGTATGGCATTTTTTTGGTGCACGAAAGACACAGGGGACAGTGGCAACATTGGTATAGAGTCGTTTTATATAATTAAAGCGACGGACAACCCGAATTATCCACAATATTCTTATAGGGGAGACGGCTTGTGGACGAATGGCATTAACATAGGTAAAATTTATTCAGGTGATTTGTCCTGAAACAAGGCGTGGTAAGTCTGTAGATGAAAAATCCAAGCCTAAAATTTAAGGCAACAAAAAACTGGGAGGAGAGGCAGCAATGCCTCTCTCCTTGTTTTTTATTTATTATTTTTAATTTCAGGTAAACGAATTGATTATTTTAAAGATATATTATTATAAAAATGAATAATATTAATTATTTAGAGAAGAAATCTAAAACAATATTTTCATTTTAGAGGAGTTGGGCTGAGTCTTTTTTATGCAGGTTAATTTTGTGATAGTAAGTATAATTATAGTTATGACTGTGGTACTAAAAGTAAGTTATGTTGTTTGAATTATGACGAAATTCTGAATGTAGATCAAGTCATTGAAAAATTGACGATAAAAACTATAGGTATTGTAATTTAATTCAGAGTCGAATTAGTGACGAAAAGTAATAATTTAAGGTAAATTAATATGAAAATACAGGAAATAATTGAATTATTAACATTGATAGCGACGGGCCTTATTGGTGGTATTGGTTTTGGTTTTACATTTTATCAGATACATAAATCCAATAAAGTTAAGCAAGCAGAGTTTGTAACAAGTCTATTGGATCATATTAGATTCAATGAAAGGGTAATGAATGCGGTATACTTAATTGATTATAATAACAATTGGCATAATCAAGACTTTCACAATTCAGGTGAAATGGAAAAGAATATTGATGCTTTTTTCGCTGAGATTGATTATGTGTGTTACTTGTTTAAACGAAAATTATTAAGCAAAAAAGACTTTCTGATTTTTAGATATGAGGTGTTAAGAATCTGTAAGAATTCACAATGTAGGTGTTATCTATGGAATTTATATCATTGGTCTAAAAAAGAATAATACAACGTGTTCATTTAATAACTTGATAGAGTATCTAAAGCTACAGTTTAGTATCAAAGAAAGAAAACAGTTTGAGTGTCCTTGTGAAACAGTAAGTAAATATTAAAGTATTTAAATTTCTAATTTTGCAATTAGGCATTATAATATTCATTTTCTGGATGTCAAATTATTATAGATAGAATAAGAATTATGTATGCCATAGTAAAGTTATATTCAGGTATTTAAATAAAATTATATATTTTAAACTTAGTTATATAAAGGAGAAAAATGATGGAAATTAATGATAAAATTTTCAAAGACCCCGTACATGGCTACATTAACGTGCCCGATTTTTTTGTACATGAACTAATAGATAACGAATATTTTCAAAGGCTTCGCAACATTGAACAAACTGGTATGCGCGTATTATATCCTGCTGCTAAGCATGATAGATTTAGCCATTCTTTGGGGGTATTTCATCTCGGTCAGAAAGCTGTAGAGGCATTAGAAAGAATAAAGAATACATCAATTCTTTCGAAAGATTTTTCGGATGAGGACTTTAATAGGTGTAAAATACTATTTTTGATCGCTTGCCTTTTGCATGATATAGGACATGCACCGTTTTCACACTCATTGGAGCAACAGGTTCTAGATAATAGTAAAGTTAGCAAACGAAGTGGAGGTAAGCAAAGTACAATAAAGGAAGAACTTGTCAGATTAATTAATTCGGCAGAGAATAAACTGTGCACAATTTGCCACGAAGGACTGAGGGATATAAATGCCGCACCGCATGAAATACTTGGCTCTTACTTAATTTATGAAAAATTTAAGAGCAAAATAAAAAATATTGAAAATAGTTATGAAATATTTCGCAATGAGGATATTTTTGATGATGATATGTGCTTTATTATGCGCATGATCATGGGCATAAAGTATACGGAATGGTATCCTTGCAGACAATTGCGAAATTGTTTTATTGAACTTCTTAATGGGAATAATTTTGATGTTGATAAATTGGATTATATAGTTCGCGATACGCAAATGTCAGGAATAAGCAATGTCTCTGTCGATGTGGAAAGATTGCTTGGTTCAATATGTGTTGTGAAAAAAACTAAATTTATCGACAAACATAATTTACAAAAAGACAATATCAATAAACTGACCATTACAAAAATAATAAATAGCAAAACAAGTAGCGATGAGTCTTTTATTATAAATGGTAACATAAAAGGTTCTATTTGTATTAAGAATGGGACAACCTTAAAAGTATTGTCAGGTAGTAAATTTGAGTGCCTGAGGGGAGTGGGGCAGGAAAACGCCGAAATATCTTATATCAAGGGGAATGTGGCAAAATTTTCTGCATCAACTAAAATAAAAGAGGATGATGAGTTGTTAGATGCTGAATCGATTGAGGGTCAGGATGAGAAAATTGTAATATTAAGGGGTGAGGCAACAGGCAAAAAGTTTAATGTATATATAGAAAATGCGGCAGTAGACAGTGATTTTAATTTTAAGGCGCGAGCAGATATTATTTTAAGGTTTTTTGGTGATTGCCACATAGAAATTACTGGTCCGTTCAAGTCGATAGGTCCTATCCAATTGTTTTCTGCAAGGTTATTTAAAGGTTGTATTTCTGAATTGGAAATGCTTGGCGATACATTAGAAGCTGAATTTACTCAAACTAAGGAGCCTTCTGCTAATGGCTATATTGAGTATTCCATCGGATTTAAAAAACAAGCAATTAACGTAATAGCAAATGTCTTAGATGCCCGTAATTATTTATACTTGTGGGTATATGCTCATCATAAAGTAATTTATTATGCTAATTTTTTAATACCTATAATATCTAAGGAGTTAGCTAAGCATTGTGGGCAGAAAACTTTTCCTTCTTGGGCACTGGATTATAGCGATCTTTCAAAGTTGGATGACTATTATATATGGACGGCAATGAAGGCCTTCTTATGCGATACGGGTCGAAAAAACAAAAATGAAAAATATTGTAGTGATTTAATATCGCAATTGCTAAGTAGGCGCTATTATATCAGTTTATATAAATCTTTAGCTGAATTTGAATTGGTATTTGCTTCATTTACTGAAAAACAAAGAATTCAGGCATTTAATAAAATGTTTAAGCAAGTAGACAAATCCAAGCCTCTTCTTGAAAAAACCGGGCGTAAAAAAGAATATTTGGCTGGGTACATTAATAGTGAAGACTTGAATGAGATAAATAAGGAGATAAGAGATTTATATGGGTTACCCAATGATAGTACAGAAATATTCATTGACGAAATGCTGTTTGTTGTAACAGAGTTCAAACAAAAGCTTTTAGATACCGATAAAGTTTATTTGGATATGGGCGATGAAAAGTTGTCTATCAGTCAAATTCCTTTGCTTGTTAATGACGGACATGTGTCAAACAGTAAAAATCAAAATAAGTATTTTTATATTTACTATAAAGAGGACGAGAGAATGGAAAACCTTAATAAGGAAAATTTTAAACGATTTATGAAAGAAGCGTTAAAAAATTATTTAGTTAAGTAGAGATTTTATCGTTGATATTGTTTAAACAAAAATCAATCTAACAGCCCGCCGCAGAATTCTGCGGCGGGCTAATAAATTATCGGGCATAAGTGCGTGGAAATGCTCTCCTGAATGTTTAATTTTGTAATTGGTAAACGTTTGGTAAACGTTTTTTTGAAAGGCCCAAAAATGAGCGGTTTTCAAGCATTTTTGCCTCATTTCCACGCAAAATCGAAAGGTTTTAAAATTCACTATCCCGCTTCAAGTCCAACAAGCGGAGCCATTCCGGTGATAATGGCGACGAGGATC
>ERZ1643250.3370-NODE-3370-length-11010-cov-10.071474_pt1 | contig 11010 bp, 12 predicted proteins | sample MGYA00579262_ERZ1643250 | MGnify/ENA primary metagenome ERZ1643250 (study PRJEB29033, sample SAMEA4952265) | chicken gut metagenome | biome: Broiler Chicken; feature: Gastrointestinal Tract; material: Caecum | place: Ireland | collected 2018 | study: Broiler...
TGCGATAACAATACCTGTCTCCCGGCGGATACTTTGTTAGTACGGAAAATACGAAATTTGATTTACAGAAAGATCTCCGCTTTTTTATCGCTCTGGCAGACTTTCCTGAGTTTCCCTTCTGCCATTTTCATTTTCAGGGAATTGACGCTTCTTGCGTTCTGCTTACAGACACGGACGCATTTCATGCAGCCGATACATTTCTTTGTATCTGTCTTTTTCGGCTCTTTTACCGGGATCGCACCTGTCGGACAGGCTTTTGCACAGGCGCCGCAGAGTGTGCACATACTGGAATCTGCTTTCGGGAAAAGTGCATTTTTTCCGTATTTTTTGTAAGGTGTGCTGCCGGGTACCTGAAGGTTGATGTGGTCGAAGGATTCTTCCTTTCTGATCCTGCGGTTGAGGTCGACACCGAATTCAGCGATTGTCTTCAGATCTGTTTTATTCGGCCTTCTCGCGCCAATCGTCGGTACGATGGAGTGCTCTGCCGGGAATGCAGCAGCGCCGATGACTTTAAAGCCGCGGCTTTCCACTTCGGTCTTGAGTTCAAGGAGGGCGTCTTCATATTCGCGGCATCCGTATGTAGCGACCAGGGCGGCGGGGGTATTGTCACCCGAGATATTCTGAAGGTATTCCATAAAAAGGGCGGGTACCCTTCCGTAATATACCGGAATTCCGAAGATGGCGAGATCATTGCGGGTAAATTTCAGCGTCGGCTTTTTTTCCTTATAGACGGAAAAATCGAAAGATACAGACTTCAGATCGATGTTACGGGCAGTCTCCATGACTGCCTTTCTTGTTGCGCCTGTCGGGCTGAAATAGACAAGCTTTAATTCGTTCATTTTCATAAAATAAAACTCCTTTGTATGTATTTGATCTTCCGGCAGCGGGATAGACACCCGATGGCGGAAGTCATGATCCGGTAACAACTATGATAGCATACAATGTGAAAAAATGCACGGTATTCGGAAAAAGGATATTGTATCATTTGTATCATTTGATATAATACAAAAGAGGTGATATGCATGATACTTAAGATTGATATGTCGGGAGATATCCCCATTTACGTCCAGCTCAGGAATGAGATTGTCAAGGGAATCGGAAGAGGAGAACTGGCAGCGGGTGAAAATCTGCCTACAGTGCGGCAGCTTGCTTCAGAACTGGGGGTCAATACAATGACAGTGAGCAAAGCTTATCAGCTCCTTAAAACGGAGGGGTTTATCGAGACAGACCGGAGAAAAGGCGCCGTTGTGAGCAGTCTGCCGGATGGGGGGACTGCGGGAGGTGCCGCGGCAGAGAGGTATATTGACAGGTTTGGCGACGAGCTTGAGTTATTGAGCGCCGAGGCGAAACTGCGGGGACTGAAACGGGAAGATTTCCTGAAGCTGTGCGAGAATGCATTTGCGGAGATGGGGGTGTAAGCGATGTTCATGTTTTGCGTATTTGCAGTGACAGATCTTGTGATCATCGGTATTTTTTATGCGGTCTACGGAACGAAACGGAAGTATTCCGAGGGGATGCTCCTCGGTGTGCATCTGCCGCAGAGCGCGGCGGACAGCGCGGAAGTTAAAGCTTTTATGGCACGTTACGGCAGGAATACGAAGATATTTTATGTGGCAAATACGTTGATCAGTATTGCCGTCTGCGGATTCTGCTTTTGGTATTTTTCTGTCTTTATTATCGCATAGTCCGTGTGGCTGCTGGAATTCTGCATCGGAGCACTGGTGCTTTTGTATGGAACCCATCGGAAGCTGTACGATATGAAAGTAGAGAAAGGGTGGGTCGGGAGCAGCGGCAGCCGGATCATGGCAGTGGATACGAAAGCGGCGGCGCATCTTGTTGTCGTGTCCGGTCTTGATGCGAACGGGGAAATTGGTGCGGGGATGCTTGTGGTCTACTGCATTATGGAAACCATACCGGGATTCTTTATGATCGGCGGGTTCTTCTATATGCGCAGCAGGAAAGAAAAACTGCTCCGGAAAAATGACCGGCCGATGTATATTGATGACGACGTGTACTGGAAGAACGGCTGGTACAGCAATCCTAATGACAAGCGTCTGATGGTCCAGGACTGGGCGTGCACATGGAACTACACGACAAATATGGCAAGACCTGCGGGAAAGATTTTTATGTTCCTGGCTCTTCTGTTTGTGGCGGGATGTCTGATATGGGGATGCGTCCAGATATGGAAGATTGACTTTGTTCCGATCGAACTGAATATAGCCGGGAAGCAGGTAGTGATCACATCGGGATATTCGGATTGCGGCATAGCCTGTGCAGACATCACGGGGGTGGAGCTGCTGGACGGTCTTCCGGATGATGATTACCGGAAGATCAACGGCGGGGAAGACCAGCACAAGATGCTGGGCAGGTTTAAAGGTGAAAATACGGGAAAATGCAGGATGTATCTGTATGTTGGTCATACGCCCGTTCTGGAGATCATGACAGGAGACGGACCGGTGTATGTGAACAGCAAAGATCCGCAGGAGACAGAGGAATGGATGCGTGAAATATCTGTGAACATCGCGGAAAGTGCTTGACAATTCTATGATACCGGTGATAATATGCACAAAACAAATATTTTAAACCGATGATGCGGAGATCAAAGTATTCATGCGCGCACAGAGAGTCCGGGTGGGTGAGAGCCGGGCCGAGATGCAGTTTACCAAATGGACCGCGGAGGGCGCAGTCAAAGGGAGATGTTCCTGAGTATTCTGCGACGTGTGGGCATACGTCAGTTGCCGGGGATATGCTGGTATCTCGCAGAGCGCACGGGGAAACCGTGAATCAAGGTGGCACCGCGGAAATTATATTTTATGAATTTACCGTCCTTGACAGAATAGTTATATTCTGTCAGGGACTTTTTTTGTATTCTAGTTCAGCCATCTGATGACGGGAGACGGATTTATGCCTGCATAAGAATCCGGCGACTGTCAGTCAGATGAGCAGAGCGCCTGTCAATGAGCAAAACAGCGGCGTAGCCGCAGTAAGCACGTCAGTGCGGTTTTGCGAATGGCGCGGGCTGAACGGACATTTGCCGGGCAACGGACAGCCATCTGATGACGGGAGACGGATTTATGCCTGCATAAGAATCCGGCGACTGTCAGTCAGATGAGCAGAGCGCCTGTCAATGAGCAAAACAGCGGCAATCCAGTAATAAAAAGCAGCACAGTCAAAAGGAGGAGACCAGATGAAAAACATGCTTGAAACATTACGATCCTATGCAGAGGCAGGGAAGTACAAAAGGGTGCCCGTGAGCAGGGAACTGTATGCAGATGCATTTACTCCCGTGGAAGTCATGCGGACGCTCCGGGCAGCGAGCCGGCACTGTTATCTGCTGGAAAGTGCGGAGGACAAACAGCGCTGGGGAAGATATTCTTTCCTCGGATATGCGCCTACAATGGAGATCACTTGTACGGATGGTCATGTGACCATTACGGAGGGCGCAGAGGAAGAAGAGAAAAACCGGCGGGAGTTTGATACGGATCATCCGGGCGAAGTACTCCGTGAGATACTTAAAGATTACAAAAGCCCGGTGATGGAGGGAATGCCGCCTTTTACAGGAGGGCTTGTGGGATACTTTTCCTATGAATATATAAAATATGCGGAGCCGTCACTAAAAGGCGTGCTGGAGCCGGAAAAGTGCAGGGATGGACAGGATGCGGGCAGCGGCAGGGAATTCCGGGATATGGACCTGATGCTTTTTGACAAAGTGATCGTGTTCGATAATTACAGGCAGAAGCTGATCCTCATAACCGGTGTCAGTCTTGAGGGAGACCTGAAAGAGAATTACGGAAATGCATTAAAAGAGCTGGACGATATGGAGCGGCTCATAAAGAGCGGAGCAAAAGCAGATTTCCGCCCGCTGGAGTTGGAAGAGCCAAAGCCGGAGGCAGATAAGGAAACATACTGTCAGATGGTGGAGAAAGCAAAAGAATATATCCGGGACGGAGATATTTTTCAGGTTGTGCTCTCCAATCCTATGACAGCAAAAGCAAAAGGAAGCCTGTTTGATACGTACAGGGTCTTAAGGACAACGAATCCGTCTCCTTACATGTTCTACTTCTCCAGTGACGATATTGAGGTGGCGGGGGCGTCTCCCGAGACACTGGCAAGACTGGAGAACGGACGGCTTTATACATTTCCGCTTGCGGGTACAAGACCGAGGGGAAAGACGGAGGAAGAAGACCGGCGGCTGGAGAAAGAACTTCTAAGGGACGAGAAAGAGCTGGCAGAGCACAATATGCTGGTGGACCTCGGAAGAAATGATATCGGGAAGATCAGCAGGCCGGGAACTGTACACGTAGAAAAATACATGGAGATCCAGAGATTTTCCCATGTGATGCACATCGGCTCCACTGTCTCGGGAGAGATCAGGCCGGATAAGGACGGTGTGGATGTCATTGACGCGATCCTGCCGGCGGGCACTCTCTCCGGGGCTCCGAAGATCCGTGCCTGCGAGATCATTGCGGAGCTGGAACAGAGCAAGAGAGGGATTTACGGCGGGGCTGTCGGATATCTGGATTTTACGGGAAATATCGACACCTGTATTTCGATCAGGCTGGCTTATAAGAAAAACGGACGTATCTGTGTACAGTCCGGAGCCGGGATCGTGGCGGACAGTGTTCCGGAGAATGAATTTAATGAGTGCAGGAATAAGGCCGGCGCAGTGACGGGAGCGCTGCATATGGCGAAAGGAGGACTGGCATGATACTCTTGATCGATAATTACGATAGTTTTGTTCACAACCTGTATCAGTTCCTCGCGGTAGAAGATCCGGATGTAAGGCTGGTGAGAAATGACAGGATCACACCGGAGGAGGCACTTTCGATGGAGCCGGATGCCATCGTCATTTCCCCCGGACCGGGAAAACCTTCAGATGCAGGCGTTTGTATCGGGCTGATCCGGCAGCTGAAGGGAAGGATACCGATCCTGGGCGTGTGTCTCGGGCACCAGGCGATCGGGGAGGCGTTCGGAGCGACAGTTACTCACGCGTCACGGCTGATGCACGGCAAGACTTCCCTGCTGACGGATGTGGCGGATGACATTATATTCAAAGGTATAAAGAAGCCGGTACAGGTGGCCAGATATCATTCTCTCTCAGTGCAGGAGAGTACACTTCCGCAAGAACTGGAAGTGACGGCGCGCAGCGACGACGGGGAGATCATGGCCATGCGGCACAGGGAATATCTAATATACGGACTGCAGTTTCATCCCGAGTCGGTGATGACGCCGGACGGACCTGTGATGATACGGAATTTTCTGGAGGCGGCCGGAACTGCTGTAAACGGAAGCACAGATCAGAAACCAGACAAATAAAAGGAGGACTATAGAAATGATCAAAGAAGCAATCATCAAACTTTCACAGAAACAGGACCTGACATACGAAGAGGCAGAACAGGTCATGAATGAGATCATGGAGGGAAAGGCAACGGATGTGCAGAAATCAGCTTACCTTACCGCACTGTCCATGAAGGGGGAGACGATCGACGAGATCACGGCATCCGCGGCGGGGATGCGTTCCCACTGCGTCAAACTGCTCCACAATATGGATGTGCTGGAGATCGTTGGAACAGGCGGGGACGGGGCGAATTCTTTTAATATCTCTACTACGGCTTCCATGGTCATCGCAGCGGCGGGCGTCCCGGTGGCAAAGCACGGCAACCGGGCGGCGTCCTCCAAGTCGGGGGCAGCAGATGTTCTGGAGGCGCTGGGGGTGAAGATCGACCTGCCGCCGGAGAAGAGCGCCGCCCTTCTGAAGAAGATCAACATCTGCTTCCTGTTTGCGCAGAACTATCACATCGCCATGAAATATGTTGCGCCGATCCGGAAAGAGCTGGGGATACGGACGGTATTCAATATTTTAGGACCTCTGTCCAATCCGGCGGGAGCCAATATGGAGCTGATGGGTGTCTATGAGCAGGAGCTGGTAGAGCCGCTGGCACAGGTTATGGCAAAGCTGGGCGTTGTCCGGGGCATGGTCGTCTACGGACAGGATAAGCTGGATGAGATTTCCATGAGCGCTCCGACTTCCATATGTGAGATCCGGGACGGATGGTTCCAGTCCTATGAGATCACGCCGGAGCAGTTCGGATATACACGGTGCGAGAAGTCAGAGCTCACGGGAGGCACACCGGAGGAAAACGCGCAGATCACGAAAGATATCCTTTCGGGAAAAGAGCGCGGGGCAAAGAGATGTGCCGTGTGCCTGAATGCGGGAGCTGCGATCTACATTGCCGGTAAAGCCGCGTCAATTGAAGAGGGTGTGAGAAAGGCAGAGCAGATCATCGACGACGGGCTTGCATTGAAGAAGCTGGATACGTTTATTGAGGAGAGCAGAAAATGAATATATTGGAGACGATCACAGAGAGGACGAGGGAGCGGATCAGAGAGCAGGAAAAACTGATCCCGCCGGCTGAGATGAGACGGATGGCGGAGGCTGTGTTCAGGGAAGAACAGGCAGGCGCAGCGGCAAACAGCAGCGGAGACAGACTTGAAAAGGATTATATGCCGGTTTTTGAGCGGGCGCTCCGCCAGCCGGGGATGTCCTTCATATGCGAAGTAAAAAAGGCGTCCCCATCCAAGGGGATCATTGCAGAAGAGTTCCCCTACATGGATATCGCAAAGGATTATGAGGCAGCGGGCGCTTCGGCGATCTCCTGCCTGACAGAGCCGTACTGGTTTCTGGGCAGCGATGTGTATCTGGAAGAGATCGCGGAGACTGTGTCCGTCCCCGTGCTCCGAAAGGATTTTACGTGCAGTGAATATATGATCTGGCAGGCGAAGGCGCTGGGTGCCTCTGCGGTGCTTCTGATCTGCTCTGTACTGGATGATGGTGAACTGAGGGCGTATCACCGGCTGACGGAGGAACTTCATATGTCGGCTCTCGTGGAAGCACATGATGCCGGTGAAATCGAACAGGCAAAACAGGCGGGCGCCCGGATCATTGGAGTGAACAACAGGAATCTGAAAGATTTCTCTGTGGATATCAGCCACAGCGCCCGGCTGAGACGGCTGGCGGGAGAGGATACAGTGTTTGTCTCCGAGAGCGGCATCCGCGGGCCGGAAGATATGAAAGCACTTTATGAAAACGGCACGGACGCGGTGCTGATCGGGGAGATGCTCATGCGTTCACCTGACCGGCAGGCAGCGCTGAAAACACTTATGCAGGAGGTCCAGGGAAGATGACAGCAGGAAGGACCAGGATCAAGATCTGCGGATTAAGCCGCATGGAAGATATCGGCTATGCCAACGAAGCGCTGCCTGATTACTGCGGATTTGTCATCGGTGTGCCGTCGAGCAGGAGGAATGTTACTGTTGAACAGCTTGTCAGCCTTAAGGAACGGTTGTCAGACCGGATCTGTCCGGTGGGCGTCTTTGTAAACGCAGAGCAGGAGCTTGTGGCGGAACTGTTAAATGTCGGCGTCATCGATATAGCGCAGCTCCACGGACGCGAGGATGAAATCTATATCAGGCGGCTGAGGGATCTTACGGACAAACCGCTGATCAAGGCATTTTCGGTACAAAATCTTTCTGACCTTGAGACGGCGGAAAAGAGCAGTGCGGATCTGGTGCTCCTGGATCACGGGAAAGGCGGCACCGGGGCATCTTTTGAATGGGAACTTCTCAGGCATTGGAAAAAAAGACCGTACATTCTGGCAGGCGGGCTGGATGCCGGAAATATCCCTGAAGCGGTAAGAGAGTACCATCCTTATGCTGTGGATCTCAGCAGTTCAGTGGAAACAGGCGGAAAGAAAGACAGAGAAAAGATATTGGCAGCAGTGGCTGCGGTAAGGAGTATTATGATATGAAGAAAGGAAGATACGGCATTCACGGCGGACAGTATATACCGGAGACGCTGATGAATGCAGTGAATGAATTAGAGGAAGCATATAACTATTATAAAAATGATAAGCAGTTCAACGAGGAGCTGACACAGCTTCTCAATGAATATGCAGGAAGGCCGTCCAGGTTATACTATGCAGGACGGATGAGTGAAGATCTGGGCGGGGCTAAGATCTATCTGAAGCGTGAAGACCTGAACCATACCGGCGCGCATAAGATCAATAATGTGCTGGGGCAGGTGCTTCTTGCAAAGAAGATGGGAAAGACGAGAGTGATCGCGGAGACAGGAGCGGGGCAGCACGGCGTTGCAACGGCTACTGCGGCGGCTCTCATGGGTATGGAGTGTGAAGTATTCATGGGTGAGGAGGATACGAAGAGGCAGGCACTCAACGTTTACCGGATGCGCCTTCTCGGAGCGCAGGTCCACGCGGTGACAACCGGAACGGCAACTCTGAAAGACGCCGTGTCCGAGACGATGAGAGAGTGGACGAGGCGGATCGGAGATACCCACTATGTGCTGGGCTCCTGCATGGGTCCTCATCCGTTCCCTGAGATCGTGAGAGATTTTCAGGCTGTCATTTCAAAAGAGATCAAAGAGCAGCTGATGGAGAAAGAAGGGAAACTTCCGGATGCAGTGCTCGCCTGTGTAGGCGGCGGCTCGAATGCCATCGGGGCGTTCTATCATTTTATCAATGATAAGAGCGTGCGGCTGATCGGATGCGAGGCGGCCGGAAGAGGAGTCGACACGGCGGAGACGGCAGCCACTATCGCCACAGGGAAGTTGGGAATCTTCCATGGCATGAAATCTTATTTCTGTCAGGATGAGTTCGGGCAGATCGCACCGGTCTACTCGATTTCCGCAGGTCTGGATTATCCGGGTATCGGACCGGAGCACGCGGCTTTGTATGACAGCGGCAGGGCGGAATATGTGGCTGTGACAGATGACGAAGCGGTGGATGCATTTGAATATCTGGCACGGACAGAGGGCATCATTCCGGCTATTGAGAGTGCCCATGCAGTGGCGTACGCAAGAAGACTGGCGCCCCGGATGTCGAGGGACCAGATCATGGTGATCAATATTTCAGGAAGAGGCGACAAAGACTGTGCCGCCATCGCAAGATACAGAGGGGAGGATATTTATGAGTAGGATACAGGAAGCATTTCAGGGAAAGAAAGCGTTCATTCCGTTTATCACGTGCGGTGATCCGGATCTGGAGACCACGGAGCAGCTTGTCTATGCAATGGAGCAGGAAGGAGCTTCAATTATCGAGCTTGGAATCCCGTTCTCGGATCCTACGGCGGAAGGACCGGTGATACAGGAGGCAAACCTGCGGGCGTTAAGCGGCGGCGTGACCACGGACAAAGTGTTCGGGACGGTAGAGAGAATCAGGAAGAATTCACAGATTCCCCTTGTGTTTATGACGTATGCGAATGTCGTATTTTCCTACGGAACAGAGCGTTTCATAAAGCGGATGAAAGAGACGGGGATGGACGGGCTGATCCTTCCGGACGTGCCTTTTGAAGAGAAAGAAGAGTTCGATTCTGTATGCCGGGAGTACGGCATTGACCTGATCTCTCTGATCGCGCCTACATCCCATGAGCGGATCCGCATGATCGCAGAGAAAGCGGAAGGATTCGTGTACTGTGTATCTTCTCTTGGGGTTACGGGCATGAGGAGTGAGATCACCACGGATATCGGCGGGATGGTGCGTCTCGTAAAAGAGACGAAAGATATCCCGTGTGCGGTGGGCTTCGGGATATCGACGCCGCAGCAGGCGGCAGAAATGTGCCGGGATGCTGACGGCGTCATCGTAGGAAGCGCTATTGTAAAACTGTGCGGTGCGAATGGCAGGGCATGTGTTCCTTTCGTAAGAGATTATGTAAGAAAAATGTCAGAGGCAGTGAAATAACTCAATTATGCGAGACCTTTTTCTTCCAGCCAGTCGATCAGGAGCGGCTGGCTGTTTTTGCGCCTGCGGGCCATGCGGTGGAACTGCAGGATCGTAAGTACGGTAAAGATCATTGTCAGTAAAAGCAGCAAAATGACAGAAGTCAGGATACTCCCGCCGCCGCTGATCGTACTGCGGAAAGCATCTACCGTGTAGGTAAAAGGCAGATAAGCATGGATATCCGCGACAAACGCCGGGGAAATCTCCACAGGGTATGTGCCCGCAGAACCTGAAAGCTGGACGACCATGAAGATCAGCATAAGAAAACTTCCGACTTTGCCGAGCGTAATGTTAAAAAAGTACATGATCGATGTAAATGCAACAGATGTAAGGCAGGCAAAAAGTATTGTCTTCGTCATTTCTGCAGGATTAAATCCGTCAACTGCGTGGAGCAGGCAGATCAGAAGCAGCCCCTGGAGCACAGCAACCGGATACAGTACGGATGCTTTGCTGCCCCACCAGGCGAGACCGGATTTTAGTTTCCCTTTATATCCGGTAAGCGGATACATGAGACAAAAGGCAAGACAGCCGACCCAGAGGCCCACTGACATCATATACGGCGCCATGGCGTGACCGTTATTTTCTACTGTTGTGATCATGGTTTCCTCTGCGTTTACAGGGGAGGCGAACATATCGATCGTTTCTTCACCGGGTGTTGTGCCGCTTATTTCATCTGCGCCCTGTACAAGTCCGCCGGCAAGTGATCCGGCACCGTCTTTTAACAGGGACATTCCTTTGTCCAGATCATTTGAGCCGTTGTAAAGCTGCGATGCACCGTCACAGATCTGTCCGGCACCTTCCGAGAGAAGTGCAGCAGCGTTATTCAGACTGTCATTATTTTCTGAAAGTGCGTGTGCACCTTCTGCCAGCGTGCCTGCTGCATTAGAAAGTTTTCCGGCACCTGCAGCAAGAGTATCTGTGCCGCCTGAAAGTTCTGCCGCACCGTCTCTCAGCTCAGGGCTCTTATCTGCAAGGGATGATATACCGCCGGTATAAGTCCGGAGCCCGCCGCCCAGTTTCATGATGCCTTCGGAGAGAGATGTCCCTCCGGAGCAGACACTGCTGATTCCCTCTGTTACTTCAGTCCCGGCGGCCTGAAGGCTGCCGGAGGCCGATATAAGTGCATCACCGGAGGAAACCAGTGTATCAAGTCCCGTATTGAGCCTCCTGATGCCGTCAGCTGCGTCAGGGAAATTCTCAGTCTGTGACTCCAGGGTCG
>ERZ1643250.3371-NODE-3371-length-11010-cov-4.515746_pt1 | contig 11010 bp, 11 predicted proteins | sample MGYA00579262_ERZ1643250 | MGnify/ENA primary metagenome ERZ1643250 (study PRJEB29033, sample SAMEA4952265) | chicken gut metagenome | biome: Broiler Chicken; feature: Gastrointestinal Tract; material: Caecum | place: Ireland | collected 2018 | study: Broiler...
CGGGAACGCGGTTTCTGGTGCGCTGTTCTCTCTGCACCTGGCGATGGCGTTTTACATCCTCCAGTTCTGCCTTCAGCTGGCCGATCCTCTGATGAATCAGCCGGCGGTCCACTTCCAGTTTCGTCTCGCCCGGTCCTCTGGTGCCGATACCGCCGCCCAGACGGGACAGAGAATTACGCATGCCCACCAGCCTCGCCGCCCGAAACCGCAGCTGGGCTAACTCTACCTGGATCTTTCCTTCTCTCGTTCTGGCCCGTGAAGCGAAGATATCCAGGATCACCATGGTGCGGTCCATGACCTTGGTGTCCAAGGCTTCTTCCAGGTTCCGCAGCTGGGCCGGTGATAATTCATCATCACAGACGATTCCGGTGGCTTCTGTTTCCCATACCATCCATTTTACTTCATCAATCTTTCCTTTTCCAAGATATGTGGCGGGATGGGCTGACTCCCGGTTCTGGATCACCGTTCCTATGGTTTCTGCTCCGGCGGTTTTTACCAGTTCTTTTAACTCTTCCAAAGAACCTTCTGTGTCCTCGTCCTGTCCGGTACTGATCCCCACCAGGATAACCCGCTCTTCCACTTCTTTATTTTCATAAAACTGCGCCATGCATTCACTCTCCCGCTGCGTTTTCCCTTTTACCTTGTCTCCAGAAATGTGATTTCTTTCTGAGCCGCTTCATCCGTGCCATAGGCGGCGGTGTATTCCCGAAATGCGGTCAGTGCTTCCTCGTATCTTCCCAGATATTCCAGTGCGGCTGCCCGGTTAAAGGCTGCCTGCTTAAGAGCCTGCGTCTCGTCTCCGCTTCCGCTGTTTTCGCTGCTGCTGTTTTCATTGCCGCTGCTTTCGCCGTCGCTGCCGCCCTTTTCATCGCCGCTGTTTTCGCCGTCGCTGCTGCCTTTTCCAGCACTGCCGTTCCCGGCGGCAATGGCCTGTTCAAAGCATTCCAAGGCCTGCTCATACTGCTCCGTCTCCATAAATCCCATGCCCATCCGGTTAAATACCGCCGGACCGGCGCTTCCGTCCTGGATTGCTTCCTGATAGATCCCATCCGTCTCCTGGGAAAGTCCGGCGTCAGTCAGCGCCTTTCCTACCACAGCCAGCACATCGGAACGTCCTATGGAAAGGGATTCTTCCTTTTCTTCCAGAACCACGCCCTGCTCATAGGCCGAAAGGCTTCCCTGCGCATCCCCTGCCCGGGCCAGGGAAAGAGCTTCACGATACCGGTATTCGGCGCTCTCTCCGTCTAACTGGGTCAGGATCTGATACGTATTTGCCGCGGCTGCATAGTCTTCCAGTAAATATTCTGCCTCTGCCCGGTATTTTAATACATCCGTTTCAAAATCACCTACGCGGCCTTTTGATGCAAGGATCGCCGCCTCAAAATCCAGAATTGCCCCGGCATAATCGCCCTGGTCCATTTTTTCGATGCCATCCAGACGCAGCTGATACTTGTCATTTCCCTCTGCCAGACTTTCTGCCTCTGCGCTGATGCTTCCGCTTTCAGAGAGGATCACTTCCCCCTCCTGTCTGTCACGGATCAGGAGAAATCCTGCGCCGGCCAGTACTGCTGCACAGCAGACGATGACTGCCGCCCGCCTGCCGGCTCCGCTTCTCCTCCGTCTCCTCCTGCGCCTTCTTCTGGTATTTGCCATAACCGGCCTTCCTTTCTATTTATTCCCATCGGTGCTTCCAAAGCCGCCGTTTCTGCTTTCCGTCACATCATCGTCTTCCGTAATGCCGTACTCCATGAAGATGCCCTGGGCAAAGGCCATTCCCTCTGCCAGTTCTAACGTCTTGTCCTCACGGCTGTCATTTAAAATCTTAATAAAAATATGTCCTTCGTTATCGGAATAAAAATAATCGCTGTCAATAATGCCTACGGTATTATTCATCTGCAGCCGGTATTTGAATCCCAGTCCGCTTCTGGGAAACAGCAGCAGCACCCAGTCTTGCTCCATCTGCACCCGGATGCCCGTGGGAATTTTGATGGACTGCCCCGGCTGCAGCGTAAAAGATATGGGACTGAAAAAATCATAACCGGCGCTGCCCGTCGTCGCCCGCCTTGGAAGGCGGATGTTTTTATAAATGTCTTTCACCTGCTCAGGCAAAGTTTCCGGAAAGGTATCCATCCATCCTTCCAGAAATTGTTTTTCACTTACTTTATCAAATCTGGCAATTCTGTTCATCGCGTCTCTCCTTTAGTCCCTGGTATGCAGCACGACTTTTCCCGCTGCAAGGGTTTTTTTCACATCGATTACTCTTTGGTTGGCGCTTCCTTTCCATTTCAGTGAAGTGTCCTTTTGCTCCACGATAAACTCCCCGTCCACACACACATCCAGATACCGGACGATCTCTTCCTTTTGTATGCTCTCCCACAGAGAGCCGGTATACAGCCAGATCGTCTTGTCAGGGAATTTTTCCCGGATTTCTTTTGCCAGCCTGGTAATCTCCGTAATATTGTTCTTGTGCAAAGGATCCCCGCCGCTGAAGGTGATACCGGAAATATAGGTTTTCCCAAGCTGTTCGAACAGCTCATCCTTAGCCTCCTGGTCGAATGGAATCCCCCCGTTGGGATCCCAGGTCTGGGGGTTCTGGCATTCCCGGCAGCAGTGGGAGCATCCCGCCACCCACAGAACCACCCGCAGACCGTCCCCATTTAACATATCATCCTTGGTAATATTGTGGTACCGCATGAAATCTTCCTTTCTGACCGGTCAAAAAAAGGGAGGCGCCATGATGCGTTTCTCCCCTTTTCCCATTTTTACTGTTGTCAGTTCTATTTCTGATCCTCCGGAACATCCTTGATGCTGAAGCTGAACCGCCCCATCTTATCTTTGCCCAGGCAGACAACCTTTACGATGTCGCCCAGCGTCAGGACGTCTTCCACCCGTTTGATTCTCTCCTTGGCAATTTTGGAAATATGAACCATACCTTCCTTGCCGGGAGCGAACTCTACAAAAGCGCCGAACTCTTTGATATTGACCACTTTTCCGGTAAAGATCTGGCCGGCTTCAAAATCCGTGACAATCGTCTGGATATACTGAATCGCTTTTTCCACGCCGCAGATGGAAACAGCGCCGTCGTCGGTAATATCGATCTTAACACCCGTCTCTTCGATGATGGCGTTGATGGTCTTGCCTCTCTGACCGACCACATCGCCGATTTTCGCCGGATCGATCATGATCTGAACGATCTTGGGCGCATAGGGTCCCACGCTCTCTCTCGGCTTCGCGATAACCGGTTCCATAACCTCCGTCAGAATATACTCCCTTGCTTCTTTCGTTCTGGCAATGGCCTCCTCGATAATGGGACGGGTCAGCCCGTGAATCTTGATATCCATCTGGATAGCGGTGATACCGTCGTGGGTACCTGCCACCTTAAAGTCCATATCGCCGAAGAAATCTTCCAGACCCTGGATATCCGTCAGCACGATATAATCATCGTCGGTTTCTCCCGTCACCAGGCCGGTGGAAATACCTGCCACCGGTTTTTTGATCGGTACGCCGGCTGCCATCAGTGACATGGAAGACGCACAGATACTGGCCTGTGAGGTGGAACCGTTGGATTCAAAGGTTTCTGAAACCGTACGGATAGCGTAGGGGAATTCCGCCTCGGATGGCAGCACCGGCACCAGCGCACGTTCCGCCAGGGCTCCATGACCGATCTCACGGCGTCCCGGTCCTCTGGAGGGTTTTGTCTCGCCTACAGAATAGGACGGGAAGTTATAGTGATGCATATACCGTTTGGACGTTTCGTATTCATCCAGTCCGTCCAGTCTCTGAGCGTCTGAAAGAGGCGCCAGCGTGGTGACGGTACAGATCTGGGTCTGCCCCCGGGTAAACATGGCGGAACCGTGTACTCTGGGGATCAGATCGATTTCAGCCGCCAGAGGACGGATCTCCTTGATCCCGCGTCCGTCGGGACGCTTCTTATCCTGAAGGATCATCTTGCGGACGGTTTTTTTCTGATACTGGTAAACAGCCTCTCCCAGCACATCCAGCCACTCTTCTTTCTCCGCGAAGGCTTCCTCCAGTTTCTCTGTAATCTGACGGATATTCTCCTCGCGTACCTGTTTCTCATCGGTAAACACCGCAGCTTCCATTTCCTGGGGCGGTACGATCTCCTTTATGGCGGCAAACAGTTCTTCCGGAACGGCGCAGCTTTCATAGGTGTGCTTTTCCTTACCGCATTCCGCTACGATTTTATCAATAAACTGAATGATCTCCTGATTGACTTCATGGGCTTTGAAAATCGCCTCGATCATTTTCTCCTCCGGCACTTCATTGGCTCCGGCCTCGATCATGATCACCTTTTCCCTGGTAGAGGCCACGGTCAGCTGAAGGTCGGAAACTTCTTTCTGTCCCAGGGAGGGGTTAATGATGAATTCTCCGTCGATCAGTCCCACCTGTGTGGCGGCGCAGGGGCCGTCAAAGGGAATGTCGGAAATGCAGGTGGCGATGGAAGATCCCAGCATGGCCGGAATCTCCGGATTGCACTCCGGATCCACTGACATAACCATGTTGCTGATGGTCACATCGTTGCGGTAATCCTTGGGAAACAGAGGCCGCATGGGGCGGTCGATGACACGGGAGGTCAGGATGGCATGTTCGCTGGCCTTTCCTTCCCTTTTGTTGAAACCGCCGGGGATCTTACCCACTGCATACTGTTTCTCTTCGTATTCTACGCTTAAGGGGAAGAAATCGATTCCCTCCCGCGGTTTGTCGGAAGCGGTAGCCGTAGAAAGAACTACGGTGTCTCCGTAATGCATAAAGGCAGCGCCATTGGCCTGCTTTGCCACTCTGTCGATATCGACGGTCAGCGTTCTTCCCGCCAGTTCCATGGAATAACTTTTATACATCTGTATTCTCCTTTTCTTTCTGACCGGTCCTGCCCGAAACAACTGAAAAAAACACGCGCAGCTTCTCATGTCCTTTTCAGTAGTCCCGGTCAAACAGGAACCTGAGGTCAATGTTTGTTTGGTTAGTTTGTTTCCTATAGAGAAATGGGGCGGAAAACTCCGCCCCCTCACTATCCTTATTTTCTGATTCCCAGCTTCTCGATCAAAGCACGGTATCTTTCGATATCATTTTTCTTCAGGTAATCCAGCAGACCACGTCTCTGACCAACCATTTTCAGCAGACCGCGTCTGGAATGATGATCTTTGTGATGCTCCTTCAGATGCTCTGTCAGCTCCTGAATTCTGGCTGTCAGGATAGCCACCTGTACCTCCGGTGAACCGGTATCGCCCTCTGTTCTCGCATACTCGCTGATGATTGCCTGTTTCTTTTCTTTTGAAATCATAATTTTCCTCCTGTTTCTCTTTTAACGCCTCGAATTAAGAGCCGGTTGGAGATTCCGCGCTCCGAATCCGGGTTCATTGATTTTTCACACTTAGCGATTATACCACAACCCTATACCGATGTAAATACCTTTTTCCCTCTGTCTCGGAAGTAATTCCGGCAGGCCGCCTCATCCTTTTTAATCTGATGCTGCAGCTGGACAATGGAAGGAAATTTATATTCCGGCCGGATAAATTCATAAAGCCGTACATGAGCCTGTTTCCCATACAGCTCTTTGTCCACATCGAAAAGATAGGTTTCCACTCCCGGGCGGCTGTCGCCCACCGTAGGCTTGACGCCGATATTGCTGATGCCGAAATAAGGTTCGCCGTCGATCTGAGTGATAGAGGCATAAACGCCAAAAGGCGGCAGCAGCTTGTGCACCGACGGGCGCTGATTGATGGTGGGGATACCGATGGTGTGGCCCAGATGTTTTCCGTGAACGATCTCTCCCTCCACAAAAAAAGGATAACCAAGAAGATCATTGGCTTTTTCCAGATTGCCCTCTATGATCTCCCGGCGGATCCGCGTACTGCTGACGGCGGCGCCGCCGTCTGTGACTTTTTCCAGGACATCCACCTGGTAGCCATACTGTTTTCCCATCTCCTTAAGCAGCGCGGTGGTGCCGCCCCGCTTATGGCCGAAGTGAAAATCCGGTCCCACCACCAGATGGGCCGCCTTCATCTGGCGGACCAGGATTTCACGGACAAAATCCTTCGCGTCCATATGCATGATCTCCGGCACGAAGGGACATTCCACCAGACAGTCCACATCCATCCCCTTGGCCAGATGAAACCGCTCTTCACCTGTCAGTATCATCTTAAAAGACGGATCGGAAAGGCGCATCACCGGGGATACGTCAAAAGTGAAAATAACCGTTTCAAATCCAGGTTTTTTCAGTTCTTTTACCCGATTCACCAGTTTTTTATGGCCCCGGTGCAGGCCGTCAAATTTCCCCAGTGTGATAATGCTGCGTTTGGGCAGCATAAAATCCAGTGTATTTTTGATATATCTCATCCCTGGCCGCCCCCGTCTCTGAACATTTTTACCAGCCGGAACTCATCTTCCTTTTCCCGGTAGCGATAGAGTCCCACGAACGCCCCGCCGCCGTCGTATACGCGAACCCGGCAGCCATCCTTCAGCCCGGGAACCGGGCAGGGCATATCACGGCCGTAAAAAGAATTTCCATTATACACCCTTTTTTGCAGCGAGGATCCCGCGACAACGGCCGGATCCCGGTCAAACATCTGATCCAGCGGCAGAATCGCTTCCTGTACGCGCCCGCAGTCTGCCAGCTTTTGGATCTGCTCCAGTGTGCGGCTGTCCTTTACATCGAAACGCCCGACCCGTGTGCGGATCAAAGACTTCATGCAGGCGCCGCAGCCCAGTTTTTCGCCGATGTCATGGCACAGGGTGCGGATGTAGGTCCCCTTGGAACAGGTAACGGAAAAACGGATTTCCGGAAGATCTGTCTTAAGGATCTCTATACGGTAAAAATGAACCGGCCGGGCTTTTCGTTCCACCGTTTTCCCTTCCCGTGCCAGTTCATACAGTTTCTTTCCATTTACTTTCAAGGCCGAGTACATAGGCGGAACCTGCATATACTCCCCTTCAAAGGAGCGGATGCAGGATATCGCCTCCTTTTCCGTCACTGCCGGATTAGTCTCCTTTATAACCGTTCCGCTGATATCCTGGGTATCGGTGGTAATGCCCAGCCTTAGAACCGCTTCATAGGTTTTGTCTTCTCCCGCCAGCAGCTCGCACAGTTTTGTCGCTTTTCCCAGACATACCGGCAGCACGCCTGTCGCATCAGGATCCAGTGTGCCCGTATGTCCGATTTTTTTCATTTTCAGGATGCCCCGCAGCTTCGCCACCACATCGTGGGAAGTCCAGCCGGCTTCCTTATATACATTAATGATTCCGTTCATTTCAAACCTTTTCCATACCCAGCTGACGCCTGATCTCCTCCACGATTTTTCCGGTAATCTCTTCCGGCTTCCCTTCCATGGTGCAGCCGGCCGCCATATAATGGCCGCCCCCGCCAAAGGTCATGGCGATGGCGCTGACGTCCACCTTCCCGTTGGAACGCAGACTCACCTTATAGCGATTCTCATCCAGCGCATAGAGAAATACCGCCGCTTCCACGCCTTCCGTCAGCCGCATCTGATTGATAATCCCGTCCAGATCCCTGGCCTGTACGTGAAACTGCTCCATGCAGTCTTTGTCCGCCGCGGCGGCAATGCATTTTCCGTCCAGATACAGCTGGCTGTTCATCAGGATATAGCCCATCACCCGGTTCTGAGCGTACGACTTTTTATAAAACGAATCCTCTATGATCCTGGTGAAGGGAATATCCTGCTCCATCAGCCACCCGGCAATCTCCATGGTCTTCGGCGACGTGTTGGAATACTGGAATACCCCGCTGTCGTGAATGATCCCGGTATACAGATCCATCGCCGTCCTGCGGGAAATTTTTTCCCTGTCCATCAGAGAAAAGAGTACCTCGCAGGTGGAACTGGCGTCCGGTACAATATGATTTTCATCTGCCAGGCCGGGATTGGTGATGTGATGATCGATGCAGACCGTTTTTTTCGCTCTTGCAAACAGCTCGCCTGCCGCGCCGATCCTATCAAGGCTGCTGACGTCCAGCAGGATCAGAAGATCACAGGCTTCTCCCGGTTCGGGCAGGCGGCGGATCTGATCCAGATCCGACAGATGGCCGAACACCGGGCGCATCTCTTCCAGATATACCTGCGTGCGGATATCGCTGTGGTTATCCCGCAGATAATGATATACCGCCATACAGGAACCGACGCAGTCGCCGTCGGGATTCACATGGCCGGCGATGGCCACACTGGCGGCTCCCGTTACCATATCGTCAAGATTCTTCATCATTTTCTTCCTCAGTCTCTCTGATTTCCAGATCCGCAATCTTTTTCGCCATGGTTACTCCGTATTCGATGGAGGTATCCAGCAAAAAGGTAAGCTGCGGCGTATTGCGCAGGTTCAGATTCTTTGCCAGCATCCGGCGGATATATCCCTCCGCGCTGCGAAGGCCGGCCAGCGTGTCGGCTTTCTCTTCATCTGTGCCCAGCACGCTGATGTAAACCTTGCAAGTTTTCAGATCCGGCGCAACTTGAGCCCCTGTCACAGAAGTCATCATATGGATCCTGGGATCTTTGATCTCACGACGGATAATCTGACTGAGTTCCTTTTGCACTTCCCCGTTGATACGGGTATTTTTTATACTGTTTTTCCTCATATTGTCCTCACTTGTCCGGGAGGCCATCCTTGTGGGAGGATTCCTATCTGGGAACCTCCACCATGATATAAGCCTCCACCTGGTCTAACTCCTGAATGTCATTGAATCCTTCAAATACCAGACCGCATTCGTATCCGGCTTTTACTTCCTTCACATCATCCTTGAATCGTTTCAGGGAAGCCAGCGCGCCGTCGTATACCTGATTTCCTTCGCGGCTGATCCTTACCTTGCAGCCCCTCTGGAACACGCCGTCCAATACATAGCTTCCGGCGATGTTGCCCACGCCGGAGGCTTTGAAAATCTGACGGATCTCGCCATGGCCGATCACTTTTTCCTCGTATATCGGATCCAGCATACCCTTCATGGCGGCTTCCACATCTTCGATGGCCTGGTAAATCACCTTATACAGACGGATATCCACGCCCTCCTGCTCGGCAATGGCCTTCGCCGTGGCGTCGGGACGCACGTTAAAGCCGATGATGATGGCGTTGGAAGCGGATGCCAGGGTGACGTCTGATTCATTGATGGCGCCTACGCCTCCATGGACGATTTTCACCACCACTTCATCGTTGGAAAGTTTCAAAAGACTTTGTTTCACCGCTTCCACAGATCCCTGTACATCAGCCTTGACCACGATGCCAAGCTCTTTTAAATTGCCCTCCTGGATCTGATTGAACAGATCATCCAAAGACATCTTGGACTTGGTCTCTTCCAGCAGACGGTTCCGATTCTCGGATACGAAGGTGGCCGCAAAGTTTTTCGCTTCTTTGTCGTTTTCTGTCGCTACCAGCACTTCTCCGGCATTTGGCACATCGCCAAGACCGAGGATCTCCACCGGAGTAGAGGGACCGGCTTCTTTGACCCTGCGTCCCTTGTCGTCCATCATGGCGCGAACCTTTCCGGAGCATGCTCCGGCGGCAATGAAATCTCCCACATGCAGAGTACCCTTTTGTACCAGAATAGTAGCCACAGGTCCCTTCCCCTTATCCAGCTTTGCTTCGATCACCAGACCTCTGGCCTTTCTTTTGGGATTGGCTTTCAGCTCGCAGACTTCTGCCGTCAGCAGGATCATCTCCAGCAGCTCCTCGATCCCCTCGTGGGTATGAGCCGATACGGGCACGAAGATCGTACTTCCGCCCCAGTCTTCCGGGATCAGTTCATATTCCGACAGCTCCTGTTTTACCCGCTCCACGTTGGCGTTGGGTTTATCGATCTTATTGATGGCCACGATGATCTCCACCCCTGCCGCTTTGGCGTGGTTGATAGCCTCGATTGTCTGAGGCATCACGCCGTCGTCCGCAGCCACCACCAAAATGGCGATATCCGTGGCGTTGGCGCCACGCATACGCATGGCCGTGAAAGCCTCATGGCCCGGTGTATCCAGGAAGGTAATCTTCTGTCCGTTGACATTGACCATGTATGCGCCGATGTGCTGGGTGATTCCGCCGGCTTCCCGGTCAGTCACATGAGTATTTCGGATAGCGTCCAGAAGGGAAGTTTTGCCATGATCGACATGACCCATGACGCAGACAACCGGCGGTCTTGGCACCAGTGTGCTGGCATCGTCTTCCTCTTCTTTCAGCAGCTCCTCGATCACATCCACTTTCTCTTCCGGCTCGGCAATGATATCGTAATCCAGTGCGATCTCCTGTGCCTTTTCAAAATCGATCTCATGGTTGACCGTAACCATGACGCCTTCCATGAACAGTTTTTTTACAATCACGGAGGGCTGCATCTTCATCTTATCCGCCAGTTCCCGGATGGTCAGCTTCTCCGGAAGCACGATTTCCTTTACCTCAGCTTTCTTCTCTTCCTTGTGCTGATGTACCGGTTTTTGCAGCGCCTTTGGCAGTCTCGCCTGCTGACGGAATCCCTGGTTGGGGCGTCTGCCGCCTTTTTGACGGTCGCCGCCGAATTTATCCTTCGCTTTTTCTTTTTCTTTCTCTTTTTCCTTGTCTTTTCTCAGATCACGGGAGGGCTTTTGCATCATGGACGTATCCACCGCATCCGCCTGCTGTTTTCTGCCGCCGGATTTTCTTCCCTCTGATCCATTTCTGCGGAAATCTCTTCCCTCTTTTGTATCCCGGTCTTTATCCCGTTCCCGGTCTGCCTGGAACCGCCTTGGACTGTCGCTGCGCGGCGGACGCTGATTCTGCCCCTGACTGTTCCTTTGACGTCCCTTATTTTCTGTTTCCTGAGTCTGGGCAGGCTTTCCATGGGCAGGCGATGAACCGGTTCTTCCTCCTGCATTTCCCGCTGCCGGACGGGAAGTCTCTTTATTCGGCGCAGCTTTTACCGCCGCGTTCTCCGCTGCCGGACGGGGCGGACGCTGGGCAAGCTTTCCGTCTGCAGCCGGTTTCCCCTTTCTGGAATCAGATCGTTTTCCTCTTCCCAGATTTTTCCCTTCC
>ERZ1643250.3373-NODE-3373-length-11001-cov-74.977983_pt1 | contig 11001 bp, 9 predicted proteins | sample MGYA00579262_ERZ1643250 | MGnify/ENA primary metagenome ERZ1643250 (study PRJEB29033, sample SAMEA4952265) | chicken gut metagenome | biome: Broiler Chicken; feature: Gastrointestinal Tract; material: Caecum | place: Ireland | collected 2018 | study: Broiler...
CAAAAGTTCTTTTGTTTTGGTGCGATCAACAACAGAAGGAATAATTGGTGTGTTACTCCTTTTTGTCGTCACATGAAAAGGGTGGAGCATTTGAACCAACAGGGTTTGACGCCTGCCAGCTCCTTATATCAATCCCGGTTATGGTGCGACCGGAACTGTTATAAGTACGTTTTGATTAGACGCGGGCGATGTTGACAGCCACGAAGGTCATGCTCTTGCCGTGGTCAGCGGTCAGAGTGATGGTGTCAGCAGCAACAGACATGGTGTACTCGTAGTCGGTGTTCATAGAATGGCCACCATTATCCTGCCAGAAATCGCCGGGCAGGTCATAGTCATCTTCCAGCCACTGAACCTGCTGATCGATCAGGTCGGCAACCTCGTCCATGACAGCGTCATAGTCCTTGAGGCCGTCAGCCACAAACAGCAGAGAGATGTTCATGTCGTCACGCTGATAGTTGGCGGGAGTAGGATCCAGAACATTAAAAGCCTCCCCAACGGGATTCTTGAGAGTGTTCTCGGCACCCAGCTCACTGATCATGGCATTGGCACCGTTCTTCAGAGAATCCGCCGCACCGAGCCAGTCACTATTGTTGACCACATGGGTGTCGCCATCAATGTAATCGTCGTAGCTACCAGCGATGGTGTTGCCAGCGGCGTACTTCATCGCGGTAGCCAGGGCGTTGTTCACAGCGTTGCTGTCCTGAGCAGTGACCTTCTTCTTGGCGGCATTGCTCAGATGATTGTACAGCATCTGGGAGTAGCCAGAAACCGTGGGCTCATCATCGCCGGGATTGGGATTGGGCTCGGGATTAACAGGGGTGGTGGAGCAGCCAGCCAGCATAGAAATGGCCATAACACCGGCCAGAGCCAGAGAAGCAATCTTCTTGAGTTTCATAGTGAATTTTTCCTCCTTATGGTGTATAAAAGATAGAGACCCAAAACAGGCTGAAAGGAAGGTCCTTTTCCTTTCAAAAGCATTATAGCATACCCCCCCCCGGTGTCAAGGCCCGATTTACTATTTTTTGGTTTTTGCTTTCTTTTCGTTAGCTCGCGCCGAAGGCGCGAGAGTATATTTTCGATTTTATTCTATATTTTATGTATGTTTATGCTTTTCTGTATTTTGCTTTGCGCTCCCCTCTCCATCCCAGCGCAAAGCGCTGAGACACCGCGAAGCGCCTGAGAGGGGCAGCAAAAAAAGCGCCCGTTTCCGGGCGCTCCGTGCGTTTGTATATTTTTTGTGAAAAAGAATGTTTCACCCGCCTTTGCGGACGGCCTCCAGAAAGGCCGGGCCGTAGCGGGCGGCTTTCACCTCGCCGATGCCGCTGATGGCGCGCAGCTCGGCGGTGGTGCGGGGACGCCGGGCGCAGATGTCCCGCAGCACGGCGTCCGAAAAGATCATGAAGGCGGGCAGCTTTTCCCTGCGGGCCAGGTCCCGGCGCACCGCGTAGAGGGCGGCCAGCAGCTTTTCGTCGGCGCTGGCCGGGGGCGCGGCCTTCTTTTTGGGGGCGGCCGCCGGGCGGGGCCGGGGCAGCGGCACCTTGGGAGCCAGGCAGTTGGAGCAGCTGCGGCAGCGAGCCGGGGCCGCCTCGCCGAAATAGTGCAGCAGCTCCGCCCGCAGGCACCGCGGGGTGGTGGCGTAAAAGGTCATGTACTTGAGGCGCTCGCGGGCTTCCTGGGCGGCGGCATGGCGCTGCTCCTCGGGGGCGTCGCCCTCGGCTTCCTCCTTGTCGATGAAGAACTGGGCCAGCCGCACGTCGTTGGGCGCGTAAAAGAGGACGCAGCGGGCAGGCTCCCCGTCCCGCCCGGCGCGGCCTGCCTCCTGGTAGTAGCTCTCGAGGTCCTTGGGCATATTGTAGTGGACGATGAACCGGACGTTGGGCTTGTCGATGCCCATGCCGAAGGCGTTGGTGGCCACCATCACCTGCACCCGGTCGAACAGAAAGTCCTCCTGGTTCTGGCGGCGGCGGGCGGCGTCCATCTGGCCGTGGTAGGCCGCGGCCTGGATGCCCAGCCCCCGCAGCATGGCACACGTCTCCTCCACCTGGCGGACGGTGCTGCAATAGACGATGCCGGGCGCGTCCCCCTGGTCGAGCAGGAAGTCCACCAGGGCGCGGGGCTTTTCGCTTTCGCTCAGCCGCCGGGTCTCCAGCTGCAGATTGGGGCGGTCGAAGCCCGCCGTCAGCCGGAACGGCTCCTGCAGGCCCAGCTGAGCCTCGATGTCCCTGCGGACCCGCGCGGTGGCGGTGGCCGTAAAGGCCGTGACCACCGGCCGGGCGGGCAGCTGGTCGATGAACGCGCGGATCTGCAGATAGCTGGGGCGGAAGTCGTGCCCCCACTGGCTGATGCAGTGCGCCTCGTCCACCGTCACCATGCTGACCGGCTGCGCCTCGGTGAAGCGCAAAAAACCCTGGGTCATCAGCCGTTCGGGGGCCACATAGATGATCTTGTACCAGCCGTCCCGGGCGCGGCGCAGCATCAGGGCCTGCTGGCTGGCGGTCAGGCTGCTGTTCAGGTAGGCCGCGGCCACTCCCGCCGCCACCAGCGCCCGCACCTGGTCCTGCATCAGGCTGATGAGGGGGCTGACCACCAGCGTCACCCCTGGCAGCAGCAAAGCCGGCACCTGATAGCACACCGACTTGCCCGCCCCGGTGGGCATGACCGCCAGCACGTCCCGGCCCGCCAGGGCCGCGTCCACGATCTCGGCCTGCCCCGGCCGGAAGCTGTCGTACCCGAACACCTTTTTCAAAACGTCCTGCTTGCTTTCCATCCAGCGGCCTCCTCCTTATCCTGCTGCAGGCAGTATACCACATTTCTGGCTTGGGGGCCAGTTCTTCCCGGCAGATGGATTTTTGCCGCACGGCATGGTATAATAAGCGCAGACAGCGCCTGCCTGCTCCAAACGGCAGGACAGGCGCAGCTTCCCTGCAAGCTCATGCAGCCGCTGCGGCCGGGCCATGCCCGCCGCCTTTTATGGAGAAGGAGCCTTTATGGAACAAAAACTCATCACCTTTGCCGTGCCGTGCTATAACTCTGCGGCCTATATGCGCCACTGCGTCGACACCCTGCTCACCGCCGGCGAGGACGCCGAGATCATCCTGATCGACGACGGTTCGACCAAGGACGACACCCCCGCCATCTGCGACGAATACGCCGCCAAATACCCCGCCATCGTCCGGGCCATCCACCAGGAGAACGGCGGCCACGGCGAGGGGGTCAACCAGGGCATCCGCAACGCCACCGGCCTTTACTACAAGGTCGTGGACAGCGACGACTGGCTGGACACCGAAGCGCTGGAAAAAGTGCTGGACCGGCTGCGCCTGCTGCTGCACCGCGGCACCGCCCCCGACCTGCTGTTCTGCAACTACGTCTACGAGCACGTGGAGGACGGCACCAGCCACACCGTCCGCTACACCAACGTGTTCCCCCAGAACCGGCTGTTCACCTGGATGCACGTGGGCCGCTTCCGCCCCGATCAGAACATCCTGATGCACTCGGTCATCTACCGCACCGAGGTGCTGCGCCGCTGCGGGATGGTGCTGCCCAAGCACACCTTTTATGTGGACAACATCTTCGTCTACCAGCCCCTGCCCTACGTCAAGAGCATGTACTACATGGACCTGGACCTGTACCGCTACTTCATCGGCCGGGCCGACCAGAGCGTCAACGAGAGCGTGATGGTCAAGCGGGTGGACCAGCAGCTGCGCGTCACCCGCTACATGATCGACTGCCAGGACCTGGACGCCCTGCCCCCCGAGCAGGCCCGCCTGCGCAGCTATATGACCCAGTACCTTTCCACCATGATGGCCATCAGCGGCATCTTCCTGATCCTGGACGGCAGCCCCGAGGCCAAACAGAAGAAAGCTGACCTGTGGGCCTACCTGAAAGAGCGGGTCAGCCCCCGGGTCTACCGGCGGATCAAGCTGTCTTTGGGCGGCGCCACCAACCTCAAGTTCCCCGGCGGGGACAAGGTGACGGTCCTGGGCTACCGGCTGGCCCGCAAGATCGTCAAGTTCAACTGAATTTTCCGGGCCGCGCGCCGCGCCCTGCTCCGGCGGGGTGCAGCCCGCTCTGCCCCTCTGTCCGGTCTGTACCCCGTCCGCGGGTCAGGCCGGATTTTTTGCGCTTGCTGCCTTCGGCGAAAAAGCCAAAAACTGTCCTGGAAAATCAGTAAATCCGTCATTGCGCGGACGGGGCAGATGGGTGTATTATTATAGTAGCGTTCTTGGATACAACACACCCGATTCGGAAGCAAGGAGGAACACAATGGCGTTACACGTTCTGGACGAGGCCAACCGCTGCCTCGGCTGCAAAAATCCCATGTGCCAGCAGGGCTGCCCCATCCACACCAACATTCCCGAGGCCATCCGCCTGCTGAAAGCCGGCGAGATGGACAAGGCCGGCCGGATGCTGTTTGAAAACAACCCCCTGACCACCGTGTGCAGCCTGGTCTGCGACCACGAAAAACAGTGCGAGGGCCACTGCATCCGCAACCGGATGCCCAGCCACGACCCGGTCCACTTCTCGGTGATCGAAAACTACATCTCCACCACCTACGCCAACAAGATGGTGGCGGGCCCCGCCCCCAAAAACGGGATGCGCGCGGCCATCATCGGGTCGGGCCCGGCCGGCCTGACCATCGCGGTGCTGCTGGCCCGCTGGGGCTACGACATCACCATCTTCGAGGCGCGCGACAAGATCGGCGGCGTCATGCGGTACGGCATCCCCAACTACCGCCTGCCCGACAGCGTCCTGGACGACTTCCAGTACCGCCACCTCGAGCTGAAGGGCATCAAGGTGCGCACCAACACCGAGATCGGCCGCACCCTGACCATCGACGATCTGTTCCGGGACGGCTACAAGAGCATCTTCATCGGTGCGGGCCTGTGGAAAGCCAACGCCATGCACATCAAGGGCGAGAGCCTGGGCAACGTCGCCTTCGGCATCGACTACCTGGCCAACAGCAAAGCCTTCCGCCTGGGTGACAACATCGCCGTCATCGGCGTGGGCAACTCGGCCATGGACTGCGCCCGCACCGCCATCCGCAACGGCGCGCGGCACGTCACCTGCTACGCCCGCCGGGACGAGAGCTGCATCAGCGCCTCCAACTACGAGGTCAGCTACGCCAAGCTGGAGGGCGTGGGCTTCCGGTTCTGCAAGGCCCCGGTCGAGATCCGGGACAACGGCCTGATCTGCCGCGACACCGTCAAGCAGCCCGACGGCACCTTTGTGCAGGTGGAGGGCAGCGAGACCTTCTACCCCCACACCGGCGTCATCATCTCGGTCAGCCAGGGCTCGGAGAGCGCCCTGATCGAGACCACCACCGGCATCGACACCAACAAAAAGGGCCTGCTGACGGTGGACCACGACGGCCGCACCACCCGGCCCGGCGTCTTTGCGGGCGGCGACGCGGTCAAGGGCGCCCGCACGGTGGTCGAGGCGGTGGCCATGGCCAAGGACGTGGCCGTCGCCATGGACGAGTACATGAAGGCCCTGCCCCCCGAAGACACCACCGACCCCTACGCCAACATCCCCACCTTTGGCACCCCCACTTCGGACGTGCTGGGGGAGCAGGAGCTCAAGGTCTGAGCCTTGACCCCGGCCGCCCTTTCTGATACAATAAGTTTTGTCCCGCGCCGGCTGTTTTTGGCGGACGCGGGGCATTTTCTTTTCTCTGTGGCATACTGACCAAGGAGGTGTCCGCCATGATCCAATCCAGCGAACGGGGCCGTCTGGCCCGGACGGCCCTGGCCCTGCTGGCCGGCAACGCGCTGTACTCCCTGACCGTCGTCCTTTTCCTGATGCCCTCCGGCCTCATCACCGGCGGGGCCACCGGCATCGCCCTGGCAGCCAACCGCCTCACCGGCGTGCCGGTGTCGGGGGTGCTGCTGGCCGTCAATGTCGCCATGCTGCTGGCGGGCTGGGTGCTGCTGGGGCGGCGCTTTGCCCTTTCCACCCTGGCCAGCACCTTTTTATCCCCCCTCACCCTGGCGGTGTGGGAGCGGCTGTTCGCCGGGTACGTCCTCACCGACGATTTGTTCCTGTGCACCATCTTTGCCGGGCTGGGCATCGGCGGGGCGCTGGGCATCGTGATCCGGGTGGGCGGCTCCACCGGCGGCATGGACATCCCGCCGCTGGTGCTGCAAAAATATTTCCGCATCCCGGTGGCCGCCAGCATGACCGTCTTTGACCTGCTGATCCTATTCGCGCAGGCCGTTTCCAGCCCAAAAGCGCAGGTGCTCTACGGGGTGGTGCTGGTCTTTGCCTACTCCATCGTGCTGGACAAAGTGATCCTGCTGGGCAGCCGCCGCACCGAGGTCAAGCTGGTCAGCGCCCGCACCGACGAGCTGCGCTCCGCCATCCTCTCCGAGCTGGACCGGGGCGTCACCCTGCTTGCGGCCGAGGGCGGCTATCTGCGCCAGCCCGGCCAGCTGCTGCTGACCGTCATCTCCCCCCGGGAGCTGCCCCGGCTGGAACGGCTAGTCCACGCCATCGACCCCGCCTGCTTCATGATCGTCAGCGAAGTGACCGAGGTCCGCGGCCGCGGCTTCTCCCTGGAAAAGGACTATCTGGACCAGACCTGAACCAGCCAAAAAGCGCCCTTCAGGAGCCTGTGCTCCCGAAGGGCGCTTCTGTTTTTCTCTCAGCTGATGGCGGCGCTCTCCCGCAGGGCGGACAGGACGCTGTCCTGCAGGGCCAGCAGGTGGACGTAGCCTTCGCCCATGCTCTCGGCATAGCCGGCGTAAGTCTCCAGCTCGGCCTCGGTGGGGGCCAGGTCCAGGCTCTCGGCCACCGCCTGGAAGATCAGCAGCTGGTTGCAGCTGTTCAGCACGTCCTGCTCGGTGTCGGCCAGCAGGGCGTCGGCATTGTCGTAGCCCATGAAGCCGGCGAGGAACTCGTCCAGCGTCTCGTAGCCGAACATGGCCGCGTAGCTGTTGTAATAACTCAGCTGGCTGCACACCTGGTAGTTCAGCACCACTTCGGGGATGCTGGACACGGTGCTGTTCTCGGTCAGATAGTCCACCACGGCGTTGGTCAGGTTGGAGCTGTAGAGGCTGTCGTGGAAATACTGGTCCACGTCTGCCACCGTGTGCAGGTCGTTGGACGCGCCGAAGTTCTCCTCCACCCAGGCGTCGGTGGCCTCGGGCAGGACGCTGACCGCCAGGCTGTTCAGGGTGACGTGGAACACCGCCTCTTTGCCCGACAGGGTGACGACGTTGCCGTCCTCGTCGGTGGAGTCGCCGTAGCCGTCGGGGAAGGTGACGGTCACGTCAAAGCTGTCCCCCACGTTGTGGCCCACGATCTGCTCCTCAAAGCCGGAGATGAAGGTGCCGCTGCCCAGGGTCAGGTCATAGCCCTCGGCGGTGCCGCCGGTAAAGACCACCCCGTCCACCGTGCCGCTGTAGTCGATGTTGGCGATGTCGCCGTCCTCGGCGGCCCGGCCGGTCACCGGCTGCTGGATGCGGTTGGACTCCAGCAGGTTATCCCACTGGGTCTGGATCTCCTCCTCCGAGGGCTCGATGTCCGCCTGTTTGAGGGGGATGGCCGCGTAGTCCTCGGGCAGGGTGACGTAATCCAGCGCGCGCACCCCTTCCCAGTGGCCGTCGCCGGTCAGGCCCTGGCTGTAGGTAAAGTTCTGATAGTCGTAGTTGGCGGCGGGGCCCAGGACCTCCGAGCTGGTGGCCTGGGACGAGGACGAAGAAGCGCCGCAGCCCGCCGCGGTCACGGCGAGGGCAAGGGCCGCGGCCAGAGCCGCGGCAGAACGAAGCTGTTTCAACAAAGGTAAAACCTCCTGATTTTGATGGGTCATGTACCAAGACGCCTCCCAGTATACCGGAACATTGTTAAAAAAGAAAGTTTTTTAACAAAATTCCCATAAAAATCACGCAGCACGGCCCCGGACAGGTAGAAAAGCCCTGCCCCTTTGTGCTAAAATAAGAAAAACATGGATATCGAGGAGGAACCCCCTATGGATTACAACAAGGCAGCATTGGAAATGCACGAGGCCCATCACGGCAAGGTGGGCATCGTCAGCAAGGTGGACGTGCGCAGCCGGGACGACCTGGCCACCGCCTACACCCCCGGCGTGGCCGAGCCCTGCCGCAAGATCGCGGCCCAGCCCGACGACGTCTACCGCTACACCTTCAAGGGCAACATGGTGGCCGTCGTCTCCAACGGCACGGCGGTGCTGGGCCTGGGCAACATCGGCCCCGAGGCGGCTTTGCCGGTGATGGAGGGCAAAGCGGTGCTGTTCAAGCAGTTCGGCGGGGTGGACGCCTTCCCCGTCTGCATCGACGCCCCCGACGCGGCCAGCGTCATCGCGGCCTGCCGGGCCATCGCCCCCACCTTTGGCGGCATCAACCTGGAGGACATCAAGAGCCCCGAGTGCTTTGAGATCGAGCAGACTCTGGAAAAGGAGCTGGACATCCCGGTCTTTCACGACGACCAGCACGGCACCGCCATCGTGGTCACCGCCGCCCTCATCAACGCTTTGCGGGTGGTGGGCAAAAAGATGGAGGATGTGCACATCGTTCTGAACGGGCCCGGCGCGGCCGGCACCGCCATCATCAAGATGCTGATGACCGCCGGGGCCAAAGACATCATCGCGGTGGACCAGTTCGGCACCCTTTACAAGGGCTGCAACAGCGCCGAGGCCCACAAGAACTGGCTGGGCGAAGTGACCAACCCCCGCCAGATCAAGGGCGGCCTGGCCGAGGCCATCGAGGGGGCGGACGTCTTTATCGGCGTCTCCAAGCCCGGCTGCCTGACCGCTGCAATGTGCCGCCATATGGCCAAAGACGCCATCGTCTTTGCCATGGCCAACCCCACCCCCGAGATCATGCCCGACGAGGCCAAGGCCGGGGGCGTCCGGGTCATCGCCACCGGGCGCAGCGATTTCCCCAACCAGGTGAACAACGTCCTGTGCTTCCCCGGGCTGTTCAAGGGGGCGCTGTCGGTGCGGGCGCGCGACATCAACGACCAGATGAAGCTGGCCGCCGCCTACGCCATCGCCGACCTCATCACCGACGATGAGCGCAGCGACGAGTACATCATCCCCGGCGCGTTCGACCCCCGTGTGGCCGAGAGCGTGGCTGCCGCGGTGGCCAAAGCCGCCCGCGAGACCGGCGCAGCCCGGCTGTAAGGAGGGATCGCCATGCGCACCATTCCCGCCGAAACACTGACCGAGGCGGTGGCGGCCCTCTGCATCGAGGCCAACACCCGCCTGCCCGCCGACGTGCAGGCCGCCCTGGACGCGGCCCGCGCCGCCGAACCCTGGCCCCTGGCCAGGACCACCCTGGACCTGCTGTGGTCCAACCTCGGGGCCGCCAGCGAAGCCGGCCTGCCCATCTGCCAGGACACCGGCATGGCCTGCGTCTTTGTGGAGCTGGGCACCGGCGTCCACATCGAGGGCAGCTTTGAGGCCGCCATCCACGAAGGGGTGCGCCGGGGATATACCGACGGCTACCTGCGCAAGAGCATCGTGGCCGACCCCCTGCGCCGGGGCAACACCGGCGACAACACCCCCGCCGCCATCACCGTCCATCTGGTGGACGGCGACGGCTGCAAGGTGACTGTGGCCCCCAAAGGCTTTGGCAGCGAGAACATGAGCCGCATCGCCATGCTCAAGCCCGCCGACGGCGTGGAGGGCTTCAAGCGCTTTGTGGTGGATACGGTGCGGCAGGCCGGCTCCAACCCCTGCCCGCCGGTCATCCTGGGCGTCGGGGTGGGCGGCAGCTTTGACAAGGTGGCCTACCTGGCCAAAAAGGCCCTGCTGCGCCCCCTGGACGTGCCCAACCCCGACCCCTATTACGCCGCGCTGGAACAGGAGCTGCTGGGCGAGATCAACGCGCTGGGCATCGGGCCGCAGGGCTTCGGCGGCAGGACCACCTGCCTGGGCCTGGCCATCGAGCAGATGCCCACCCATGTAGCCGGCCTGCCCGTCGCCGTCAACGTTTCCTGCCATGTCACCCGCCGGGCCACGGCCCAGCTGTAAAAGGAGGGCTTCATTCATGGAATACAAGCTCACAGCCCCCTGCACTGCCGCCGACCTGGCCCCCCTGCGGGCCGGGGACACCGTGCTGCTGTCGGGGGTGGTATACACCGCCCGGGACCAGGCCCACAAGCGGATGATGGAAGCCCTGGACGCCGGCGAGGCCCTGCCCTTCCCGCTGGAAGGCAGCGCCATCTATTACGTCGGCCCCACCCCCGAGCGCCCCGGCCAGGTGATCGGCTCGGCCGGGCCCACCACCTCGGGCCGGATGGACAGCATGTCCCCCCGCCTGCTGGACCTGGGCAACAAGATCATGATCGGCAAGGGCAAGCGGGACGCCGCCGTCAAGACCGCCGTCCGCCGCAACGGCGCGGTCTACCTGGCCGCCCTGGGCGGGGCCGGGGCCCTGATGGCCAAAAGCGTCTGCAGCCTGGAAGTGATCGCCTGGCCCGACCTCGGGTGCGAGGCGGTCCGCCGACTGGAAGTGGAGGATATGCCCCTGACCGTCATCCTGGACAGCGCGGGCGGCGACCTCTACGAGTCCGGCCCAGCCGCCTACCTGGCCAGCCTGTGAGAAAGAGGGGTTTTCTTTTCCATCGCCCCCTACAGCCTGTCAAGGTTTGTTTGCCGAAACCACCTTCCCCTCTTGCACTGCGGGGCGCGATGTGGTACTCTTATAGGTAACAAACAATCCGCCCCTGCCGGGCAAAAAAACAGGAGGCCGAACCAACCATGACGATCCATCAATCCGCCGAAGATTATCTGGAAACCATCCTGATGCTGACCGAGCGTCAGGGCAAAGTGCGCTCGATCGACGTTGTGAACGAGCTTGGCTTTACCAAGGCCAGCGTCAGCATCGCCATGAAGAAGCTGCGGGAAAATGGCTATATCGCGGTGGACGGCGAGGGCAACCTGACGCTGCTGCCCCCGGGCCAGGAGATCGCTGAACGGATCTATGGCCGCCACCGCCTGCTGACCCATTTCTTCATCCAGCTGGGGGTGGACGAAAAGAC
>ERZ1643250.3377-NODE-3377-length-10994-cov-6.345096_pt1 | contig 10994 bp, 9 predicted proteins | sample MGYA00579262_ERZ1643250 | MGnify/ENA primary metagenome ERZ1643250 (study PRJEB29033, sample SAMEA4952265) | chicken gut metagenome | biome: Broiler Chicken; feature: Gastrointestinal Tract; material: Caecum | place: Ireland | collected 2018 | study: Broiler...
CCGTCTGTCCACAATCCGGAACAGCGATGCGATCATGGTTCTGGAACACGGACGCATCATCGAGCGCGGTACTCATGAAGATCTGCTGGCTCTGAAAGGAACCTACTACGCGCTCTATACCGGAAAACTGGAACTGGATTAAACTCTATTATCCAAAAAAGTAAATGCTGCCCTGCAGATTTCACAACCTATCTGCAGGGCAGTTTTTTTATTGACTCTTCTACATTTATAGAATATAATTATTCTACAGATGTAGAATAATTGATTACAATACTGTGCCGATTTATCCGACGCAGAGAAAGGAGCGCTCCATGAAAAAAAATAATACTCTTAAAAGGCTTCCGGAAAGCGAATTGAAGATCATGCAGATTATCTGGAGGAAACCTGCCCCTGTATCCAGAACCACCATAGAGCATGCCCTAAAGGATTCCCATCCTCTTGCCCCGACGACTATATTGACTTTGCTCACCCGGCTGTGTGACAAAGGATTTCTTTCTTTGAAAAAAGAAGGCCGTACCAATCTTTACTACCCTCTGGTCGCAGAAAAGGAATACCTGGCTGCGGAAAGCCAGTCATTTCTGGACAGACTGTTCGGCGGTTCTGTGGCCGGATTTGCAACAGCATTGTGTGACAGCGGTATAAAAAAGGAAGAGTTGGAGGAACTGAAAAAAATCTTTGAAAAGGAGGAGTCGCAGCAATGAGAGATATCACTCTGTCTTACCTGTTTCGGATTTTCTGGGCATTATTTCTTGGCTTTATGCTGGTATACTCTTTCCGAAAATCCTGGAACATCGAACACGGCAGGAAAAAACCTTCCCCCGACGCCCCTGGCAATGGCATTGTCATTCTTCAGGATCCGCTGACACTGCCTTTTCTTTGCATCGTTTACATCTTTTTGTTGGTACTGCTTTATGGCATGGACGCCTCCGGCTATGTTTTCAGTTTCGGATTTGATCTGTTTTGTTTTATCACTGTGTATTTTCCGCTGCTGCTTTTTCTGCTGCCTTTTTTGCGGAACCGCTATACTGCCCGGACATGTGCCACTCTCTGGCTGATACCGGTATTTCTGTTCTATCAGCCCATTTACATATACCTGGGTTCTCTTCTGCCGACGCAGCCTGCCTTCTACATTCCGCAGCCGGCAGTAACCTTGCTTTTTTTCGTCTGGCTGACCGGATTCGCAATCACACTTTTGCTGCAGATCCTGTCCCATCTGTATTTTTACAGAACGCTGAAAATCAGTTCTCACCCGGTAAGCGATCCACATCTGCTGCAGTTGTGGGAAGAAATGACCCGGGATATCGGTATTTACGACCTGACGCATCCCCTTCGGCTGTGTTACTCTTCCCGCATTCACACACCGCTCTCCATCGGAATGTGTCAGAGAAGCCTGATCACCTGTCTGCCGGAACGTAGCTTTGACAAAGAAGAAGCCGAATTGATTTTCTCCCATGAACTTCACCATATCCAAAGGCATGACACCCACACAAAATTTTTTCTCGGTTTATGCCGCGCCCTTGGCTGGTTCCATCCGCTCGTGTGGATGGCAATTCGAAAAGCAGAGGATGATCTGGAATTATCCTGCGATGAAATCGTCCTGAGAAACGCAGATGAACGAAAACGGAAAAAATATGCCAGCCTTCTTCTCACCATTGCCGGAGATGCCCGCGGATATACCACATGTCTTTCCTCTTCCGCGAAAACGCTCCGCTATCGGTTAAAGGCTGTTATGCCCGGTAAAGAGAAACATCTTGGCCTTTGTTTACTGCTTTTCACTATGATAATCAGCTTTCTGTGTATCGGAAATATCGCCCTGACGACAAAACGTGGAACGGTCACGGAAGTGACCGGAATAGAAAACACAGCAGTCAGAAACGCAGCCTTCCTTCCTGCCGACCAAAATAAAACAGACCAGGAGATTCCCATCGATGATACGGAAGCCCTTTCTGATTATCTAAAGCAGCTTACCATCGAAAAACCGCTGACAGCGTATAACGAGAAAACGCTTTCTTTGAACAAACCTGCTCTTCGCGGCTCCTTTTCAGATACCGGCTCATTTTTCATGTTATATGACCACAGCCTGTCCATCCATGACTCTGATAAATCCAGGACAGAATGGTACCATGTAAGAACTCCGGTTGACTGGGAATATATCCTGAGTCTTTAAAAACATCAGATTGTTTGAAGATTTCTATTGCTATTCACAAAAAGTTCACAAATAAACTCTTTACAAACGAAATTATAAGTGTTATATTACATATAGAACAAAGGAAGTGATAAAGATGAAGAGAACAGATCTCTTGTAACACTCATACATTTGTAAAAAGTAAAAATGTTTATTCTGAAAGGAGATATGACTTATGTTAATGCCCAGTATTTTTGGAGAAAACTTATTTGATGACTTTTTTAATTTCCCGTTTGGTTACTACACAACCAGCACCAGTGATCTGATGAAGACAGATATCAAGGATGCAGACGATCATTATGAGATCACCATGAACCTTCCGGGTATCAAAAAAGAAAACGTGAAAGCAGAGCTGAAAGACGGATACATGACCATCCATGTTTCTTCCAACACCAACAATGATGAAAAAGATGAAAACGGCAAATATATCCGCCGGGAACGCTTCAGCGGAAACTGCAGCAGAAGTTTCTACGTAGGCGATCAGATAACAGAGGAAGATATCAAAGCAAAATTTGAAAACGGTACTCTTACCATGATCGTTCCGAAAAAAGAAGCTCAGCCGCAGGTGGAAAACAAAAAATACATTGCCATTGAAGGCTAACCTTACCCTACTCTCCTATACACCGATGGGCCGCATGATGCGGTCCATCTTTTTATGTAAACATATGCCTGTATTCTCCCAACACCGTCTCAATCTGTTCATTTGATATACTGCATTGGTACTGCTGTGCTTCCTGCTGCAGACGAAAATAAAAATCCAGATCCACCTTCACCTGATAAGGACGGTGATTCTTCTTTACCTTCACATCCCGAACGGTTATTTTCACCTGAGCCATTTTTCTTTTCAGCAGCGGTATCACCACAAAATAAAGATAATCTTCTTCAAAAGACAGATGCCCCAGCTGTTGCCCTGCTCTATCTTCTATCAGGATCTTATTTTTCTGAAAAGACCTGGGAATCAGGAAATCTCCCCATCAGTCTGCGGAATTTCTTTTTTATTACGGTTTTATCATCTTCTTCTGAAACGTCCAGAATTTTCTTCGCCTGATCGATATCCATCTTTGTCGTCCTTTTATATGGAATCTACGATATGCTAGCCTTCTTATCAACAGATATAACCCGGTCACATATTTGTTCAAGCCACATACGATTAACTGACATAATAATAACCGAGATCTTTAATTTTATCAGGTCTTGCAATATTTCTCTAAATTCCTGAATTGTTGATTCATCCAATATAACAAATGGATTAACATAAATAAAAACCTGCGGCGTAACACACAGCCATTTGGCTGTAATTACCCTCATCTGATCAATTAAGGTAATACCTTTTAAATTTTTCCTTGTTTTATATTTCTCCATTAAATACTCTGAATGAATTAATTCAAGTGAATAATATGCCATGTGCTGCTGTAATCGTTTGTTAATGATACCCAGCGAATTGCTGATTTTATCTTGAGCCAGATATGTGATATTATCAACTAAACTCATATCTTTATATATTTTATCCTCTTTATAATCATTGACAGAAACCGCAATATCCGTTCCATTTTTAGGCATCAAAGAAAACAATTCCCATTGCTGTTTCCCAATCTGCATAAGATAATCTCCATTCAAACTCCAGACTCCCAATATATCTCCTCTGTCCAATGATAATTTCAACATATTGCATTTTACCGTTAATACATAATTACTCCTCGAAAGCTCTTCTATATTTTGGGATCCTATGACCGGGGAATAGTATTGATTAACGCGATGAAATGAAATTTTATTCTTTTTTAAAACACCTGTTGTAATTCCATTTCGCAAAACAAACAAAGAATCAAAATCCACAAATATTGAATGAAACCGGTTTGCCAGCAATAAAACACTGATTCCTTTTTCATACAGAAAATTAATCATTTTTTCGATTTCATTAAAATTGCCTTCCCCGATCTGGTTAAAGAAATCATCAAAAACAATCAATTTTGCTCCTTTTTGAACGGCTATCACAATCTCAAGACAAAGTATCTGGCAATAAGATAAATCTTTCACATATACTTCTGCAGATATGTCAGATATGCCATATTCCTGTAATAATTCATTTACCCGTCTTATTAAGATTCTATCCATAACCCAAATATTGGAAATTAAATCAGGGATATTCAATATAATATTTTTAGCCACCGTCATCTCAAAAATCATACTTGTGTTTGCTTCAATATAGTAAATCCCTCCATCCTTAAGACTTTTTGAAATATTTTTATTGCACAACCTTTCATTTATAAAAATCTTTCCTGTATCCGGATTATCTTCTTTGAACAGTATATTAATAATGCTCTGCTTCTCAAGGGGATTGGAAAGCAGCGCCGCTTTTTGTCCAGACGAAATCTGCAATGATACAGAACGCAAAATATTTTGCATATGATCTTGTTTACTTAAATGTTCTATTCTTAAAATTTCATTTTGCATTTAATGCTCCTTATGATATGGCATTGAAATTTCAAAACGACTTCCTATTCCTTCCGTACTATAAGCCATCACTCCGTAGTTATCTCCATAAAGAAGTTTAATTCTTGCATTCACATTAACAATAGCGATGCCGCTTCCTCTGTCAGACTGGATGCTGGAACCATTTTTTCCGTATTCATTCGAATATAATTTGGTATTCAATGCTGCCAACTGTTCCAGATCCATTCCGCAGCCATCATCGGTAATGGAAATAACCATCCTCTCTCCAAACGTATTGATATCGATATCAATATGAAAATCTTGTGTATTATTTTTCATTCCATGCTTAATTGCATTTTCAATAAACGGTTGTATAATCAGTTTAGGAACTCGATAATCCAAAAATATTTCATTATTATCCTGAACGGTTACCGTCAAAATCACCTGATTGCTCAAACGATATTTTTGTATTGCCAGGTAATCCTTCGCCATTGCCAATTCTTCCCTTATCATGATGATATCATTTTTTTGACTGATAGTATAACGGAAAATTCGAGACAATATTTCAATCATATCTGCTGCAATAGGCGCCTTTTCCATTATTGCATACCCGCGAATAGAATCTAATGTATTGTACAGAAAATGCGGATTAATCTGACTTTTCATACTGTCAAATTCCGCCTGTTTTCTCATTAACTGATTTGAGTATTCAATCCCCATAGTACGGTCTACCATATCAAGAATAAAGCAAAGATACTTTATATAATCTTTACTGATTCTTTCAGGTACACTTAGAGAATATTTTTCCTTTACCGCATCAATTTTTTTCACTACTTTACAGAATAACTGTCTGTAAATATAAATTCCGCTGAAACATATCAGAACGAATACTGGCAGTAAGATATAATTACGATAATAAATTATCAAAGCAAAAACGCATATATATGGAATTATAAATAAATATTTAATTGAAAATCTGATTATTTTTATTTTCACGAATTCTCCTTTAATATATCCTGTTTGCATGAATCTTTCTGTATTCTTTAGGAGATATTCCTACATTCTCTTTAAATATCCTGCTGAAATATCTCACATTATTATAGCCTACTTTATATGTGACCTCATTAATATTAATTCTGACATCCAATAGTAATTCCTTAGCCTTCTTCATACGCAAATCCGTCAAATACGTTGTAAAATTTTTTCCTGTCTCTTTTTTAAATATAATCCCGAGATAAGCAGGTGAAATATAAACCTGTTCAGCAACATCCTCCAATTTCAACGGTTTATCATAATTCTCTGAAACATACCCTAACACACGTTTCATAATCAAGGAACCTTCTGACTGATCATCTGTCTGGAATTTTAAAATCTCCTCCATGATTCTTTCCGGCAAAGTATTCATAAGATCATAATATCGTGAACACTTATTTAATTCCAGCGACAATTCCTGGTATATATCCATAAACTCATCAGGAAAATCCCCTTTTTGCTTTATTATAGATAAAATATTTAGTATAACCCCACGAAATATTTTGTATACCGATATATCTTCTTTTTTACAGAAATCCAATGCATTCTGAAAAATGAAAAAAATTTCTTTTTTGATATCTTCCAGAGCATTGCGTTCCACTTTTTCAGACAAACTGCCCAGCAAATCATTTGGCAACACATATTTTTTTCTCTCGCATTCTTCTTTTTCGTTATCTGCATACAAAACCTGATTAACGCCTCGGATAATTCGCATATCAAGCAGGTGACGCGCTATTCTAAAAGAATCTGTTAAATTTTGAATTTTTGAAGTAATCATTCCGAAACCAATTGATACTCCAGTATTGGTATACCCTTCTGTCAATTTCTTACCATTTTTAAGTAATCTGTCACAAGTTCTTTTTATTTCTTCTATTTTTTCTTCTCTATTTTCAAAGTTTAAAATTACATATATATTTTCTTGATGTTCCGCTACCGCAAAATCGAAACATAGACCAGAAAAATATTCTTTAACAAACATAATGAGGTTATCTGTAATATGATTTTTGATACCAATTACAATATTAGAATAATAATCCACTTTTATGATAAAAGCACAAAATAATTCCTCTCGAAATGTATAAAAATAATTTCGATTGATTTCATTTATCGTAATCCTGTTAAAGTCAATATCTCTGTACAAAACGCTCATAATAAAAGAGGTTCTTATTTTTTCCCTGTGATTGTCTGTATTTTGCAGTAAAAATTCTTCATTTCCATCTTCTGATAATTTTTGTGTTAATTTAGCCAAAGATCTGTTCAGTTCATTAGAATTGATGGGTTTCAACAGATAATCTTTTACCCCAAGCTTAACAGCTTTTTTAGCAAATTCAAATTGAGCATATCCCGACACTATAATAAAGTTTATGTCCGTATATCGCTCCTGCACTTTTTCAATCAATTCCAACCCGTCAAAAACAGGCATTGTAATATCAGTGATTACAATATCCGGATGTTTTTCCATAATCATATCATATGCCGTCTGTCCATTTTCCGCATAACCCACTAATTCTAATCCCAGTTCTTCATACAGAATACAGTTATTCAACAAGAAAAAGATACTTTTTTCATCTTCTACTATTAAAAGTTTTTGCATATTTTCACCTTCCTTAGGATGTCATTCAAAAGATAAATATGAAGAAAAAGCACAATCAGATTTTATCACTGATTGTGCCACTCTTCAAAGTCCTAATAAATAAAACACGTGTTTATCAATTTACTGATATTTATCCTTTGACACGGGAATTTGAAACATCATAAAAGCAACGTTCTGTCAAAATAACTCCTGTTTCCGCAACTACAGCTAAATCTCCTACCTGTGCTTTATCTGTATCAATCAGAGCAAACCCTATGTTCTGGCCAATTGTATATGCATACGTAAACATAGTCACTCTGCCCGCACTTATGCCATTTACTTTTATTTCATCACCCGCCTGAATATTTGCTGAAGTCTTCGGAACAATAAATCCAACCAGCTTACGACCAACGCCTTTTTCTTTATCCCGTTGAAGCGCCTCCTTTCCAATAAAATCTTTCTCCCAGTCAACCGTCCAGTCAAACCCTGTCTCCAATGGATTCGTTCCTTCCAGATCGCTCATCAGGACATAACCTTTTTCACGTGGAATACTGGTTACAATAACATCCGTTTTAATTTTTCTGACTCCATATTCCTGACCGTATTTTTCCAATGATCGCTCAATACGTTCAGCATCTGACGGAACACAGTATATCTCATATCCCAATTCTCCTGTATATCCGCTTCTGGCTATTTTTACCCGCATGGCATCGATCTGGTTGTCTTCAATATGAAAATGCTTTAAGTCATTAACAGGGTTCTTCAAAATCTTATTCATTAACTCCCGGGAGTTAGGTCCTTGTACCGCATACATTGTTACATCATCCGTAATTTCCGTATAGGTCATATCTTCAAAGGAACGATGTTGATCAAACCATGCAATCAATTCATCAATATACAAAGTTGATATCCAGTAAGTGTCCGCATCTATATGAAATACAATCACATCATCGATGATTTTCCCATCTTCATTCAGCATCGTTGTATATTTTGCAGTTCCTGTTCTGGCTTTTGAAATATTGGCAACAAACATTTTATCCAAAAATTCTGCCGCATCTTTACCAGTTACTTTCAGTAATTTGTGAGTAAAATCATAATATCCGACTTTATTACGAATTGTCTCATGATCTTTTTGTTTTTCACTGATTACTTTTGGATTCTTTTTTACCGGCTGCTTTTTACATTCCTTTCCGTGCCAGCAGATTAATTTCAGATAATCTGTCAATTCTTCTTTTACTTTCGCATTAGAATCTGGATCAGGATTATTCTTCCACTCCCTATTTAATTGAAGAATTCTCTCTTTTGTCGCGGCATTAATTTTCCCTCGTCTTTCCTCCGAATCCATCCACTCCTCAAAAGTACCGATCCATCGGGCATCACAGCCGATATCATCCGGCGTCGGATAAATCGTCTTATCCATACGCATATAGTTCAGACGGGGAGGATTTCCTTTAATCGATACCTCAAACAGGAGATCTGCCGCTCCCAGTCCTGGTTCGTGGGGCGTCACTTTATCCCGTTCCATATATTCATCTCTCACGCTGACTTCCACAATTTCAAAGACATATAAAGTGGAGCCGTCTACCCGGATTGTTTCAATCACTTTCGCTTCCAGATTGGATACGCACTCTGCAATTCCATACGGTTTCACTTTTTTCGATGGAAGCGGGGTCAATCCTGCCACATCGATTTCATTAATCCCTTTTGGCACCGGCAGACCGATAATCTCACTTTCCCTGAGCAGCTCATAAGGATAATAACTAATGACACATTCCCCTGTTTCATCCAGATTTTTCCTGCCGTCACGATCATTATTCATAGCAAATGCATAGCACCATCTCATGTTCGGCGGCGCTGACTGGAATGCCGTCCCCATGGAAACAGGCGTACAATTTACATTCCCTTTTTTGTCCATAGTCGTCACAAAATAGCATGCTACCGGCGGCTGTATCCATCTGTGACTGAATCCTGTCGTCTCATACGTTTCCAGACACTCTGCAAAATCCCCTTTTTGCTCCCTTTCTGTTTCTGCAAATATTTCCTGTACATCAAAATACGTAAAACTCATCTTTTTTCCTCCTGATATTTTTCTTTTTGTTTCTTTGACCGGCCGTATCTTTTTCCTTTGTTTTCTTTGTTTTTCTTAATCTAACTTAATTATATGGTGAACATTTACTTTTGTCAATACTTATTTACTTAAATCTAACCAAATAATAAAGATATTGATTTCCTGTTATTTTCCTGTTTTTACTGAAAAATATTGAATAATACCCTTCCCTTTGTTTACTGAACAACTGAATTTAATTGACTACCAATATTTCCTACGATATAATATACAAAAATATACAAAAGAGGTGTTGACCTATTACAGTTCGAGAAATTGCCGCAAAATTTGGAGTTTCCCCTTCTACAGTCTCCAATGTCTTAAATAATAAAAATGGAGTAAGTGAGGAATTGAGAGAGGAAATCAAATCTGTTTTGCTTAAAAACGGCTATACAATAAAAAGCAATTCCACAACCGCCCCAATTAGACCACGGAATATTTTGTTTCTTTATTATCAGAGCAAAAACTATCAATCTTTACGAAATAATGATATTCTTCCTCTTACTCTCCGTGAGTTAGAACAATACTGCCAGGTAAACGGCCATCATTTTATTTTCAAGCAGGCAGATCATCATACTCTTAATTCTATGTTTGACAGCGATAACCTTATAGAAACAGATGGTATTCTAATGCTCGGAACTGAATATCACCATCGTCCTTCTTCTGCATTTTATTCCTGCGGCAAACCGATTGTCATATTAGACGGATTATATCCAGAAGAACCAATTAGCACAGTTAATATAGACAACGCTTACGGTGTATTTAAATTGATAGAATATCTTTTTCTTATGGGCCATCGGCAAATTGGTTATATTAAAAGCCGCATTCCTTTTGGGTGTTTACAAGCTCGGGAAATCAGTCTCTACTCTGCCCTTAGAAAATTTAATATGACACTGGATAAAAAAAATATTCTTGAAGTAAGTACAGAATCCAAACAAATCCAGGAAGAAGTCGGTCAGTTTTTTTTACAAAAAGATAATCTCCCCACTGCTTTTTTCGCAGATAATGATTTTCTCGCCATTTCTTCCATACAAGCAATTCAGCACGCCGGTTATTCCGTCCCCGACGATATTTCTATTGTTGGTTTTGACGACCTTGATATCTGCACTTTATTAAAACCTTATCTAACTACCTCACATGTAGATTTTTCCAGCATGGCGCGCATTGCTATCAGACATTTAATGAATATGATTGAAGAACCGGATTTTCCTCTGGCAAAACTTACAGTTGCAACAAAATTTATTGAAAGAGATTCTGTAAAAAAAATAAATTAATATATCGGAGGATATAATGACAATAAAAGAAATTGCAGCAAAATTAAGCATATCACCCAGCGCTGTTTCTTATGTACTGAACAATAAACCAGGAGTTGGAAAAGAACTTCGTCAGAAAATTACGAAACTCTTAATAGAAAATGGTTATTCCATTAAAACGGAAGCAAATATACCGCAGGAAAAAAAACAATATACTTCCCCAAAAAGAACCATTTTATTTTTATACTATATTAGCGAACGTTATCTGTTCCTGAGAAACAACAGCGTGTTGACTTTATATCTGAATGCCATTGAAAAAATCTGTAATAAAAAAAACTGCAACATAATTACAAGAAGCGTCAATCATGATTCCTTATATGACGCTTTATCTGATACCGACAATATTGATGGTATTAT
>ERZ1643250.3380-NODE-3380-length-10985-cov-8.347392_pt1 | contig 10985 bp, 11 predicted proteins | sample MGYA00579262_ERZ1643250 | MGnify/ENA primary metagenome ERZ1643250 (study PRJEB29033, sample SAMEA4952265) | chicken gut metagenome | biome: Broiler Chicken; feature: Gastrointestinal Tract; material: Caecum | place: Ireland | collected 2018 | study: Broiler...
TATTCCTCCTCGGTTCCCGGGATCGGTTTCCCTGTATTATCAACCTCGGCCAGCGCCACACCCTCAAGCCGTTCTTTCCCTTTGATATCTACAACAGTGTGGCCGAGTTTGAGCGGGATTCCGTAATCATCCAGACACTGGACGATATTTCTCTTCAGCCCTCCGGAATACGGCATCAGCTCGGCAACCACCTTAACTTTTGCCCCCTCCAGTGTCATTCGTCTCGCCATGATCAGCCCGATATCCCCGGAACCGAGAATGACGGCCTCGCGCCCCGGCATGAGCCCTTCCATATTTACAAGTCTTTGTGCCGTTCCCGCAGAATAGATTCCCGCCGGACGGTAACCCGGAATATTCAGCGCTCCTCTGGATCGCTCCCGACAGCCCATGGCAAGGATGACCGCCTTTGCCTGGATTTCAAAAAGTCCGTCTGTCCGGTTCATCGCAGTGACCACTTTCTCATGGCTGATATCCATGACCATTGTATTCAGAAAGTATTCTATCCCAAGTACGTTCACCTGATCGATGAATCTCTGTGCATATTCCGGTCCGGTCAGCTCCTCTTTGAAAGTATGGAGTCCGAACCCGTTATGAATACACTGGTTCAGGATCCCGCCCAGTTCCTTATCCCGCTCAAGGATCAGGATACTGTCAATCCCGTTCTTTTTTGCCGCAGCTGCAGCTGCGAGACCTGCCGGACCTCCGCCGATAATAACAATATCATATTTTTTCATACCCGGAGTCTTCCTTTCTATAGTGTATCCTTATTGACGCCCACGACAAGCCTTGAATTTCCGCCCGATTTCGTGATATCCGACATATTCACATGCAGCTCACGGGCCAGGATCTCCATAGTTCTGGGAGAACAAAACCCTGACTGACATCGTCCCATCCCTGCTCTGGTCCTCCGTTTTACCCCGTCCAGCGACCGTGCGCCAAGCGGACGCCGGATCGCATCCAGGATTTCTCCCTCTGTTATCATTTCACAGCGGCAGATGATATTTCCATATGCAGGTTCTTTCCGGATCAATTCAGCCCGCTCCTCTTTTGCCAGTGTATTCGGATTCAGGATACCTTTTCTTGTGCTGATAAAATTTTCCTTTTCCTCTAGTCCCAGTTTTTCTCTTAATATTTCTGCCACCATCCCGCCGATCGCCGGACAGCTTGTAAGCCCCGGCGATTCGATTCCCGCACAGTCAATAAATCCTTCTGCATCATCCGCCTCCCCGATGATAAACTCTGACCCGTCCTCATGGGCACGCAGTCCGGCAAATGATGTAATGACCTGGCGCATAGGAAGATTTTTTACATTCTGCCCTGCCTTTGAGATAACTTCATCCAGCCCCTCTCTGGTCGTGTTTGTCCCCTCTTTATTTTCAATATCAACGGCCGTCGGTCCGATCAGAAGATTGCCGTGTACGGTAGGAGTGACCAGCACGCCTTTCCCATATTTTGTAGGAAGCGAAAAAATCGTTCTGCTGACATGAGTTCCCGCGCTTTTATCCAGCAGGCAGTATTCGCCGCGCCTGGGGGTGATATGGATTTTCTTTTTACTTACCATATTGTGGATTTTATCCGCATAGACGCCCGCTGCATTGACTACACATTTCGCCTGAAACATGCCCCGGTTCGTGTGGATTTCATACCCATTTTCTGTTTTCCGGATATCCAGCACCTCTGTATTAAATCTGAATTCCACACCATTCGTACAGGCATTCTCAGCAAGCGCGATATTCATGCCGAACGGACATACAATTCCGGCTGACGGGGCATACAGGGCAGCATAGACATCGTCTGTAATATTGGGCTCCATTCCGAGAACTTCCTCCCGATCCAGAATCTTCAGTCCTTTCACACCGTTTGCGACTCCCTTGTCATAGAGTTCCTGCAGTCCCGGCATCTCCTCGCCGCTCAGACAGATGACAAGTGAACCAGTCTTCTGAAACGGGAAATCCAGATCCTCAGACAACTGTTCCATCATCTCATTTCCTCTCACATTCAGCTTTGCCTTCAGAGAACCCGGAGCAGCATCGTAGCCTGCATGTACGATCGCACTGTTTGCCTTCGAAGTTCCGCAGCACACGTCCTCCTCTTTTTCCAGCACACATGCCCTGACTTTATATCGGGACAGTTCCCGCGCTGACGCCGCGCCTGAGACTCCTCCTCCTATTATGATCACATCATACATGTTGCTATTTCTCCCTTCATCATTTTCTCACGGCAGTCCTCCTCACTCTTCTTTTGCCCAGCCATAAGCATATTTGACTGCCTTATTCCATCCTTTGATCTTGCACTGTCTGTCTTCTTCACAGATGGACGGACTGAACGTCCGGTCAATCTTCCAGTTCCTGATCACATCCTGTTTGTCCTCCCAGTATCCCACGGCAAGTCCCGCAAGATAAGCAGCTCCCATTGCAGTCGTCTCGACGCATTGCGGCCGGTTCACCGGTGCATTGATAATATCAGCCTGTGTCTGCATCAGGAAATCATTTGCGCTTGCTCCGCCGTCTACTTTAAGGGATGACAGCCTGATTCCCGAATCGGCCTTCATCGCTTCCAGGACATCATTAACCTGATAGGCAATAGACTCCAGTGTAGCGCGGATAATATGATATTTGTTCACTCCCCTTGTGATTCCTACTATTGTTCCTCTTGCATACTGATCCCAGTGCGGCGCACCAAGCCCCGTAAATGCCGGAACAACATAGCACCCGTTTGTATCTTTTTCTTTTTGAGCCATATATTCAGAATCTGCCGCAGAATCAATAAGCCTCATCTCATCGCGAAGCCACTGTACAGCAGCCCCCGCTACAAAGATAGATCCCTCAAGGGCATAGTTGACTTTACCATCCAGTCCCCAGGCTATCGTGGTGACCAGTCCGTTCTTTGAAAATACCGGTTTTTCCCCGGTATTCATAAGGAGAAAGCATCCCGTTCCATATGTATTCTTTGCCTCGCCCGGAGCAAAGCATGTCTGTCCGAAAAGAGCCGCCTGCTGGTCTCCCGCCGCCCCCGCGATCGGGATCGGGCCGCCGAGGAAAGACGGATCGGCTTCACCGTAGATGCAGCTTGACGGTTTTGGTTCCGGCAGCATGCATTTCGGAATATCCAGCTCCGCCAGGATCTCATCATCCCATTCAAGCGTATTGATATTAAAGAGCATCGTTCTGGATGCATTCGAATAGTCTGTTACGTGGACTGCGCCTTTCGTAAGTTTCCAGATCAGCCATGTCTCTACAGTTCCAAACAGCAGCTCTCCGTTCTCGGCTTTTTCCCTTGCTCCCGGCACATTGTCGAGGATCCATTTGATCTTTGTAGCCGAGAAATACGCGTCGATCACAAGTCCCGTCTTTTCTCTGAATTTCTCCGTCAGTCCTTTTTCTATCAGAGAATCACAGTATTCTGATGTTCTGCGGCACTGCCAGACTATCGCATTGTAGACCGGCTCCCCGGTATTTTTATCCCAGACGATCGCTGTTTCTCTCTGATTTGTAATACCGATCGCCGCAATATCTTCTGCTGCAGCTGAGATCATGTTCATAGCTTCTACGGCGACACCGAGCTGGCTCGCCCATATCTCATCTGCATCATGTTCCACCCATCCCGGTTTTGGGAAATACTGTCTGAATTCTCTCTGAGCCACACTGCACATCTCGCCTTTTTCGTTAAACAGGATACATCTGTTGCTCGTTGTTCCTGCATCCAGAGCCATTACATATTTTGCCATGATCACTTCCTCCTTCACGCTTTTATTATATTTTATCATAGAATCTATGATCCGTCATAAAAGAGCCATGAAGTTATAACTACAACTCCATGGCTCTTTTAGTTTGTAAATCTAACTGCAACAACCTATGTTATGATCAAAACTTTTCTGCTTCTTCAAGTATTTTATTTGATGTTTCTTGATTTTCTCCTCTTATCTCGCCTATTGTTCTATCGGCAAAGGCATCATCCGTTGACTTAACTGTGGGGTCTGAAAGGTAAACTGAAGCATACGCTTCATAAAAACACTTTGTAGTATCTGTTAAGTCAGAAAAGTCAGAAAAACAAAACTCATTTAAAAGTTCTGCATATTCTTCAGTATCCCGTTTTATGCCCATATCATGTTCTTCTATGTATTGATCAATGTCTTCCCCTATTTCTTCAATCGTAACGTCATAAGAAAATGTTTCCGGCAATGAACTATTATAAGTTCCAGATGTTTCATTATCCGCTTTCTCTGTTTCCTCTGCACATGCAGTTAACATCAAACCCAAAACACATATTACAGCTGACAAAATTGATAGTTTTCGTTTCATATTAATATCCCTTTCTAATTAACATACTCCATTGAACGTTACATGAGTATAATATCACAATATCAGCATATTTTTGTATTTCGCGTAAACTTCTTTTGCTTTCTCTATTTTATACAATAATACTACAATAATTTTGTATAATTTTTAAAATTCAGCTTTATCGTGCTCTTCCATATATTCAAATACCTTTTTATCACACCTTGACTTTTTATACCACCCAATACCTATCATTAAAAGTCCAACAAAAATTACTACTGTTCTTATTGTGGAATTTGGGGAAAACAAGCAAGATGTAATCAGTCCGGTACCTACACCCGTAAAAAAATCTATGATTGATTTTTCATGCTTTACTGTACCCAAAATTCTTTCTTTATCTATTGCCCTTACCATTCTGGAATCCTCCTTTAACAATATATCAAGAGAAATTTCAAACCGATTACTCATGTCTACAAGCACTTGTAAGTCAGGATAGCTTTTTTCATTTTCCCAATTTGAAACAGTTTGTCGAGTAACATGAAATAACCTGCCAAATTCTTCTTGTGTTAATTGCTGTTCTTTCCGAATATTCAATATTTGATTTCCCAGGTTCATAGCGTCTCACCCTCCTCTATCTTTGTTATTATCCGTTTATATATTCGTCCTTCTTTGAATACTATCATGTGAGAAATAATGTTCAAAGTAAAGCAATTAACTCTTTACATCAGATGTATAGCTATGCAAATAATCTTTGACACGCATTTTTCGTTGCAACTTCCACTTTTTTTCAATTATAACACATATTGTTGGGGATTTAGCAGAAAGGCAGGGTACCGCAAGTTATTGGAATCTATATACAGAACTGCCACTATTTTTATAGAAAGAAAACCTCACATTACATATGTAACATGAGGCTTTGTAAGCTCCCCCTGTTGGACTTGAACCAACGACACTTCGGTTAACAGCCGAATGCTCTAGCACTGACTCGAATAGCACCAAAAAGCATTTTTACAGTCGGTAGAGTCTATACTAAAATTTCCCCTAAACCGCGCATTTTAGCGGTTTCTCGCAATTCTTCCAGTCTTCACAAAACTGTTCGTAACTTACATTCACCTTAATGTTTAGTGTATAACCTTTACCCAATTCTATCCTGTCAAACAGTTGACACGCAATCATTTTTTTCTGATCAAGGCTTGCGGAATCAAATTCTTCTGCCCAGCTTTTGAATTTTTTATATGCTGGCATTATAGCTTTGAGCATTTCTTCCTGATGAGAAAACTGCTCGTCCATTTTGGCAAGCTTCTCTTCATCCTCTGCAATCCTGTTTTTTACAACTTTGATTGCGTCCTGAAGATCAGTCGGAGTATATATGCTGTCACCCAACAGTGTTTTTCCGATCTCAAGCTGAAGAATTTCTAACTGGCGTTTATTCTTTTCTATATTATACGAAGCTTTCTTTGCTGTTGCCCGATATGCCCTTTTCTTCTTCTGCATGATCTCTTTGAACTTTTCTTCCTCCGGCGCGCCTTTCATATTAGCGAATATCTGGCGTATAATCTCTATTACCACCTCGTCAACACGTGAGGCTTGATAATTTGTCTGACCATCGCAGTCACACAGTTTATTGGACTTATGGTAACAGCGGTATTTCACATCATCACGCAAATATTCAGATCCATCTTTTCTTATATAATGATCTCTGTGATGTGTCGTAATCATCCGCCCGCCACAATGGGCACAAAAGATATTGCCAGATAATAATGCTTTGCCTTTCGTTGTCCGGGCTATGCGGCGTTTATCTTCATCTTTCTTTGACCTCTGCTCCAGTATCTCATCGATCCGGGCACCCTCTTCATCAGAAATAATCTTTAATTTCTGCAATTCTTCCGAGGTCTCGCCATCTTCAAGGTATCCTCTTGGCATTTTCGCTGTGAGCATACGTGTGATGGACTTACTGGTAAATTTTCCGCCATTATTTGTCCTGTATCCTTGTTCATCAAGCATACGCGCCAAAATATAAGTTCCTGTGCCGTTATTGATTGTTTTTTCAACTACCATACGGTAAACAACATATTGCTCCATGTCCACAGCATACTTCTGCATAGGCTGACCTTTCCTGTTGACCTCTGTACTCGGAATCAGGCAGTATCCGTATTGGAGCGGTCCGCCTGTATAGATACCCTTTAATTTCAACTGTCGGATTCTGGATTTTACACGGATAGAAGTTTTCTCACTTTCCCCGGACGCTTGCCAGAAACGGATGTAGTTCGTCAGCTTGTCTACATGAGTTTCAAACCGCTGCTCCCCCTCTTTTACGCTCCAGACTTCGATCCCGGCTTTCTTCACGAACCATTCTACAATGAACGGTGTCTCATCATCTATACGTCCGATCCTGTCGAACATAAATACTAACAGTACATCGAATTCATTGTTTAATGCCGCTTCCTGAAGATCAATGATCGCGTCTCTATCCTTGGCTGATACCTTAAATCCCGAAACCCCTTTTTCTTCAAATTCTTTTACAATCTTCCAGTCTGGTCTGTATTTTGCATATTCGTGGCACGCCTCCCGCTGTAAGGGAATGTCATTCTCGTGATTTTCGCTTTTGTTTACCTGTTTTTTAGTAGAAACCCGGTATAATGTATAGACTCTCTTTTGTTTCATATGCTATCGCCTCCCGTAAAATTTCTACGGGATACATGCTATTCGATTGTCAAGGTGCTGTGTTTCCTTCGGCTCTATCATATGAAATAATTGACACATTAACAAATGTGCGAATTTCTTTCCCGCAGTTTTGGCTCTTAATCACCTCACCCGTCTTGTATTGCCTGCAAGTCTTTTTGCAAACGCTCTCCGTATGCATTGGACAAGATCGACTGTATATTCTCCATCACATCCGGAGACGGCTTTCGCAAAAACGAGAGAGTAACAGAACATCCGTTGATTGATTTCTCTATAACTCTGCCCTGCTCTTTCTGCTCCATAAAACCGCCTCCATTCACCCGTGCATGATTTTCAATCCTACACTCACTGCAAGACACTGATTTACTTTTTCCATATCCTCTGGTCTGATCTGACCGATATACTTCTTCAGACGTCGCTTATCAATCGTCCGTATCTGTTCTAACAAAATAATTGAATCTTCCCCGAGCCCGCCGTAACCGTTCACTATGTAGTGTGTGGGTAGCTTTGATTTTCGCCTTACTTTTCCCGTCATGGCTGCTACGATCACTGTGGGACTGTAAAGATTGCCGATATTGTTCTGTATAATCAGAACAGGGCGTTTACCGCCCTGCTCTGATCCGATTACGGGACTTAAATCCGCGTAATACATCTCACCTCTGTATATTTGCTTTGGCATATAAATGTCTCCCTCTAAAACGAGTAAGTATTCTGCCTATTTGTCCTCGACACCCCGGCTCTTTTGTACCACAACTGGCACAGGGAAGTCATCAGGCGGCTGTCTGCTTTACAGCTCCACGGGATCAAAAGCCCTTCCGGGGATCACCCGGAACTGCCCTCACTTGTTGCGGCGCACTTCTTCTGTTTTATGCACTCGACTTTATGACCGGACAGGAGTATCATTATGCCTGTTGCCTGTTATCGCCCTGCCAGCAGCATACTGACAGTTATAGCCCGGCAATTACCGCTCCCCGGAAGTGACATACAGCCGTCAATCATTTTAACCATAGGAGATGTGCGAATTGCGCTGTTCTGTGACTCGGATCATGGCGTACCGGCTAACGTGGCTTACGCTCATCACGATAGCAACAGGAATGTACCTGATGAATGGGTATGAAATTGTCAAGGTGCATACCCGTTCCCCTTTAGCTGGGAAACAGTTGAAAGAATTACTCTCTCATGTGTTTCCCCACTCAGAGCCTGTTTTTTCCGGCTCATTCCAAAATTTTTTTAATTTTTTTCTTAGCAGCCGAGATAGACCTTACTACTGAAGAAATAGATGTCTGCTCTATCTCTGCAATTTTCTTATATGTCATTCCTGCAAAATACTTGAATACAAGCCTCCTTTTTTCTACTTCCGGCAATAAAGAAATGGCAGAATGAAGCTCACGCACTGTAATATTCCAAATCACTTTGTCCTCTGTGCTTTCCTCATATCTGCCCAATCTTTTATACAATGTTTTCTCATATACAAACGAATGCTCCATATGCCGCTCTACCACATGCATTTGCCGTATGTCATCCAACTCAAAGCGGTCAAATACCTGAAACAGTTCTTCACTAATCTCTATACACTGATCCACTGACTGCCCATCCTTAAATGTTATGTAGTATCTGCCATCCCGACAGTTCAGTGTATATGGATTATCTTTATCTCTTCTTCTTTTTGGACGTCTCGCATCCATACATTTATCCTCCGTTCGATCTGAAATTTAAAGAGTTCCAGACCGCCCGGCGGACTTCTACATTTCTCACCGACACTTTTTTTCTGTCTAATAAAAAAAACATATCCCGTCTTCGGCTTTGCCAGCCGAAAAAAAGATATGTTTTTTCTTAGTTCATATATATCATGTCTTGTCAGTTCAATATGAAAGACAAGAAATGTTCTGTTTCCATTTAGATTGATTCTTGCGAAAAGATAAAGTTGTTCTTTAGTCTTTCCGTAAAATCAATAATCGCCGCTTTTGATCAGCAGCCCGCTGTGTGAAATACTCCAGCACATAAAAAATCCCTCCTGACAAAACTCTGTTAGAGGGAAATGAACACCACAAAACACTTCCGCCAAAACAATCGTTTTTTTATATGGCAGAAGCCGTCCTGTTCCATATATATAATTGAACTAAAAGTTCGCAAATAACTGAATTATAATGCCATTATCAGCACTGATAGAATAGACTACATTATTTAAAAAAAGGAGTGAACTATCAGTGCATAAAATACCTGACACATTAGGAGACGTGATTAAAGATGCACGTCAAAATAAATCCATTACAATAGAAGCACTGGCTGAAAAACTAGATGTCACAGAACGATATATGTATCGTCTTGAAAATGAGCATAAAAAACCGAGCTACGACATATTATTCCGCTTGATCCGAGAACTTTCCATTGATCCTGAATTGATTTTTTATCCTGAAAAGAGTACAAAACAGGATGATATGGACATCCTAATCAGAATGTTGTATCAATGTGATGAGCGCGCTCTCCGAATCATAAAAGCTACCATAAAAGCAGCCCTAGAAAGTCAGCACGATGAATAAATACTGGCAATCTACACCGATCGAAGAATTCCACTCAACAAGATCGGTGTAGCCAATTATTCTTGCCCTCTTTTCTCTAATATTTGAAAATCCTCCTTAACCGCTAAATCTTCCTTGAGCAATTCGATGTATTCTTCATATTGTTCATCAATACTTAACTCACTACTGATTTGATATGTTTCCATATTAGAATCATAAAATCTCTTTTTTAAATCCTCCAAATATTTTTCTATTGGAAGATTTTTTTGATATACTTTATATTCAAACTGCCAATATTCCTCCTCAGATTCAAATTGAGACATTAACGCATATACATCTTTTGTATTTGTTGAATTGTCTAAAACTTCTTTCAATCTTTCGATATAGTTCCATATTTCGGAATCGCTTACATCGTAGCCTTCTGCCATAGCTTTTTGATAAAGTGCTTCCCTTTTCAACATATAATCTATTGCCTTATCTTTTGCTTGCTCTTCATCGAAACCCACAGCAATATAAAAATCAGTCGCCATGTTTATCTCCTCTTTTGTTATAACTCCACCTGATTTTCCAATTGCATAAATATTGGTATTCATGTCTTCTTTCTTAGAAGATGCAAATATTTTTCCTACTTCTTTCATTGTTTCTGTTTCACTATGTATTTCCCCAGTTTCAGCACCCAAAATTCCTAATACCATTACACATAAAAATGCGGAAAAGACTATAATTATTCCTTTTTTCACTTTAGCTGACCTCCCTTTTATCTTTTATGCCTTGTCGCTGTAACTCCCAGCTTACTTTTCTAACAGCTTCCGGACTACTTCCAGCTTCTTTTGCCAGTTCGGTGTAAGAAGGCCTTTTATCTCCTATTCTATATTTGCCCTGTAAAACGCGAAAGAAAATCTCATTTGCAAGTCGTTGATACATTTTTCGCTAACATCAGTATCCCAGCTCATATAATACCGTTCCTTTCAACAATCTCTATCTTATTTCAGGCTGGAGAATAACCTTTTTGAATAGGAACATTGTTGCACCAAAATAAGTCAGGTATATGGCACAGAACAACAGGATCGTTATTGCTCCGTAGAACAACACAAGCCCCTCCTGCAAAATTGCTTCCCCGAAGATGAACTGCGTCCCCACAACCAGCAGGATGTTAAGAACGATGGGGAAAAACAACGGAATCAAGAACACAGTGGATAATTCCTTGCGGACCAGGGAAGCCTGCTTCTGGGCTGATACGCCCAGCCGGTCAATTACAGCATAATTTTTCTGGTTTTTGTCTATGGCGGAAAGCTGCTCAAAAGCCAGAACAGAGCAGGAAAGTATAATGAAAATGATGCTCATATATAGCCCGCAGAAAGAGATTGTTGTGAATCCAGTCAGTGAATTGGCAACACCCCACGCCTTTGCCGTTACCCCCATCGTCACCCTTTCCGGCAGTTCCTGTCCAGATTGGATGTCTGGCAGCCATTTACCGCTGTTCAAAAATTGTCTTAGTTCGCTTCTC
>ERZ1643250.3384-NODE-3384-length-10974-cov-7.853009_pt1 | contig 10974 bp, 10 predicted proteins | sample MGYA00579262_ERZ1643250 | MGnify/ENA primary metagenome ERZ1643250 (study PRJEB29033, sample SAMEA4952265) | chicken gut metagenome | biome: Broiler Chicken; feature: Gastrointestinal Tract; material: Caecum | place: Ireland | collected 2018 | study: Broiler...
CTGGAACTAAACTACATGCCCTACGCCATGAGCGTCATCGTCTCCCGGGCCATCCCGGAGATCGACGGCTTCAAGCCCAGCCACCGGAAGCTGCTGTACACCATGTACGACATGGGCCTGCTGAACAAGCCCCGCACCAAGTCGGCCAACGTGGTGGGGGCCACCATGAAATTAAACCCCCACGGGGACGCGGCCATCTACGACACCATGGTCCGCCTCAGCCGGGGCTACGGGGCCCTGCTCCACCCCTTTGTGGACAGCAAGGGCAACTTCGGCAAGGTGTACTCCCGGGACATGGCCTGGGCGGCCAGCCGGTACACCGAGGTGCGGCTGGACCCCATCTGCGCCGAGCTGTTCCGGGATATCGACCAGGACACGGTGGACTTTGTGGACAACTACGACGGCAAGCTGAAGGAGCCCTCCCTGCTGCCCACCACCTTCCCCAACGTGCTGGTGTCCGCCAACCAGGGCATCGCCGTGGGTATGGCCAGTAACGTGTGCGGCTTCAACCTGGGGGAGGTGTGCGACACCACCATCGCCTATCTGAAGAACCCGGACTGCGACATCATGGCCACCCTGAAGGCCCCCGACCTGCCCACCGGGGGCGAGCTGATCTACGACCCGTCGGCCCTGGGAGAGATCTACCGCACCGGTCGGGGCTCCTTTAAGGTGCGCTCCAAGTGGCGGTATGTGAAGGCGGAAAACCTCATCGAGATCTATGAGATCCCATACTCCACCACCTCGGAGGCCATCATGGACAAGGTGGCCGAACTGGTGAAGGCGGGAAAGATCAAAGAGATCGCCGACATGCGGGACGAGACCGACCTGACCGGCCTGAAGCTGGCCATCGACCTGAAGCGGGGCACCGACCCGGACAAGCTCATGGCCAAGCTGTTCCGCATGACCCCCCTGATGGATTCCCAGTCCTGCAACTTCAACATCCTCATCGCCGGCATGCCCCGGGTGATGGGGGTGCGGGAAATTTTGGAGGAGTGGACCGCCTGGCGGGCTGATTCCGTGCGGCGGCGGGTCTACTTCAACATGAAGAAGAAGCAGGACAAGCTGCACCTTTTGAAGGGCCTCCAGCGCATCCTTCTGGACATCGACCGGGCCATCCAGATCATCCGGGAGACCGAGGAGGACGCGGAGGTGGTGCCCAACCTGATGATCGGGTTCGGCATCGACCAGATCCAGGCGGAGTACGTGGCGGACATCCGCCTGCGGAACATCAACAAGGAGTATATCCTCAAGCGCACCCAGGAGGTGGACGCTCTGGAGGCGGAGATCGCCGACCTGGAGGCCACCGTCAACGACCCAAAGCGCATCCGGAAGATCATCATCGACGAACTCGCCCAGGTGAAGAAGAAGTACGCCGTCCCCCGCCGCACGGAGATCCTCTATGACTACCAGGCGGAGGAGGACCAGGGGGAGGAGGACGAGACCCCGGACTACCCGGTGAATCTGTTCCTCTCCCGGGAGGGGTACTTCAAGAAGATCACCCCCCAGTCCCTGCGGATGGCCAGCGACCAGAAGTACAAGGAGGGGGACGGCCCCTGGCTCAGCTGGGAGGGCGCCAACCGGGACGAGCTGCTGGTGTTTACCGACAAGCAGCAGTGCTACAAGACCCGCCTGTCCGACTTCGACGACTCCAAGGCCAGCGTGCTGGGGGACTACCTGCCCACCAAGCTGGCCATGGACCCGGAGGAGCGGGTGGTTTGGGCCTGCATCCCCGGGGACTACTCCGGACAGCTGATCTTCGTCTTTGCCAACGGCAAGGTGGCGCGGGTGGAGCTGTCCGCATACCAGACCCAGACCCGCCGGAAGAAGCTCACCGGGGCCTACTCCGACAAGGCGCCCCTGGCGGCGGCCTTCCTGGTGCGGGAGGACTTCGAGCTGGCGGTCTACTCCAGCGACGGCCGGTGCATGGTGTTCCACACCGCCCTCCTGGCCCCCAAGACCACCCGCACCACCCAGGGGGTCAACGTGATGACCCTGAAGCCCAAGCGGGTGGTGGAGAAGGCCCTGCCCCTGGGGGAGACGGCCATCGTCAACGCCGCCCGGTACCGGGCCCGGAGCCTGCCGGTGGCCGGCGCCCTCCTGAAAGAGGAGGACCGGGGGGAGAAGCAGATGTCCCTGCTGGAGGAGTAAGCCTCTCTGATTTGCAAAACATAGGATTGGAAGGAGCGGGTTGTACAGCCCGCAGGATGGAAAGGAAGAAGAAAATTTTATGAGCGCACTGAAAAAAGTAGATTGGAAGCGGACGGCTTCCGCCTATTTCTGGATCACGGTGGGGTCGATCCTGTACGGCTTTGCCTTTGACTGGTTCTATACCCCCAACCTCATCGGCTATGGCGGCATTACCGGCGTGGGCCAGGTGGTCAACGCCTTTATCCCCGCCATCCCCATCGGTATGTTCGTGCTGGTCATCAACATCCCTCTGTTTATCCTGGGGTGGAAGTTCATCGGCGGCCATCTGCTGGTCACCTCCCTGTACTCCATGGTGGTGTCCTCTGTGGCGGTGGACGCCTTTGCCCTGATCATCGACTTTCAGCCCATGGACCAGATGCTGGCCGCGGTGTGCGGCGGCGCGCTGATCGGGCTGTCCCTGGGCATCATCTTTGCCAAGGGAGCCACCACCGGCGGCACCGATCTGATCGCCCGGCTGGTGAAGCTGAAGCTGCCCTGGATTTCCATGGGGAATATGCTGCTGGTCATCGACACGGCGGTGGTGGTGCTGGTGGCCCTGGCCTTCGGCAACCTGACCACCGCTCTGTACGGCTTCATCGCCCAGGTGGTGTGCGCCTATGTCACCGACATGGTGCTCTACGGCCTGGACACCGCCAAGGTGGCCTATATCATCAGCGAGAAGGCCCATGAGATCTCCGACTCCATTGTGGGCCAGATGGACCGGGGCGTCACCGTCCTGCCGGGAAAGGGCGCCTACTCGGGAGAGAACAAGCTGGTGCTCATGTGCGCCTTCAAGCAGAAGGAGATTGTGAATCTGAAGGAGATCATCTTTGAGATCGACCCCAAGGCATTCATCATCGTGTGCGACGCCCACGAGGTGACGGGCAACGGCTTCAAGACCTATCAGAAGAACGACATCTGATCCCCTCCCGGAAAGGAGCGCGGGGACGGAACCGAACGGAGGAAGGAGGACCCTGGGATGAAACGATGGCTCTGCGGCGCGCTGGCCGCCCTGATGGCGCTGACCACCGGGTGCTCCGCCATCCTGAATCGGGACTATACCAGCGTGACGCCCCACAGCGCCACGCCGCAAGCCGACGGGGAGAGCAACACCATCCGGGTGGGGAGCTACCAGGAGCTGGTGAACGCCCTGATCTACCTCATCGGCCGGGGAACCGAGGGGGGAGCCATCCGCTTTGACGGCGGGGACAGCGACGAGACGGCGATCCAGCAGATGCTGGACGAGGCCTGCCTGGAGGTGGTCCAGGAGGACCCCCTGGGGGCCTATGCGGTGGAGTACATCAAGTACAGCGTCACCCCCATCGTGGGCAGCTATGAGGCGAATGTACAGATCACCTACCGCCGCACCCGGGAGCAGGTGGCCGCCATCGTGGACGCCACCGGCACCGCCGCCATCCGCAGCGAGCTCAGCGAGGCCCTCTCGGAGTTCTCCAGCGAGGTGGTGCTGCGCATCAGCTACTTCGAGGAGGACAGCGAGTACATCCGGCAGCTGATGCGGGAGGCCTACCTGTCCAATCCGGCTTCCGCCCTGGATTTCCCGGACGCCCAGATCACCATGTACCCGGAGACGGGGCAGCGGCGGATCGTGGAGGTGCTGCTCACCTACCACCAGTCCCGCCAGACCCTGGAGAGCCGGCGCAACTCCCTTCAGCGGGAGGCGGACCGCCTGCTGACCCAGGCGGGCGTCCAGGGGGGGGAGGATGCGCTCTCCCAGCTGGTCCGGCTGGTGCGCCAGACCTGCTCCTATCAGGAGGGGAGCGGCTCCACCGCCTACGACGCGCTGCTGGAGGGGACGGCCGACAGCCAGGGGATGGCCCTGGCCCTGGCCCTGCTGTGCCAGAGGACCCAGCCCGTCCTCTCCTGCACGGTGGTGGACGGCCAGTGGAACGGGGTTTCCCACCTGTGGAACGTGGTCCAGACCGCCGGCGGCTACCGGCACGTGGATCTGACCCAGCCGGGGGAGATCGTCTTCCGCACCGACCAGGAGATGGCCGCGGCGGGCTACACCTGGGACAGTGAGCGGGTGCCGGTGTGCGCGGCGGAAGAGGAGACATAATAGATGCAGAAAGAACGCGGAGAGGTCCCTGTGGATCTCTCCGCGTTTGACTTGTCTGGAAATCTTGATGTAATCAGGTAGATTGGTTGTTGTATTTTGCGAAAGAAGGAGAAGCTGATACATCCAGTTTGATTTTTAAATTCCATTGCAGGATGCGCCGTGCGGTAAGAATACGGCGGCGCAAAACGTCCTGACTGATTCCTAATTCCTGTCCAATGGACTGATATGTCCGCCCCGCCTGCCGCTGTTGGAGAATGTATAAATCCTGATGCGTAAAAGGGGCCTGTCGTTTCCCGGCTCTGGCCAGCTTTCTATAACGCCGGTCCAGCAGGGAAAGTTCTTCATCTGACGGCATATCCCGCAAAAGTTCCGAAAGTTTAGTGTACTTGGCAGGTGCGGAGACTTCCATGCGGAGTAATCTCTGCAATGCTGGGATGTCAACAGTGACACGCTGAGAGATATGTCCATTGATAAGACAATTTTTTACTTTCTGAGACCAGTAGCGGACCCGCCCATAAGAGACGCCCAGCTGGTCCGAAATCTGCCTCAATGTGAGCCCTTCCAAGCGCAATTTCAATACCTCTAAACCAAATGGTTTGATGTCGCTCTTATACGGGTCAGCCGGAACGGGAAAAAATTCTGATAGTTGATCGGCTGGAGGAATATGCTCCAAAATTTCAGAAAACAACACGCTTTCTTGACGTTGACCATGATTTGAGTTGGGATAGGATGTATTTGCTTGTTTGATATTTTGTTTCATAAATACCCTCCAGAGCCCCTCAACTATAACTGTGCACGGGTATAGTTGGGGTTTTAAATTGCTATCATGAGAAAAATACCTGCGTACGGGTATTATTCTGATAGATAGCAAGGAAATTGAGCAATGCATGACGAATATTCAGAAATTCTTGTTCAGCGAATCCGCTTGCTGTGCAAGCAGCGTGGAATTACAGCTTATCAACTGGCGAATATGAGCGGGATTCGATATTCCACCCTTGAGAATCTTTTAAATCGAAAGACATTTAATCCGAAGATTAAAACGCTCCAGAAAATTGCGAATGGATTTAGCATGACGTTAGCTGAATTTTTGGATTTTCCTGAATTGAACCATTACTCATTTGAAGATAGAACAGAAACATGAGATGAACCGGAGCGTAACAAAATTTGTGGCGTGGGGATGTCGATGATCACATTTGATAAATTGTGGAAAACTATGGAGCAGAAAGGCGTCAGCACCTATCAGCTGAGGGAGAAATGCGGGATCGACAGCAAGACGGTCCGAAGGCTCCGCGCCAACGAAAATATTGAGACAAAGACACTGGACAGGCTCTGCGCCGCACTGTCGTGCAAGCTGGAGGATATTGCGGAATATCGTGAGGATGCCCAGGGATAGGAATATTTTTCTATGGGGAATATAATCCCCATGGAAGAGTATAAACGCCAGGACAGAAAATGTCAATCTTTTGAAAATTCTAATAAAAAATAGGAGTTCCTGAAACAGGAACTCCTATTTTTTACGGTACAAAAGCGATTACCCCACGCTGATGCCCATGCGCCGGGCCACCTCCAGCATGCCGTGGCCCTCGGGGACCAGACGGCTCTTGCCGGCGATGTCCTTGAGCTTGTTCTCGCCCACATGGTTGTTTTTCATGGCCACGGTGATGCCGTAGTTGCAGTCCTCCACCATCTTGGCGGCGTAGGAGCCGAACTGGGTGGCCAGCACCCGGTCGTAGGGGGAGGGGCTGCCGCCCCGCTGCATGTGGCCGGGGACGCAGATGCGGGTCTCGATGCCGGTGAGCTCCTCGATCTCCTTGGCGATGCGGTTGGTGGCAGTGGTGTAGCCCTGCTCGGCCCGCTTGGCCATCCGCTCCTTCTTCTTCATGCGGGCCTCCTTCACGTCGTAGACCCCCTCGGCCACTGCCAGAATGGAGAAGCGCTTGCCCTGGGCGGCCCGCTTCTCAATGGCGGCGCACACGTTCTCAATGGAGTAGGGGAGCTCGGGGATGAGGATGATGTCCGCTCCGCCGGCGATGCCCGCGTAGAGGGTGAGCCAGCCGGCCTTGTTGCCCATAAGCTCCACCACCATGCAGCGGCTGTGGCTGCCGGCGGTGGTGTGCACCCGGTCGATGGCCTCGGTGGCGATCTCCATGGCGGAGTGGAAGCCGAAGGTCACGTCGGTGCCGAAGATGTCGTTGTCGATGGTCTTGGGCAGGCCGATGATATTCAGGCCCTCCTCGGAGAGGAGGTTGGCCGTCTTGTGGGTGCCGTTGCCCCCCAGGCACAGGAGGCAGTCCAGCTTCATCTCGGCATAGTTCTTCTTCATGGACTCCACCTTGTCGATGTGGTCCTCGCCCACCACCCGCATGAGCTTGAAGGGGGTGCGCTTGGTGCCCAGGATGGTGCCGCCCACCGTCAGGATGCCGGAGAACTCGCTGGGCTGCATCACCCGCCAGTCCCCGTTGATCAGGCCGGAGTAGCCGTTGGAGATGCCGATGATCTCCACATGGTCCTCGCCCAGGCGCTGATAGAGGGCCTTGGCCACCCCCCGCAGAGTGGCGTTCAGCCCCGGGCAGTCGCCTCCCGAGGTCAGGATACCCACACGTTTTTTCATACTGAATGCTGCCTCCTTTGTGTCAAATGATCGGTCCAGAACAAAAGTATGGACCTTTCCCGGGATTTGTCAAGAGAAAAGAGGAAAAATCCCCCTCTTTTTTTCCGGCCGCGGGCATACACTGGACAGGAGAAGGCGCGAAAGGGAGAGAGGGGGACGGGCCGTGTCGGAGCTGTGGCACATGGAGGGGGGCGGGACCCTCTCTCTGCGGGAGGAGGGGCCCCGGGTCCATCTGGAGGCGGCGCGGCCGGACGACGGCCGGGGGCTGTACAAGGCCTGGGTCCGGGGGCGGCAGGGGAGCCTGCTGCTGGGCACCCTTGTGCCGGAGGCGGGCGGGCTCCGGCTGAGGCGGACGGTGAGCCGCTCCAGCCTGGAGCAGGCGGGGTGCTGGCCGGTGACGGGGGGAAACTGCGTGCTCACCTACCCATTTCCCGGGGCGGGGGGGCCGGGGAGCGTCTGGGCCCCGGAGCCCCTCCCGGAGCGGCTGTGCCGGGACCCCCTGGTGAAGGAGAGCCTGCGGGGCCGCTCCGGCTTTTGCGGGCGGAGGGATGGGGCGCTGTGCCTGCTGTCCGCGCCCTTCCGGCCGGACCGGCCCTTTCCCATTCCGGTTCTGTTCTGTCTGGCCAGGGTGGAGAGCCGGGGCGGGCGGCCCTGGCTGGTGTGGGCCTTCGATCTGGAGGGAACGCCCGTCCTGCCCCGCATAGAACCGCCGAAGGGGGACATACTGAGGGGGCAGACTGAAAAAGCCTGATTGACGCCACAAGGAGGAGATACCATGCCGATTTTGACCACCAAGGAGCTGCAGGCCCTGTCCGATCAGCTGGATTTTGAGAAGGTGCTCCACTGCAAGTATCTGTCCGCCGTCCAGGAGTGCCAGGACGACGGGCTGAAGGGGAAGCTCCAGAGCATGGCGGACCAGCACCGCCAGAACTACACCACCCTGCTGGGCTATTTGAAATAAGGAGGGGAACGGGATGACCGACCAGGAGCGCATCACCGATTTTCTGTGCAGCGAGAAGAAGATGGCCGCCAACTATGACACCTTCGCCTCGGAGTGTGTCAGCATTCCCCTGCGGGACGAGTTCCTCCGCCTCTTCAACCAGAGCCACCACAGCCAGACCGAGCTCTTCCAGCTGGCCCAGGAGCGGGGCTGGTACAGCCCCGAGCAGGCCCAGACCGACAAGATCGACCAGGCCTATACCAAGTATTCCAATCAGCAGCCCACCGCATGAATAGGTGATGGCGGACGGGACACAGCAAAAGCGCTGTGTCCCGCCTTTGTGATTGGGGACTGCCGAGAATTAAAAAACATTTTCAAACAAGGCCTACTCTTTTTCCTGGAGTACAGGTATAATGAATGCGAGGACAAGCGAGGACCCGCCGGGGCAGGCGGGAATCCGGAAGAAACTAGGAGGAGTGAGGCGCATGGAACGAAGCAGTCCGGTCTATCAGACCTATGTGAAGATTCTGGAGCGGGAACTGGTCCCGGCTATGGGGTGCACGGAGCCTATTGCCATTGCCTACTGCGCGGCGGTGGCCCGGTCAGTGCTGGGAGAGCTGCCCGACCGCATCCATGTGGTGGCCAGCGGAAATATCATCAAAAATGTGAAGAGCGTGGTGGTACCCAACACGGGCGGACGGCGGGGGATGGAGACCGCCGCGGCCATCGGCGCTCTGGGAGGCGACGAGACGGCTGGCCTGGAGGTCATCGCCCACGTCCCCCAGAAGGCGAAGGACCGCCTGGAGCGCTACCTCCAGGAGACCGAGGTCACGGTGGGGGCTGCCCAGACCGACCACGTGCTGGACATCGAGGTGACCGTGTCCAAGGGGAACTCCCGGGCTGTGGTCCGGGCGGTCAATGAGCACACCAATTTGGTCTACATTGAAAAGAACGGGCAGGTCCTGGAGGAGCGGCCCATCGAAAAGCGGGAGGACCCGGACGCGCCGGACTACACGCTTTTGAATGTGGCGGACATCTGTGAGTTTGCCCGGACCTGCGAGTTGAGCGACGTGTCCGCCATCCTGGACCGGCAGATCGCCTGCAACACGGCGGTGGCGGAGGAGGGCCTGCGGGGAGACTACGGCGCCAATGTGGGCAGCACTTTCCTGAAGGCCTACGGGACGGATATCAAGATCCGGGCCAAGGCCAGGGCGGCCGCCGGCTCCGACGCCCGGATGAGCGGCTGTGAGCTGCCGGTGGTCATCAACTCTGGGAGCGGCAACCAGGGGCTGACCGTCTCGCTGCCGGTGATTGAGTACGCCCGGGAGCTGGGCTCCTCTCAGGAGGAGCTGTACCGGGCCCTGACCCTCTCCAATCTGATCACCCTCCACGCCAAGGAGGGCATTGGACGCCTGTCCGCCTACTGCGGGGCGGTGAGCGCCGGAGCGGGGGCGGGGGCGGGCATTGCCTGCCTCCACGGCGGGGACTATGACGAGATCGCACACACCATCGTCAACGCCCTGGCCATCACCTCGGGAATCGTGTGCGATGGGGCCAAGGCCTCCTGCGCCGCTAAAATTGCCGCAGCGGTGGACGCGGGTATCCTGGGCTTTGAGATGTACCGCAACGGACAGCAGTTCTACGGCGGCGACGGGCTGGTGCTCAAGGGGGTGGAAAACACCATCCGGAACATCAGCCGCCTGGGCCGGGTGGGGATGCGTGAGACCGACCGGGAGATTATCCGGATGATGGTGGGGGAGGACAAACATGGAGATACTGAATGAGGCGCGTGCCGTCTACTCTGAGATCCAGGCCGTCCGCCACCAGCTCCACCGCTGCCCGGAGCTGGGGCACCGGGAGGTGGAGACCACCCGGCTCATTCGGGCCTGCCTGGAGGAATACGGGGCGGAGGTGCTGGACTACGGCTTTCCCACCGGGCTGGCGGCCCGCATCCGGGGCGGACACCCCGGAAAGCTGCTGGCCCTGCGGGAGGATATCGACGCCCTGCCTATCCTGGAGAATACCGGGCTGCCCTTCGCCTCCCAGACGCCGGGGGTGTGCCACGCCTGCGGCCACGACGTCCACACCGCCGCCCTGCTGGGCTGCGCCAAGCTGCTGGTCCGGCGCCGGGAGGAACTGTGGGGGGACGTGCTGCTGATCTTCCAGTGCGGGGAGGAGACCTTTGACGGGGCGGCCGCCATGCTGAGCCAGGGCCTGTTCCGGGATGGAACGCCCCACGCGGTGGTGGGCTTTCACTGTGCCCCCGACCTGCCCCTGGGGACCATCTCCATCCGAGAGGGGATCGCCAACGCCAGCTGCGACAGCATCCGCCTGGAGGTGACGGGGAAGGGGGGGCACGGCGCCCACCCGGAGCTGTGTGTGGACCCGGTGGTCCTCAGCGCCGGGCTGCTGATGCAGCTCCAGACCCTGGTCAGCCGGAACAACAACCCCGCCGACCCGGTGGTGCTCACCTTTGGAGAGATCCACGGCGGCACCGCTCCCAATATCATTCCCAATACCGTCACCCTCCGGGGGACCCTGCGCACCCTGGACAATGACGTGCGGCGGCGGCACCTGGAGGCCATCGCACAGATCGGGGAGGACTTCTGCCGGACCTTCGGCGGGAGCTGCACGGCGGCGGTGGAGCTGGGCGTCCCCCCGCTGGTCAACGACCCGGAGAGCTGCCGGCTGCTGCACCGGGCGGCGGACCGGGTGCTGGGACCGGACTGCGTGGAGACGGGCCGGGCCCCGTCCATGGGGTCGGACGACTTCTCCTGCCTGCTGGAGGAGTGCGGAAACCGGGGGGTGCAGTTCCAGCTGGGCACCGCACAAGAGGGGCTCCCCCAGAGCGGCCTGGGGCTCCATGTGGCGGAGAACATCTTCCCCGACGAGGCGCTGCTCCCGGGAATCGCCCTGCTGACCCAGTTCGCTCTGGACGATCTGTCGCCAAACAGGTGAGCGCCGGGGCTTGCAAGGGGCTGGAAAATCCGATATAATAAACAGGCATGATAAAAAATCCCCGCAGAAAAGAGGAACTGCTGTGAAATTAGGAATCGGCGTTCAAACGCCGGATTCTATATCGCCATACCTCTCCATAAACGCCTCCAAAGCCTGATACAGCGCGGTTTTACGCAAAACCAACCAAATTATAACTTCATA
>ERZ1643250.3389-NODE-3389-length-10960-cov-5.156075_pt1 | contig 10960 bp, 15 predicted proteins | sample MGYA00579262_ERZ1643250 | MGnify/ENA primary metagenome ERZ1643250 (study PRJEB29033, sample SAMEA4952265) | chicken gut metagenome | biome: Broiler Chicken; feature: Gastrointestinal Tract; material: Caecum | place: Ireland | collected 2018 | study: Broiler...
ACGGCCCCTTCGGCAAGGAAATCCCCGGCGGCGATCTCACCGTTCGCTAATCCACATTTGACTCTCCATTTTATATTTGTTCCTGCGCAGTTCTGCGCGTGACAAAACAATTCGCCCTGATATACTTCGTTATGTCAGGGCGTTTTATTTTCCAAAAAACAAGCGGACAAAAAATGCCGAACTCATAAATGCCGTTAGATCTCCAACCAACGCTGCCGGAACCGCATAGCGAGTATTTCTTAGGCCTAAACTACCTGCATATAGGCTGATTGTATAAATACTTGCCTCCGATGCTCCCAACATGACGGCTGCAACCCGGCCAGCATAGCTATCCGCACCCGTACGTTGCATAATATCTGTACCCAGCGCCAATCCTCCACCGCCGCTAATCGGTTTGAGTAGGACCAGTGGAGAACATTCTGGTGGGATGCCCAGCCAAGAAAACAGTGGGCTGAGCACGGACCCTAACCAATCGATCGCACCGGAAGCTCGCAGCATATAAACAGCAGTCAACAGTCCGATCAGTGTCGGTGCAATGGACAGCACCGTTCGGGCGCCCTTTTTGGCTCCCTCCAAAAAGACTGGAAATACGTCGACACCGTGCAATATAGCAATCAGTGCCACGCAAGCTAACAGCGCTGGCACCAACCATTCTCCCATTTTTTTGTTTTCCCCCTGTCACTCGTGAAAAAACTTATCGTATCGACCCTGTTCGACAGAACTCTGTGTCCTTGATATGCGATAATGTATCCGGAAGATTGGCTATCTGTCGACCTTGGGCATATCCGGAAATATTCTCCGTAAGCTACGCGCTGCCAATAAAGCCGCAGCTACAGAAAGAAACGAAGCGCACCATACTGCTGGCATAATATCAAAAGGGGTTTGTGCCCCCAAGCTTGCTCGGATCGCGGCAACAGTCGTTGGTATAAGTTGAATCGATGTTGTATTCAATACAATCAATGTCAGTACACTATCTGGACAGCCTCGTCCACCTGAAACCGTATACAGACGATTGGCTGCACGGAGCCCAAGAGGCGTCGCTGCATTAGATAGCCCCAGCAAATTTGCCGTTACTCCTGCACTGACTAATTCCATGCTCTCTCTATCCCGGCCTGCTTTGCCAAATAATAACTGTAGAAGCGGTCGCATCAAGCGTGCAATAGCGCTGCCTATCCCAGAAACTGAAACAATCTCCATGATCCCTGACCAAAATACCATCAATCCTGCAATCTCCAGGAGCAGTTCCACTGCACTACCAGATCCTTGGCCAGCTGCCTGCGCGACTTCTTCTATACGCCCCGTTGCAATCCCACTGAGCACGGAAATACACAAAAAGGCAGTCCAGATTTTTGATAGCATGCCATCTTCCCTCCTTGTATCAACCCGTTTTTTAGAGGAGACACTTTATGAATCAGAAATCCACTGGCATCGTCCGCAAAATCGACGATCTCGGCCGCATCGTCCTGCCCGCTGAAATGCGCCGTGCTTTGGACATCAGCGTCCAAGATCCCGTCGAAATCCATGTCGAGGGGGACCACATCATTCTAAAAAAGCATTCAACCACTTGTGCCTTCTGTGGAAGCACCGGACATCTCGTACAGTTCCACGGTAAGTATATCTGCCCCGACTGTCTCCATAGTCTTCGCTGTCTATAAGTTTTTGTGCCGCGCATGCATCTGAGCCGCGCGGTATTTTTCTTTTGTCGCAAGTCCTCCTCTGATATGGCGTTCTCGCTTATTGCGGCCCAGAACTGCCTGTACTTGTGTGTAGAGCACACCATTTAGTTGTTTGAGCCGCGTGGTAATATCTTTATGCACGGTCGATTTGCTGACCCCAAACTTTTTGGCAGCCTGCCGCACCGTAGCCCCTTCCTCTACAATATACTGTGCCAAGCGTATTGCCCGTTCCTCCGGCAAGCCTTTCATGTCCATTCCCTCCACATTCAATCTTGTGCTTCAGCCTATGCTGCTTCCCTGCCAATCTAGACCAAAAGTTTCCTTTGTGGGCGGAATCTTTTACATGTACTGCTCAGTCTTGCACCTGATATCTGTTGGCTGCATAGTCTGCCATGAGGCGTATTCGCCTTAAATCAACATAAAAGGAGCGATGGCCATGTATTATGATCCCCTGGCACTATACCGCACCGCTGGGGACGGCTGTGACTGTGAGAAACCTCCCATTGGGGAAGATGATGACAATCAGAATGGAGGCGGAGAAAATAATGGCAACGAGCCCTCGATCCCCAATCCCTTACCGCCGGTCGACCCGCTGCCGCCAAATGACGACAATGACACAAGCGATGAGATCCCGCCCGAAAATGATGGGACGGGCGGCGATTCCGAGAACCTGCCCGCCGATGCAATCGATCCTCGCCTGCTCTCCCTCGCAATGGGATTTGTCCCGTATCAATGCTGGGAGACCCCATATGCCGTTGATGTCGGGCTATCGCGCGGCACAATCTTCCCGTCCCTCGACAAGCCATTTCTTGGAGAACCCCCGATCTCTAACACGCCGACGCTCAGGTGGGGAAGGTGATTTTATGACCGAGAGAGAAACCTTACTTCATAACGTTCAGATGTATGACTTCGCACTGTTGGAGGCCGCTCTATATCTAGACAGTCATCCTCAGAACGCTGATGCGCTGGCCTATTTTAAGACTCAGCAGGCCCTATACCATGATGCAGTAGATGCCTACACCCAGAAATATGGCCCCCTGCAATTTCAACACGGTATTTATGACAATACATGGTCATGGGTCAATGCGCCTTGGCCTTGGGAAGGAGCGGATCAATAATTATGTGAACAAAAAAAAAAAAATTACAGTATCCGGTCAAAATCGCTACCCCAAATCCGGCCTACGCAAAAATCGTTATTTCTCAGTTAGGTGGACCAGATGGGGAGCTTGGCGCCACGACTCGATATATGAACCAGCGATATACCATGCCGTATGATATTGGCAAGGCTGTTCTAACTGATATTGCGACAGAAGAAATGGCACATCAGGAAATGATTGCCGCGATTGTCTATCAACTTACCCGCAACTTAACTCCTGAACAGATCAAAGCTGGCGGCTTCGATGCCTATTTTACAGATCATACAACTGGTGTGTATCCACAGTCTGCTGCGGGCGTTCCCTTTACCACAGCGTACCTACAGTCAAATGGCGACCCTATCACCGATCTCTTTGAGGATCTGGCCGCAGAGGGTGCATTGCCATCTGCACAACTTTTTAAAAGCGCCAAGTGACTGTGGCGTCTACTATACGTGTGCCTAGCAAGCGTGGCGCAACCGCGATTCGATCGATAAGCATGGCTACCGTATACGGCGTCAGATGTGTCAAAATAGAGGACGTGGAGTGACTGCATGTTCCCTCCCGCTCGGCCGGTATCTGGTGTTCTGGCATTTGCCTATGTAAGCGTGAAAGATCCCGCCCTATCTGTTCTGCAACAGTTTGACAGTCTGCCTCACCGATACGCCCAGCTGCCCGATCTAAATAGAGCAAGCGTAGACTGTTTTGATATTGCATCACCATACGTCGATGCATTGCCTGCGTCTTGTCCTGCATACGCTTTTCTTTTTCTTGCAGATGTGCCTGCTCAGCGGCCAGGCGTGCACCATACTTTAGCAAGATCGTGTTCAGCTGCTGCAACACCGCATCTTCTAGCGCTTGCTCTGCAATAAAAGCGCCCGGACAGTCAGCCCTTCGCCCATGGCGCGTGCTACATTGCAGATATCTTTTTCCTCGTGTCGTGGTAATCCCCAACGGCGCGCCGCAGCTTTGGCAAAAGACCTTTCCGGAAAAAATACCTGGGTTGTGCTTCGCAGGCTGAACATGCATGTGAAGCCTGCTCTGAACTGCTTGCCATACGCCATCTGATATAAGCGCTGTATGGGTATTTGGTACTCGGTACCACTGTTCCCTAGGTCGTGGGGCGTTTTTTCGCGTCTTATAAGATTCACTGCCATAGCGCCCCTGTACCAAAACGCCGTGGTACATTTCATTGCGTAGAATCGTGCCGATGGTTGACGGCCGCCAGATTGGATGGCCGTTACATCTCCCTTTCCGCGCCGCAGGCGTCGGCTCTCCGCAGGTATTGAGCAACTCTGCAATCGCCCTCTGGCTCCACCCTTCCGCATACCGCGCAAAAATCTCCTGCACGACCGGCGCGGTTACCGGGTCTGGCAACAAATGTCCCCGCCGTTCGGGATCTTTTTGATAACCGTACAGCGCCGTTGAACCAATATGTAGCCCGCTTTTTCGCCGGCTAGTCAAAACTGCGCGGATATTTTCTGACAAATCCTCCAGATACCACTCATTGACCAAGCCATTAATCTGTCTTGACTTCTTATTCCCACGGATCGCTGTATCGGCATTATCTACTACGCTGACAAATCGTATCCCCCACCTTGGAAAACAATCGTGCAAATAGTGTTCCACCAATTCTATCTCACGTGTAAAACGTGATTGCGTTTTACACAATACTATATCAAATGCACCGTGCTGTGCCTGCTCAATAAGTTTCCGGAAACCTGGACGATTCCTGTCTGCACCAGCATAATCATCGTCTGCCAGTTCCAAAACCACCCGCCAGCCATGGGCATCTGCATATTGACGCAAAAGCCGCTTTTGGTTCTCAATGCTGCGGCTATCATTTCCATGCTTATTCCGGTCTTCCTCCGACAAGCGGCAATAAATTGCAACACGGTCAGCCATTTTGCTCCTCCTTCCAAGTGAAACTACTGATTTCTTTCAGATACTGTGCCAGGCGGACGAGATCTGGCTCCTGACCACTGTAAAATTTACTGCGGATCTGAATAATACTGTCTCGTGCCATTGTGCATCCCTCCGCATCATCGTATGCCAAGATCAGATTTTTTTATGCGAATTTTGGTGCATAACAGATTTGACTTTATGCCCCAAACGCGGTATGCTATGAATAAGATTATAGCCTAGGAGGCACCTATCATGAAAATCGCAGTTACCTATGAAAACGGCCAGGTCTTTCAGCATTTTGGCCACTGCAAGCGATTCAAACTCGTAGATACCGAGACCGGAACGAGTGAACTGCTCGATCCCATGGGCGAGGGGCACGGCGCTTTAGCCGGCTTTCTCAAGGCGCATGGCGTGCAGGCCCTGATCTGCGGCGGCATTGGCGCCGGTGCACGAACCGCACTGGCCGAGGCCGGTATCGACTTGTATCCCGGCGTATCCGGAGATGCTGATTCCGCAATCCAAGCCCTTCAAAATGGAACCCTTCAGTATAATCCGGATACGATGTGTAGCCATCATCACAATCACGGGGACGGCCATACTTGCGGCAGCCATAGCTGCGGCGAAGATAAACATGGATGCAGCGGCAATCATTAAAAAACCGGAAAATAGTAAGAGCACAGCCCGAGATATTCAAATCGGGTTGTGCTCTTTTGTTCTTTTAAATATGATCGGTTTTAGAGCAATTCGGGCTCCTGGAACCATCTATTCCCATCCTGTGCTAGCAGCTGATCGGCTGCAGCAGGTCCCGGCGTATCCGGCGTATATGGCTGCGGGGCGCGCTCTCCCCATGCAGCCTCCAGGGCATCGACAAAATTCCAGCTGGTCTCAATCTGGTCCCACTGGGAAAACCAAGCGCGTTCCCCATAGAAGCATGCCGACAGCAGCCGCTCATACGCCTCTGGCGTGTTGATCCGGTTTGCAATCGAGCAGCTCTGGCAGAAATCCATTCTGGCGGGTATAATGTCCTCGAAATCGCCCGGGCGCTTGATGTTAAATTGCAGATAAACGCCTTCTGTGGGCTGGAACTTGACCAGCAGCACCACCGGCGGAATTTCCGGTGCCGGCGTGCGAAATACTACAGCCACTTCCATCTCGCGACGGCCCAGCTTTTTACCGGTGCGGATATAAAACGGCATATCTTTCCAGCGCTCATTTTCTACAAACAAGCGTAACGCTGCATACGTCTCGGTCTTAGAATTCGGATCGACATGCTCCTCTTCACGATACCCTGCATATTGCCCCAGCACCATCGTGTTCTCGATCTCGTCAGCCTGTGGAAGACGCAGCGCATTGAGAACGCGGAGCTGTTCTACATGCATAGCTTCCGGCGTAAATGACGCAGGGCGTTCCATGGCCAGAATCGACAGGATCTGGAATAGGTGGTTCTGTACCATATCCCGCAGGGCGCCGCTATGGTCATAGTAACCACCACGGGTTTCTACACCAACATCTTCTAGAGCAGAAATTTGGATGCATGCAATATGCTGCGCGTCCCACGCATCCGCGAAAATCGGATTGGTAAAGCGGATCGTCTGCACGTTCCGCACCATCTCTTTTCCCAGATAATGGTCGATCCGATAGATATTTTCTGGGCCAAAGGTGGCTTCCAGCCGCTCATTCAGCCGCTTGGCATCTTCCAAGGTTTCGCCGAAGGGTTTTTCCAAAATCACTTTGCTGCCCTGCGCATGTCCAATCTGAAACAGCCCCTCGGCAATCCCTGCGAAAAATCGAGGCGCAACCGCCAGATAAAAGACGCAGGACTGCACCTCTTGTTTTTTCAGGAACGCATCCAAAGCTGGATAAGCCGCCGGGTCAGTGAAATCCATACGATAGTATCGAATAGACTTCGCAAAGGTTTCAAATGTGTCGTCCCGATAAGGCAACCGCGCGAACTTTTTGACCCATTCTTTTGCCCGCGCGCAATAACTTTCATCGGTATAGTCGCGCCGGCCAATGATGATAATATTCTGCCCCTCTGGTGCAGTACCGGACAGCATGCGATTATAAAGTGCCGGTAGCAGCTTGCGGAATGTCAGATCGCCTGTCCCGCCAAAAATCGTGATTGTAGGTCGGTTACCGGCCATTGTGCTGCCCCCATTCATGGTGGAATACGCCGTCCCGGTCTGTGCGGCGATACGTGTGCGCGCCAAAATAATCGCGCTGGGCCTGAATCAAGTTCGCGCCGACGGGAGCACCGCGATATCCATCCAGATATGCAACCGCACTCGTCATAACTGGCATCGGCACCCCGCTTAATACGCCGTTGGCAACAGTCTGGCGCAATGCCATATGGCCTGCACGCACACGTGCCGCAAACGCCGGGTCTAGTAACAGGTTTTCCAATTCAGGATTGCGTTCAAAGGCCGCAGTAATATCCGACAGAAAAGCCGCCTGGATGATACAGCCCGCGCGGAAAATGGAGGCAATCGCGCCAAGATTCAGGTTCCAACCATACTGCTTCGATGCATTGTGCATCAAGGCAAAGCCCTGGGCATATGCCGCAATCTTTCCCAGATAAAGTCCCTGACGGACGGTCTCCACAAAGGAGTGTCGGTCAGAAATCTGCTGTGCCTCTGGGGCGCCCAAATCAGCCAGTCTTCGCTCATCCAGATGGCCGGACAAAATGCGGGCATCCACTGCCCCGGTAATCATGGACAGGTCAACGCCCTGTTCGAGTGATTCGATGCTCGCCCAGCGCCCGGTGCCCTTTTGTCCCGCTGCATCCTCAATATGATCCACCAAATCGCCGGCTGATAGATCGTCCGGCTCTCGCAGCACTTCAGCCGTAATACCAATCAGATAACTGCGCAGTTCCCCTGTATTCCACTGTGCGAAAATGTCAGCTAACTCATGATTGCTAAATCCGCCGACCGACTTCAAGACCAGATAGCTTTCTGCAATCAGCTGCATATCGGCATACTCAATACCGTTGTGCACCATCTTGACAAAATGCCCTGCACCATCCGGACCAATATAGGTGCAGCATGGCATGCCATCTTCCGCCCGTGCTGCAATCGACTCCAAAATCGGGCCAATCAAAGCATAATGGTCGCGGGCCCCGCCGGGCATAATCGCAGGACCAAATCTTGCTCCTGTCTCCCCGCCTGATACGCCTACGCCGAAAAAGTGTAGGCCATGCTCTGCTAACCGTTTTGTACGGCGGCGTGTATCTGCAAAGAAGGAGTTGCCGCCGTCCATCACAATATCTCCGGGCTCTAACAGCGGAATCAGCTGATCAAGCATCTGGTCCACTGGCTCACCGGCTTTGATCATCAGCAAAATACGGCGCGGTTTGCTGAGCGTTTCCATCAGCTCTTGCAGGGAAAAAACGGGATGCAAATTGGCATTGGGCTCTTCCTGCATCACTGCCTTGGTGACTTCTCCATTTCGGTTAAATCCAGCAACTTGAAAGCCGTGGTCAGCAATGTTGCGTGCAAGGCCCCGTCCCATGACCGAAAGGCCAATAATACCAATATCACATTTTACTGGCATGAAAAAACCTCCTGTAACATATAGGTAAAACTTTTAGAGACAAATCGAACTGCCTTCTGGGATTGAGATGTGCGAAATGGGTGCACTCAGCTTCCCGCTCTCTGCATCCCGTGGGAATGCAAATAGGTTATCTGAATCCCGGCAAAGCACCAGCACAAATCGGCCATCCTCGGACAGAATAAAGTCACGAGGATGCTGCCCCCCACAGGGGATTTGCTGAACCAAATATGCCTGCCCTTGTTCGATCGCAAAAACACTTAAGATGTCAGCGCCGCGCGTCGAGATATAGAGGAATCGCCCGTCTGGCGATAGGCGAATGGCTGCTGTGGTTGAGCGCCTATAATCCGGATGCTCCGGCGGCAAGATCGGGAAGCATCCAATCTGCTGAAACCGGGTATTGGAAAAGATAAAGTGATACAGCTCATGGCTGCGCTCTGTGACCATCCACAGGGTATGGTCAACCGGGTGGAATAGGCCATGCCGCGGCCCGCTCCCTGCGGGGAATAAAATCACGCCGCGCGGGGAAAATTTCCGGTCAAGAATCCGGACCTGATCCTGCTCCAGGCAGGGCACTAGATGGACGCCTCGTTTTCCAAGCGATTGATGGCATCCTGCTTTCTCCCCGCACGCGATTTGCCGTGCGCAGGACAGGCGCTGGCTGTCTATCCGGTATACCGTAAATAGGCCTTCGTGATAGTTCGCCGCAAGCAGGCTTGACCCCGAAAAGCGGATGTGGCAAGGCATTTCCCGCTCTGGACAACACATCGAAATTGGCGCTTGCCCTAAATGCCGGGTATCCCACAAAGCCACGCCGGCCTGTCCATCTATTTGGATTGCGGATGCCAAGACACTGCCCCTGCGCGCGATACATTTTGGATTACGCGCTGCCGCAAACAATTCCGGTGCAGATAGCATCCCTTTCTCCGTGTCAAATGTAAAACGATAAATTCCTTGACTCCGGCCGCTTGTGTATGTGCCGATATATCCGTTTTGCAGCATCCGATCATCCTCCTTTTTAAGGTCATTATACCTGTCGGGCACTTGAAAATCAAGAGCAACAGCGTGAAATTGTCAAATTATACTATTTTAGTATAATTTTGTATGTTATTCTAGGAATAAGTCATAAACTTACCATTTCTCCAATGAATACGCTCCTTTTTTCGCGTGTGATGTTGATATATTCCTATGAATGCCACCGATCTATTCATAATGCCTATCTTTTCACAAAACTTATTGATCTTTTCTGGATATGAAAAATGTAAGATTGTGTCTGTAGAAATCCTTGATATAACCAATTAAATTTCTCACATGCAATGGTTATTGCAGCCTATTAGGAGATGGCGTATAATAAGAATATCATTTACATATTTATGTTGCTTCGCATTTGCGATCATTCAGGCGAATCTGCCGATATATAAAGGAGTGAATCCCAATATGATCTGTAAACAAATTATTTTTAGTCCCACCGGTGGCACACAAAAGGTAGCCGATCTGCTCTCCCAGCCGTTTGGTATTCCCGCCCAGGTCATTGATCTCTGCAACTCTTCCGAAGATTTTTCTGCCTATCACATGACGTCTGATACTCTATGTATTATAGCCGTACCGGTCTTCGCTGGCAGGGTTCCCGATATTGCAGCCGAGCGCCTGCGCAAAATTCAGGGACATGGCGCAACCGCTGTTTTGGCTGCTGTATACGGAAACCGTGCATTTGAAGACGCCTTGCTTGAGCTGCAGGATATTGTAGGCGAAAATGGATTTCGGTGTATTGCCGGGATCAGTGCAGTCGCTGAACACTCGATCGCACGGCAATTCGGTGCAGGCCGTCCCGATTTACAGGATGCACAGGAGCTAAAAGACTTTGCAAAGCAAATCCTTGACAAATTGAACCAAACATCTTGGGATGCACCGCAGCTACCAGGAAATCATCCCTACCGCCCATACAGTCCCTCCCCAATGCACCCGCAGGTCGATACTTCACGCTGTACCGCATGTGACAAATGTGCGCAGCTCTGCCCCGTTCAAGCAATTCCAGCTGATGCGCCTCAAACGACAGGCGCTACCTGCATATCTTGCATGCGCTGTATCTCCATCTGTCCCCAGCAGGCCCGGTTTCTGCCGCAAGAGCTCCGATCTGCCCTCTCGCAGAAATTAGCTCCTCTATGTGCAGAACGCCATGCAAACCAGCTTTTTCTATGATCGGTCCCGTAAAAGCGGACAGTGACAAAGTACCCCCTGATGTAGGAAAATAGGGCTACATCAGGGGGTATTATTGTAGAAAAATGGAATGATGCACAGTACGGGCACTGTTACTAGAAATCAGGGGCATGCTTTCCGTGTGAAAAACGCATCAAGACGGGGAATCCTATATGACAACAGCAATGGCGGAAAATTTCTTCTCCATTCTCAAAGTAGCGCGTATTTATCGCTATAAATCAGCTACCTTCGCGAAAATCCACTGGATGGTCACCAATATATTCCCTTTTACAACCACAAGCGCATCTGGCAAAAAAACGGGAGAGGCGCCGCTAGCGCGACGCCTCTCCTATTAAAACTTAATATTTCCTACCAGGGGCTTTTCTGGGCTGTCCGCACAATCTGGGACAGTCCAATAAAAGCATGGGGAATCTTTTTTATCTAAACTTACTTGCCAGCCTTTGCCGCGCGGATCGCGTCGATCATCAGCGGGACAACCTT
>ERZ1643250.3395-NODE-3395-length-10944-cov-9.537607_pt1 | contig 10944 bp, 7 predicted proteins | sample MGYA00579262_ERZ1643250 | MGnify/ENA primary metagenome ERZ1643250 (study PRJEB29033, sample SAMEA4952265) | chicken gut metagenome | biome: Broiler Chicken; feature: Gastrointestinal Tract; material: Caecum | place: Ireland | collected 2018 | study: Broiler...
CGAATTCTTATCTGGAAGGTTTCATTCCCATAGACACAGAATATTTTACAGCCTCAGACAGAGTGCATCTACCGTCATAAACCGGCCTCATTCTGCGAGGCCAATGAGATGATTGACCGTTACATCCATTTTTACAACCACGAGCGCATCCAACTAAAAACTGGAGTGGCGCCGCTCACGCTGCGCCACTCCGCTTAAAACTTTATATTTTCCTACTTAGTGGCCTTTTTATGCTGTCCGTACAATCTGGGGCGGTTCACTCTGTGTATCGGACAGGGGGCGCGCCTTTGTTTTAATTGTATTTGTATTTCGAAATAAAAAGGCACCGAGGTGTTTTCACCTCGGTGCTGCTCTTTATGCATCACAACCACACCCTTACGGCAAAGCCGCCTTTGAAAAAATAGGTGTTCGTGTAATGTCCAGCTGGTGGAGTGCGGGACTTTAAATCCGAACCAAAAGCTGCAAAAATATCCGCCATCGTCACAGTCTGTGTCCCATTTTTATAATTATATGTGAATACCAATCTATCGTCAAATACATAGATGGAATTCAGAAAAATATCAATAATCTGCCGCTGATATTCCTTATTGTCCGGATCTCCATGCTTAAACTGGCTGATCCATTCCATAATGTCCTCCCGGCTGTATTTAGGGCGCTCTAATTCCGCTTGCAAAATACTGACTTTCAATTCTTCCCGCAGTTTTTCCAGCTCCTCCAGTCGTTCTTTGGTGCTGCTGGTCAGGACGCCAAGCTGAATGGCGTTGAGCATATTTTCAATACCCCGGTTGGTATCCGCAAGCTGTTTGCGCAGCAGCGGAAGGCTGTTGTCCTCGGCATTTTGCAGCTCCACCAGCTTATCTGCAATTTGGGCGATCAGTTCATCCTGAAAAACACGCTGAATCGTATATTGTACAGCAACACGTTCTATCCAGTCTTTCTTGACTGCTTTCTTATGACAGCCCAGCCGTCTTTTAGCGCCAATACACTTGTAATAGCGATGAATCGTTCCACTTTTTCCGGTACCGCTTTCTCCTACCATCAAGCGTCCACAGTGACCGCAAAACAATTTGGTGGTCAGCAAATATTCTTCCGGAGCTTTTGTCCTTGCCGGTGCGTGTCTGTTTTTCTCCATTCTCGCCTGCACCCTTTCAAATAAGTCTTTAGGAATAATAGCCGGGACAGCATCTGGAATGACAATATCGCGGTAATGATATTCCCCGATATATTTTCGATTTCGCAGCAGAACATTAAAACTGCTTTGGCAAAACGGCTTTCCCTGCTTCGTTAAGATATGACGCTCGTTTAGAGATTTTATGATGCTCCGAATCATCTCTCCGTTTGCATATCGTTGATAAATCTCCCGAACGATAGGGGCCGTTGCAGGATCAATTTTTAAATGCCGGTCTTCGCCCAGCACATAGCCCAGAGGAATGCTTCCTCCATTACTTTTTCCTTTCAGTGCATTTTCCGTAAGGCCCCGGTTGATTTTCTGTGCCAGCTCTGCCGAGTAGTATTCTGCCATCCCTTCCAGCATGGATTCCAGAATAATACCTTCCGGCCCATCGGATATGTTTTCAGTGGCTGATACCACCTTGACGCCATTTCGCCGAAGCACTGCTTTGTAGTGGGCGCTGTCATAACGATTACGGGCGAATCGGTCCAGCTTCCAGACCAGCACGGTATCAAACAATCCCTTTGCGCTGTCCTGCACCATTTTCTGAAATTCCGGGCGGTTATCTGTTTTGGCGGAAAGCGCTCGGTCGATGTAGATGCGCAGAATGGTGATTCCATTTTTCTCCGCATATTCCTTGCACTCCCGAAGCTGTCCTTCGATGCTTTCTTCCCTCTGATTATCGCTGCTGTATCTGGCGTAAATCACCGCCTTCATCCACATCACCTCCGCTTGCTGTTTTGTAGGGGTTTGGGTTCTCCCAAAGGCGTTTGGTGGATATCCAAACGCTATGCTTGCGGAACCAGTCACCAGCTGGAAAAACCGCTTTCCCAGCACCACACACTACCACAACCCTTTTCAAAAAGCTATTACCCATCTGCACAATTTGTGGGTTAAAATCTATGAAAAAGTACCGGCTGGGAAAGAAAAAGCTCTCCCAGCACGGCGGGAACTTTCAACTGTGCCGTTCCCTTTCCTTGCGCCACTTTTCCAGCGCTTGTTTGCCTTGTTCACTCTCAAAAAAATCCTGCATCTGTGGAAGTAATGCTTGGGCAAGACTTTCTATCACTGACTGCGGCAATGGTTCTGTTTTGATTTCTACTGTTATCTGGTTAGCTGACTTCCCTCCTTTTCTGTAACTCTCTTTCTCTTTCCCAGCCAAGTAAGAACTTTGGGTGGGAAGCGTGAGCTTGCCACCCCCTGTAGCCCCCCTCCAAGCGAGGAAGATTGTATGCCACAGTCTAGCACGGAAATCTTGCAATTTCAAGGCTTTTGGGGTATGATGTAAGGAATCATAAGTTGTAAAATCATAATTCCCATAAAAGGAGAGCGCACATGGAAGCATACCGGTTTGAACACAAGGAACCATTGACGCAACGGGTGGTTTTGGCACTGCGTGTAGATACAAAACAGAAGAAAGAGTATGTCTGGTTGGGAGCAGAATATGATGTGGAGGATAGCATCCGAGGATTGGGAAAAACGCTGTATTGGTCCCAAACCCGCCCTTTGGGGACGTTTTGGTGTGAATTCGGGAAAACATCCGCAGAGGGCTGGCCGGAGGCTGTGTGGGCCCTTCACGGGGCGCTGTCGGAGAGAAAAACATCACGCCGGACTGTTCATGAGCAAAAAGCAGCAGAATTTCTTTCCCAGCTGGCAGAGGGGAATGTTGCTGCCCGGTATGCGGCAATCCAGATTTGGGAGATGTATCTGCGCTGTACTCGTGGACGGAATAAGGAAAAGGCACAGACTGCTTTGCTGGAGTATGCACAGCGATTGATCCTCCCATTTGGAGAATACACTCCTGAAATGGTCAACTGGAAACGGGAACGGCCTGTTTTCCCCATATGGAACTATCGGGCGGACGCCAAGCTGGAGATCTGGTATCCCAGCGGGAAGATTCCTTTTGAGTGCGCCATAATAAATGATTCCCTGCGCCCCGCGCTCATCTATTACCGTCAGCGGATTTTGGATGCAGGTCTGCTGATGCGTACCTGTACCCAGTGCGGACGGATATTCTTTGCCTCGGATTCCCGCAGCAGCTTGTGCAGCGAACGGTGCCGTAAATCCAGCAAAAAGGCAGCGAAAAAGAGCTTTGATGATAAATCCAAAGAGGAAGCATATGAACAGGCCTACAAGCGGGAGTATATGTTTTGGTATAACCGGGTCAAGAAGTTGGAAAAGAACCATGCACCGCAGGAACAAATACAAAGTGCAAAGGCCGCACTCAAACAGTTCCGAAAAGAGGCTGTGGAGCGTAAGAAACAGATTCAAAGTGGTGAATTATCTACAGTGCAGTTTATGAACTGGATGATTGGACAGGAGCCGATTATTCAGAAAATCTGCGTGGAATAGAGAGCAGGCTATCCACGTGGATAGCCTGTTTCTCTTTCTATACGCCTTATATGAAATATTGGCTATCCATGTGGATAGCCAATAGCCAAAAGTTTAAAAGCAAGAAAAGAATACAGGCCAGATAAAAATTGGTTTCACTACCTTATCCTACTTTTCCATGCAATGTATACCTATCTTTAAAATTATTTGAGAATCACAGATTGTCCGCCCACATTTCACATTGGCTGAGTACTGTATTGATGGCATCATCCACGCCTTCCGGAGGATATTCATATTTTTTCAACAAGCGCTTGACCATCTTCCGCATTCCGGCGCGAGCGGTTTCTTTTTTCTGCCAGTCAATGGTACGATTTTTACGCAGCATCTCTGTAAGTTCATGCGTCATAGCAATAAGCTGACTGTTTTGATAAAAGTCCTTTACCGCCTCGGGTTTGGTCAATGCATCATAAAAGGCCATTTCCTCCTGAGAAAGCCCTAATTTCTCGCCCTGTTTATGCAGTTCTGCGATTTGGGCTGCTGCTTCTAATAATTCCTTGATAACCTCCTCGTTGGTAATCAGGCCGTTATAATAGGAATTCATCAGCTGTGTGATCTTCTCCGAGAATTTTTGGGACTGTACCACATTTGTGCGCCGGAAAATGGATACCTGTTCCGCCATCAGCTTGCGCAGAATTTCCATTGCAATATTTTTTTCCTTCATTTTTGAAATTTCTTCCAGCACATCCGAGTCAAACAGGTTGAATTTTTCGCCGGAGGTTTTGCTGTCGAATAAATTGATAACGCCTTCACTCTGTACGCTTGCTTTTAAAAGTTCATTGATTTGTGCATTAATTTCTTTCAGAGACAATGGCTTTCCGCTCTTGCCGCCTGTGGTCAGTTTCATAACCGTAGAACGCACTGCCTCAAAATAAGCGGCTTCGTGCCGTTCTTGCTGAGTGGTTAAGCTGGAACACAGAGAATGAGATTGTTTCAAAAGCAATGCTTCTTTAAGAAACATATCTTTTCGTTCTGGCACAGAAACATCCAGCACAAAGTTGGCGCCGCCAGAAATTGATTTTGCCATTTTCAAAGGACTGCCGCTGGTAAAACCACTGAAATCAAAACTGTAGAATAAGTCTTTACAGACCTGCAATTTTTCTTTGAATTTAGGGTAAGCAACTTTGGAAATGTCCATATCGCCGTATTTGGCACGGTCACGAGCAGTATATTCCTTCATGGCGGCTTTCAGAGCGGAGGCAATCCCCACATAATCCACAATCAGGCCGCCCTCCTTATCCTGAAAGACCCGGTTGACCCGGGCAATGGCCTGCATTAGATTGTAGCCGTGCATGGGTTTATAAACATACATGGTCGCAAGGGATGGAACATCAAATCCGGTTAGCCACATATCCACAACGATTGCAATTTTTAAAGAGTCCTCATTATCTTTAAATCTCCGGGCCAGCTCCTCCTTATGAGCTTTAGTGCCAATGATGGGTTTCCAATCCTCAGGGTCACTGTTGCCGCCGGTCATTACAACCGCTACTTTTTCTGTCCAAGCAGGGCGCAGCTCTAAAATTTTGCGATAAATCTTCATGGCAATGGTGCGGGAATAGGCAACGATCATTGCCTTTCCGGTAAGCAAATTTGCCCGGTAGGTTTCATAATGTGTGACGATATCCTCGCAAAGAGACTGGATGGTAGAATCCGCTCCCAACACACTTTCCATCTGTCCAAGCATTTTCTTGCTTTTTTCAATGGCGGCAGAATCGGCCTGCTGTTCCAAAAGATCATAGGTGGAGTCAATCAGCGCCAGCGTATTCTGATCCAGCTTTAAATGAATCACACGGCTTTCATAATAAACCGGACGGGTGGCGCCGTCTTCTACTGCCTGTGTCATGTCGTACACATCAATATAGTCCCCGAATACCTCCCGGGTGTTGCGATCTTTGGCAGAAACCGGTGTACCGGTAAAACCCACAAAGGTGGCATTTGGCAAAGCATCCCGGATTACCCGGGCATTCCCTACGGTTAAACGGGCTTCTTTTTGCCCTTCTTCATTTTCGGAATAAACAACTTTCTCATCAAATCCATACTGCCCGCGGTGTGCCTCATCTGCCATTACGACAATGTTGCGGCGTTCTGACAGCGGTTTTTCTCCCCGTTCAAATTTAAACAGGGTTGTAAAAATAATACCATTGGCGGTGCGTCCGTCCAGCAGCTCTTTCAGATGCTCTTTGCTTTGCGCCTGCACCGGTGTTTGCCGCAGAAAAGAAGCGCATTTCGCAAATTGGGTATAGAGCTGGTCGTCCAAGTCGATGCGGTCGGTCATCACTACAATGGTGGGGCTTTGCAAAACCTGCTGCAGCAAATGGGCATAAAAGACCATAGACAGCGACTTACCGCTGCCCTGCGTGTGCCAGAACACCCCGCCTTTTCCGTCGGTGGCGATGGCAAGTTTGGCTTTTTCGATTGCCTTACGCACAGCAAAATACTGATGGTAGCCCGCCAAAATTTTCACAGGATTCTGGCTGTCTCCAAAAAAAAGAAGAAAGTTTTTGAGAATATCCAGCAGCCGTTCTTTTTGGAACATTCCTTCAAAAAAGGTGTCGAACTGGGTAGCTTGGGGATTCTCATAACTGCCGTCCTTGGTTTTCCATTCCATGAAGCGGTCAAAACCAGAGGTGATCGTGCCTGCTTTATTGATGGAAAGGTCGCTGATGACACAAATGGCGTTATAGATAAACAGAGAAGGGATGTCCTGCATATAATTGCGGATTTGATGGTAGGCATTTTCCGCCCCTACCTCGTCTTTGGAAGGGCTTTTCAGTTCCATGAGTACCAAAGGCAGGCCGTTGACAAACAGGATCATATCTGGACGGCGGTTATTTCCGTTCTCTATGTAGGTAAACTGGTTCACCACCAAAAAGCTGTTATTTTCCGGCTTGTGAGACAGCAAATAGACGATGCCGGAACGCTCCTCGCCCTTTTCAAAATATTTTACTTCCACGCCGTTTTGAAGGTACTCCATAAAGGTTCGGTTTTTCTCCAAAAGGCTGACGCTGTCAAAGCTTTTGAGCTTGTTCACCGCTTCTTCAATGGCCTGCGGGGGCAGCTTTTTGTTAATACGAACCAAACTGTCTAGCAGCACCGAATCCAGCAAGGGGCTTTCATAGTCCCGCTCCATGTCCGGCGCATAGAGATGGGTATACCCCATTTGTTCAAATAGTTCTATAACAGCCTGTTCGTAGGTGGATTCGGTGAAGGGCATGGTACGTCACCTCATAAAAGTTATTGAATACTCTGTTTTATTTCGTTTTTCATTAGTAAAAATAGATCATTATGGAGCGCTTGAAATTCATAACGAGTGCCTTCAAAATGTGCGACTAATTCGCTATAATCAAGTAAAATTGTTTCTCCATTAACAGTGTTATCTGCAACAGGTCTAAATTTGTCACATAATTCGAGTAATTTCTCATGATTCCCTTGAATATGCTCTTGAGATACTAATAATTGAAACTGAGTATATAAATCTGGTCTATCCTTTTCCATCTTATTTTGGTATTCATCAATTAAACTTCGATAGTGGTTAAGTCGATTTTCACAGTGGCTTACATTAACTATTTTTTCTACTATCTCTGGTGAAAATAATATTGTTGCATCCCAAAACATCTCACCATATTTTCCTTCTGAAAACAATCTAAGAACTTCTCGACGATTGGGATACAAGTTTAGTGCCGTATTTTGCCTTTGTTGTTTTTGACTTAATTTAATTTGTTTTACAAGTGCGAATACCGAAAAACATACTGCGGCAATTGCGCCTACCGCTCCAACCAAAGAAGAAACAGCAGAAACAGCATCCCAGTCGTTTTCCAACTCCGGTGCATAGGTAATGCGAAAGCCACAAAAAAACAATGTAGAGACGATAGCTAAAACTGCAACAATTACTATTACAAACGGAAACCATTTTCCTTTGATAAAATTTTTCAAATCTTTAGGTCTCCTTTACAATATTCTCTGCTCGGGAAATTAAAGCCGCTTCTAAATCATTCCAATACAAACGTTTCTTTTTGTATCCAAAAAAATCTTTTGCGATTTTGCCCAATTCTATCGACTGCCCTGTAGTATACTCGTGAAGTTTTGCTGTTAAAATATTGATCGAGTTTTTTAGCTCATCTAAAATTTGGGCTTCTTCGGGAGTTGTTGCAATTTCCTGTGCAATTTTGGCTTGTATTTTATTGTATTGTATTCCATAGTTTAGCACAGAGTTTTCAAGCTTGATAGAATAATTTCTAATATTGTAGGTTGCTTGCTGAAACTCTTGTAATCTTTTGCATATAGAAGCTTTTTTGCCTATTGGAAAAACAGGTGAATATAAGCCAAGATTCATTTTCTCTATAAATTCATAATTTAATTGGGAAAGCCCAGAAACATTTTTAAAGGGCAAGTCTGGGATAACAGAAGAATTATGTATTTGAGGCAAAACCATACCTAATTTTTTCGATATAACGGTAATATTCAAAAATAAATTTCTTATATTTATGTTGATTCCTTCAATCAACTTCGCTCGTTCATGAAAGTACCCTATTACAGCAAGGACCCAAGACGCAATAAAACCTGTAAATATACCTGATAAAACACTTTGAATCATCGGATGTTCTTTATAAACCAATAATAATATACCGCTTATGATAATAATGAACAGGCAGACAGCAGCTGTTATCTTATTAACTTTCATAAAATATCCTCCTCAGAAACATCAATTTCGCCAGACATCAACTTGGGCAGAAGTCTATCTCTTAAAGCTGCCAATGATTGATTTTGTTCTTCCAAGATTTGCTGTTGTGAAAAAATTGGTTTACAAAAATCATTAAACCTGATAAGAGTTTCAGAATCAGGGATGATCGCAGGAACTTTTTTCATCGTACTACCAGACACTTCTTTGAAAGTTGAACCAGATGCCATTCCTTCAATTATCGAAAGATTGTGCTTTAAAAAATAATACACAAAGGCCGTCCCAATCTCTGGTTTGGGTATAACGGATTTAAAACCTTGATTTGTCGTTACCTTCCCGGCAGCAATTGCAATATATCCAATAGGTGCACGCGAAGAGAATAAAACCGTACCTTCCGGCATAATACTTGCACTACTATTCTTCAAGCCAAGCTCAGTAATGTCATTTTCTCCATGAGAAATGAATTTTGCTTTATTGACAGACAAGTCTTTTGGCGTTATCCAAGCAATTCCGTTTTCTGTGTAGTATTCTGGTTTTGATTTCGATGGTGTGCTGCCTCCCACTACTGTGCCAAGGTCACTGATTGTTCCTTGTTGCCATTCAGGGTCAGCATTATTTATGAACAGTTCCTGATAAAGCGCCTGTGCCTGCCGCTCCAAATTCTCGTTGATCTTGTTGTTCACTTCGATTTTGTCATCCAGTGAGCATAAAACCATTGCTATCTTTTTCTGTTCTTTCAAAGACGGTAAATCAATTTCCACCTTTTTCAATTCTGCTGCCTTAATACCAATTACAGTAGTTCCGGTAGCTCGTGCTTCTATTCTGCTTTTGAGAACATGATCTTGCAATGCATAAAATAAATAATCAGAATTTAATTGCTGTGTCTTTGGTTCTAAAACAATAATTCTTTGGGCAAAAGCTAACTTATCATCAGTTTTGATTCGTGCTACTTCCCCTAATGGTGCTTCCGTTGTGAATACCACAGAACCCTTCTGGGGAATCCCCCGTCTCATCCATTCATCATAGTAATTTTCCGCAATAAATTCTTGTGGCTCTTGAATCATACCGTTTTTAACTATTTTCGCAGTAATTAAAGGAATACCGCTTGTCGTTTTAGGAGGCGTCTTTCCACGATAATCAATAAAGGTGCACATATCTCCTAAACAGTAAGTTTCATACTTCATATCCAATCGCCCCCAGTCGCTCCTTGATCTGCGCTTCCAGCTCGTGGGACTTCTGGAACAGCTCCGAAAGCTCCCTGGTCAGCTGTCCCATTTTCTCCTCAAAGGGCTCGCCGTCGTCCTCCTGCTCCTCAATGCCCACATACCGGCCGGGGGTGAGGATATAGTCCTGTTTGGCAATTTCCTCGGTGTCAGCTACGGCGCAGAAACCCTTGACCTCCTCCAGAGTGCCGTCCACAAAGGCATTGTAGGTGTCGGCCAGCTTCTGAATGTCTTCATTGGTCAGCTCCCGCAGCTTGCGGGTGACCATGGTACCCATTTTCCGGGCATCAATGAAAAGCGTCTTGCCCTTCTGTTTTTTGTTCTTGGAAAGGAACCACAGGGAAACGGGAATTTGGGTGGTATAGAAAAGCTGGGAGGGCATGGCCACAATGCAATCCACCAAATCGGCGTTGATAATGTTCTTACGAATCTCCCCTTCGCCGCCGGACTGGGAAGAAAGGGAGCCATTGGCCAGCACCATACCCATGCGTCCATTTGGCGCCAGATGATAGATCATATGCTGAAGCCATGCAAAGTTGGCGTTTCCGGCAGGGGGCATTCCATACTGCCAGCGCACGTCATCGGCCAGCTTATCCGCTCCCCAGTTGGAAAGGTTAAACGGAGGGTTTGCCATGATGTAATCTGCCCGCAAGGTAGGGTGACAATCGTTAAAAAAGGTATCGGCATTATATTTTCCCAAGTCGGCATCAATACCACGGATGGCAAGATTCATCTGGGCCATTTTCCAAGTAGTGGGGTTGGAATCCTGCCCATAGACGGAAATATTATTGATATTCCCGGCATGGTTCTCTACAAATTTTGCCGACTGTACAAACATACCTCCGCTGCCGCAACAGGGGTCATATACCCGCCCATTAAACGGTTGAAGGACTTCCACCAGTGTTTTAACTACACATTCCGGTGTGAAAAATTCCCCGGCTAACTTGCCCTCATTTTCGGCAAACTTCCGCAGACAGTATTGGTAGGTGTTTCCCAAAATATCCCGTTCGCTGCCATGCTCAACCATTTGGATATTGGTAAACAAATCCACCACATCGCCCAAGCGGCACTTGTCCAGTTTCGGACGAGCAAAGTTTTTGGGCAGGATATCTTTCAAGCGCTTATTTTCCTTTTCAATACTGCGCATGGCTTCGTCAATTACCGTACCAATTTCGGGTGTATGTGCGGCTTCGGAGATTACGCTCCAACGTGCGTTAGCGGGGACAAAAAAGATGCCCTCGGAAGTGTATTCATCAATGTCTTCCTCGAAGCCATCGCCTTCTTCCACCAAAGCCTGATATTTTTCTTCAAAACGGTCTGAAATATATTTTAAAAAAATCAGCCCCAAAACCACACTTTTATATTCCGAAGCATCCATATTGCCACGCAAAACGCAAGCAGCGTTCCAGATTTTCTTTTCAAAACTATTGGATTCCACTCTCTCCATCTTAAATACTCCATTTCTAAAGTAATCCTACTGCTAT
>ERZ1643250.3400-NODE-3400-length-10935-cov-22.591176_pt1 | contig 10935 bp, 8 predicted proteins | sample MGYA00579262_ERZ1643250 | MGnify/ENA primary metagenome ERZ1643250 (study PRJEB29033, sample SAMEA4952265) | chicken gut metagenome | biome: Broiler Chicken; feature: Gastrointestinal Tract; material: Caecum | place: Ireland | collected 2018 | study: Broiler...
TCGTCGCTAACAATAGCGTGAGCCTTAAAACCATAATAATAGATTTTTTTGGTTGACTCATAGCCAATATCGGCATAGCCGCGAAAGATCTACTTCCTCATTAAGGCCATGTCGAATTAAATAGATCAATGGCAAAAGCATGCGTGCTCTGCGATTAAAGCGAGAGTGAGATAAATTAACAAGCTTTTCACAAAATCTTCTTTGAGATTCAACGCCCAATGAAGCCTGCCAAATAAGCAAGGCCAGAATAGAACTGTCAGATATTTTACATCGATTGATATTCCGTCTTTGCTTTAATGCATCTGGGGCATAAAGTTTGTACAAACAGCGACAAATTATATTTAAACGACTAAAACTAACTTGTGTTAGGATGAGAAAAACGCTTAAGCTTAGGGTAGTTCAATCTAGTCAGACTCTTTTCTATTAATATGTTTACAAGTCGAGTCTAACAAGATTGGACTTTTTTTGTTAACTAAAACGATTTAACTAGCACCTCGCGTATCAATATCATATATTTTTATGTATCAAAAAAGCATCCCCACAGGGATGCTTCCTTCATCTAATACCTACTTACCCAACTCATCAAATAAGCCTTGCTTCTTCAAAATCTCAAGGTACCGACTCACCGCATCAGGCCACGTAGGCAAAGGCTTAAAGCCGTTCTCCACCAACTTGCTCTTATCAAGGCGTGAGTTGAATGGGCGAACTGTCTTGGACAAACCGTATTCGGCGGTGGTGACTGGCATTACCTTGGTGTCATAACTGGCTTGACGGTAGATTTCCTTGGTGAAATCGTACCAGGAAATGTAACCAGTCTTCGTACCGTTTTCGTCATAGCCACTTTCAGTTGCGGGCAATTCTGAGTTAGTTGCATGGTAGTAACCGTACTTGTCAGTTTCGATCATGTCGACTAACAAGCGAGCCAAGTCGAAGGTATAAGTTGGCGTACCGATTTGGTCATCAACCACCTTAACTTCATCGTGGGTAGAACCAACCTTAAGCATGGTCTTGATAAAGTTGTGGCCGTTGATGCCGAATACCCAAGCGATACGGACGATAAAGTACTTGTCCAAAGTATCAGCAACAGCTTTCTCGCCGCCTAACTTGGTTTCGCCGTAAACGTTCAAGGGCTTGTAACCCTTGAAGTCGGGTTCCCATGGCTTGGTACCTTGACCATCGAAGACGTAGTCGGTTGAAAGGTAAACCATTGGCACGTCGAGTTTCTTGGCAACATTAGCGATGTTTTGCGTACCGCCAACGTTAACCTTACGGACAGCTTCAACCTTGTCATCGTCTTCGGCCATATCAACAGCAGTCCAAGCAGCACAGTGGATAATCACGTCGGGATTTACCTCAGTGATTACCTTGTTAACCGCATCGACGTCAGTGATGTCTAAAGAAACGTATGGCATCTTGGTAACGGCAGTGCCATCCATAACGCCGTTATATTCAGGAGCAAGGTCTGAGCCAACGCCTTCATAGCCGCGCTTTGCAAGTTCATTCATTACGTCATGGCCAAGTTGACCATTAACTCCAGTTACAAAAGCTTTCATTAATTAATCTACCTCGCTAATTAAAACTTAAAGGTATCCTTTAAGCCCTTCCATTCTTGATCACGTTCAGCCATATTGAGCTTAGTACCATCATCTAAAGCATAGCCAGAAGCATCTGGGCTACCTGGGTATTCACCTTGTAAATGTGGCCACTTAATGCCAATTTCAGGATCGTTCCAAGCCATACCCCCTTCATCATTAGGGTGCCAGAAATCATTGACCTTGTAACAAAATTCAGCTACATCACTTAATACTAAAAAGCCATGTGCAAAACCTTGTGGAATTAAAAATTGCTTCTTGTTTTCTGCAGTCAATTCAACTCCGTACCATTTACCATAAGTCTTTGATTCACTACGAAGATCAACAGCAACGTCAAAAACGCTACCGCGAACAGCACGAACCAGCTTAATTTGTGGATAATGCTTTTGGAAGTGAAGTCCACGCAATACCCCCTTGGTTGAACTTGATTGGTTATCTTGCACAAAATTAATGCTAAAGCCGGCTTCCATCATGTCTCTTTGGTTAAAAGTTTCCATGAAGTAACCACGATCATCACCGTGAACAGTTGGGGTGATAACTGCTAAACCTTCAATGCCACCAACATTCTTTTCAACTTTAATTTGTCCCATTATAATCTTTTCTCCCTATTTAAAAACTAATAACGTAACTTACCTTCAGCAACAGACTTCAAGTGTTGGCCGTAAGGACTCTTGCCGTAATGCTTTGCGGCATCGAGTAACTTATCCTTGTCGATCCAGCCATGAATGTACGCAATTTCTTCAGGTGCTGAAATTGAAACGCCTTGACGTTCTTCAACCATCTTAACGTAGTTGGATGCATCAACTAAACTTTGCATCGTACCAGCATCAAGCCAGGCATAGCCACGGCCGAGCAGTTGCACATCTAAGTTACCTTCTTGCAAATACATGTCGTTCAAACTGGTGATTTCAATTTCGCCACGTGCACTTGGCTTAACTTGAGCGGCCTTTTCACTAACACCAGCTGGGTAGAAGTAAAGGCCAGTAACTGCGTAATTGCTCTTAAGATGCTCTGGCTTTTCTTCGATTGAGATTGCCTTGCCATCCTTGTCAAAATCAACGACACCGAAACGTTCTGGATCGTTGACATAGTAGCCAAAGACTGTAGCCTTGCCATTCCGAGCATCAGCTGCTGCTTGCTTAAGCAACTTGGTAAAACCGTTGCCGTAGAAAATGTTGTCGCCCAAAATCATGGCACAAGGTTCGCCATTGATGAAATCCTTACCCAAAGTAAAGGCTTGAGCCAAACCATCTGGACTAGGTTGCACCTTGTATGACAACTTAATGCCAAATTGGGAACCATCGCCAAGCAACTTTTCAAAACGTGGTGTGTCTGCTGGAGTAGAAATGATCAAAATATCCTTAATTCCTGCAAGCATCAAGGTTGATAGAGGGTAATAGATCATTGGCTTATCATAGACAGGCAATAATTGCTTACTGGTTACTAAAGTTAATGGATAAAGACGAGTGCCTGAACCACCCGCTAAAATAATGCCCTTCATAATTTTAGTCCTTGTCTAAAACCTTTCTGTTGCCGTACATTTCTTCGTAGTAGTTTTGGTAGTCGCCAGAGATGATGTTTTCCCACCATTCTTTGTTGTCGAGATACCATTGAATAGTCTTCTTGATACCATCTTTGAACATGGTTTCTGGAAGCCAGCCAAGTTCCTTGTGGATCTTATCTGGATCGATGGCGTAACGACGGTCGTGACCCTCACGGTCGGTAACGTGTTCGATTAATGAGTATGGCTTATCCAAGTAATCACAGATGAGCTTAACGATGCCGATGTTGTGCATTTCGTTGTGACCACCGATGTTGTAGATTTCGCCTGGCTTACCCTTTTCCAAAATCAGATCGATAGCCTTGCAGTGGTCTTCAACGTATAACCAGTCACGGACGTTTTTACCGTCACCGTAAACTGGAAGCTTTTCGTTGTTCAAAGCTCTTTGGATTATCAATGGAATCAATTTTTCTGGGAATTGATATGGTCCATAGTTGTTAGAACAACGTGAAATAGTTACTGGCAAACCATAGGTTCTGCCGTATGCACCAACTAACAAGTCAGCACTAGCCTTACTTGATGAGTATGGGCTTGAAGTGTGAAGTGGTGTGTCTTCGTGGAAGAAGAGATCTGGACGATCGAGTGGCAAATCACCGTAAACTTCGTCAGTTGATACTTGGTGGAAACGTTTGATGTCGTACTTGCGACATGCATCCATCAAGACTGAAGTACCAATAATGTTGGTTTCAAGGAAAATTTCTGGATTTTCGATTGAACGGTCAACGTGGCTTTCTGCAGCGAAGTTGACTACAACATCAGGTTTTTCTTCTTCAAATAACTTGTAGACCCCCTCACGATCACAGATATCTAGCTTAGCAAACTTGAAGTGAGGATTATCCATCACGCTCTTCAAAGTGGACAAGTTACCTGCGTAAGTTAAACTGTCCAAACAAATAATGTCATAATCAGGATGCTTCTTCATCATATAGAAGATGAAGTTAGAACCGATAAAACCGGCTCCCCCAGTAACAATAATTTTTATATTTATCCTCCGCTTTAAAAATTATATTCATACGAAGTATATAACATTACGTTACGTCACTTTCAAGGATAAATAAAAAAGGTTTAAACTTTTTTGGCGCTAAAATAACCAGCATCCTTGGTAATGTAAAATCCATTTTTAACCTTGCGATCCACATATTGCTTAAAATCTTGATAATGATCCAGTAAAATTGAATTTTGATTGCCGTGACAAGACAAAATATAAGAAATAATTGGCATCGACTCAGACAGTTCAATTGCATCTTGATACCTGTGACAGGTCACATTTTTAAAATATGCCTGCAAAATTTGTTTTCCATTATCTAAACCAAAGCGTTCATATAAATTAGTAGAGGATAGAACGATATTGGAATTGTAGTTTCGAACTAAATCCGTGATTTCATGCATATGCTCTTTAGAATATGTGCTGCAAACAAATGATGCTCCCGTCTTCAATACTCGATGCACCTCTTTTAATGTTTGCGGAATATTATCACAATAAAAAAGCATGTGGTTAGCTATTATTAAGTCAAAAGTACTATCTGCAAATGGGATTTTTTGCGCATCAAATACGCCGTACTGAAATTGCGAGTGATCACCTATTGCCTTTTTAGCATCCGCAAGCATTCCCTCGGAAATATCGGATAAAACTACCGTTACACCAGCTGGTACTTTAGTGATGTTCTGCGACCATAACGTACCATTGCCGGCACCCAATTCCAGCACTTTCATCCCTGGCTTTAAGTGTAAATTACTGAAGAGCCATGGGAACCACCCTTCTTTATTTACAGAATAATCTCGATGCAAACGAATCCGGGCAGAAATATTAGTAGCATTCTTATACTTCAGACTTAGCGATTGATTTATTGAAGTTAAATGAATCAAATTAAGCATCTTGCTCCAATCTACCTGCTGGCTAGACTTTAAAGCCTGGCTAGTAGAATCAATTGCCGCAATCACGTTTTTCATTTCTTCTAGGCGTTCCTCGGCCAAGCGCTTCTGAATTTGCAGAGAATTAAGTAAAAATTGTGCATCCCCTGACCCAATCGTCATTTCACGAATATCGCTAAGCGAAAAGCCCAGATATTTTAAAAGCAAAATCTGTTGCAACTTGGCAAAATCTTGGTCGGTATAACGCCGTGCGCCACCTTTGGTACGGGCTGCTGGTTTTAATAAATTTTTCTGGTCATAATAGCGAATCGTACGAATAGATACATGTGCTTTTTTAGCAAATTCGCCGCTTGTATAGTATGTTGGCATAGAATACTTAATCCTTTTTCTTTGTATAAAAAAAACACCCTTATTCTAAAGAACAAAGATGCTTTCCCGCAACAGGCTCCGTAGAGTATCTGTCACTCTTCCTACATATAAGATTACTATATTATCCACTTAAGTCAATTAGTTTTATTAGCATTATTTATCGATATCGTCAGTCCAATTAATTTCAGTATTACCCTCAAGATTTGCCTGTAACATCTGGTCAATATCGATATCACTTACACGCCAGTTATTATATATACACAACTGTTTGAACTCTTCATTTAAATTCTGACCTTTTAAGTTCTTTAAAGTAACAACTACAGCAAAATTAAACGGACGATGTTTATATCCATAAAGGCGTTCTGAACTTACAAGCTTCAAGCCCCAATAGCCTTTACCAAGTACACCCTTACCTTTTTTTCGACTAGTAAATTTTTCCGCTTTAACTTTTACATTCTCCCATTTTCCCAACCATCGACGTAAATCTGTCTCGGGTATATACTCCTTCTCAACATTATTATCATTTACAATTGATTTTATCGCAGTTGAAGTTTCTCCTTCAATTCGGCCAAATTGCAGAGATAACTCAGTATCCGTGTAATCTACACCTTGATTTGGAGAACAAGTTGGAAAATATGCTAGAGTTGCTCTTGCAATAAACGGAAATTTATTCAATGAATCTTTCGGCACAGGGATACCATCACTATAAGTAATCCTTTTCTGAGATATTCCTCTAATAATAAATCTAATCTCATCCGATTTACAATTTATTACATCCCTAATATCAATTGGTACAACGCCATATCCCATATACTTAGGATCTTTTTTTTCAGTTAACCATCCTGAAGCTGAATCTATTATTAAAGCTTTGGTTGTCTCTCTAGAAAAATGCATTTTATCCATCAAAAAAGAGGCTTTTCGTGCAATCCATGGTGCAGCAAATGAAGTCCCCATCACACTTTTTTCACCTAATGAAGTAGCTGTAACCAAAGGTTGAGTGATATCGCCTCCATAGTAACACACATCTGGCTTTACAAAATAATGTAGAACAGGACCTTTTCTCGCATAACTCGCAGCTTTTCCATCAACATCAACTGAATTTACTACCAATGAATTAACTGAATCAGCAGGAGAACCTATCCTATTAAACTGTTTCTCTTCTTTACTTCTTCCGTTATCCAAATTTGTCCCTGCAATAATAAATAAAATATCTGGATGTTCTGCTTGCAATTTATCCAAAACTGCAGCTTCATTAGAAATACGATTAGTATTAGTAGAAAAAGGGCTTCCTAATGATAAATTCCAAACATGGATTTCGGGATGCGCTTCAACTATTTCCCTTATTCTTCTAACAATTCTAAATGAACTTTCTCTCCCACCTCTTGTGATTCCAAAATGATGAACTCTAAACAAACCACAATTATCTTCCAAACCCGGATTAAATTTAGGTCCAGCAACAATAATTGAAGTAACTTCATTTCCATGATCTATTCCATCTTCAAAATCATTGTCATATTCTACCCAACCTTTAAAATAGCCTAGTTCTTTGTACGTAGTATCTATAACACCAACGATAGGTTCGTTATTAGGTTCAGGTAACTCACTAAGCTCTTTGGGACTTACATCTGTATTGAATTCCTTTTTTAAGTCAAAGAGATCTTTAGACTGAGCATATACCAAAAATGAGCCTCTCTCCTTTAAAATTTTTAAATCATCTCGATCCAAGAGAACAACGTTTCGATCTAAAATATCTTCCCTTGTCTTATTAATACCTAACTTCCGTAAAACGTCTAGCAAATAACTGCTGTCTTCTGTGTTGGTTTTCAAATCATACAAACTAACGATTTTTTCTTCAGTATTATCAATGTCTTCGAAATAAACATCAAATTTTTCTACATATGATGCATCTATAATAGTTTGAGCAAACCTTTTAGCATCTGATTTATTTTTAAATAGAGTTGTAGGATTATTCTCGAGTCTCTCTAAATCTTTATTATTGATCTCATTATTAAAACTACTATCCATTAAGTTTATAGTTTTTTCTATTTCAGAAATTGTTTTTTTTAAAACATCGATCTTAACATGATATGTAATTACGTGTCTTAAATCATCATCTTTATTGCCTAAATATCTTACTCCAACAATAAAATTATTAGGATGCTTAGTAGTATTTTGTCGAAACAATTGTTGAATTCGATGCGTTTTAGGTACTACAGTATCATAGTAGGCAGATATTATCGCACCTTCTATTAAATCCTGCTTTTTCTCCCAAAAGTTAAGTATATTCATTAGCTGAAGTTTTTTTACTTTTAATGTTTTAGATTTAACTACACTATTTTTGGCAAGCTTTGGAAAAGAACTATATAAATTAGCCGAGGAACGATAATGCCAATTTTGACTTAATTGAATTAATTTATTCATTACTTATCCTCCAAAATTCTTGCAACCGAACTTTTAGATTTGCCAGTAAGAATTCCTATTTCTCTAAGTGTAAATCCTTCTTCACTTAACTGAGAAATATTCATTTTTTCTCCACTAACTGCTTTATACAATCTAACTAAATAGTCATTTGGATCATTCGGATCACTAAATGCTACTGTAGTCCTAATTACATTATTTAAGTTTCCTGGCAATGGAATTTTGTCATCATACAGACCAACTATTTTCTTAAACAGTTTTATATTACGAGATATCTTATAATCAGTATCTTTATATATATCATTCATAATAGCAACAGCTACATCCATCAAGTCAGACGTACTATACTGATTAAAATTGACTATTAAATTAAATCTTCTTGAAAGTGCATCATCAAGATATTTATACAGATTAGTTGTTGCTATCAAAATAATATTACTGTTAAGTTCATCTAGTCCTTTTAATACGGCAGTAGTTGCTCTTCCCATTTCTCGAATGTCATTAGACGAAATTCTATCTAAAGCAATTGCATCAATCTCATCCATCAAAACAATAACTTTTTCTGGATAAGGTATATTGTTTATCTCATTAAATAATTCCGATATATTTTTTGCAGTCTGACCTAATCTACTATCTATCACACTATCAAAATCAACCTTATATATTGTTTTATTCAAAATTTTGGAAATAACTTTAACAGATTCAGTTTTACCAGTACCTGGTTTCCCAACAAATAAAAATTTATTGATCCCATTGTTCCTATTTATTGCATTCATAATGCCCCTTAAATTATCATAAATTGAATCCGGCAATTTAAATACTGTTTTGTTTAAATCACTGACTTGGTGTAAATATTTAAATGAATAATGTATTTCTTGTGGAACAAATACGCCTTGAGTAGCTAACAACGAATTAATGTAGCTTCCGATATCAATATCACCCATTGCCTTAAATTCGTCTGCAATCTCTAATGCTTTTTGCTTGAAGGCAACGTTGTTTTTATCAACATGATACTTTATTAAGTCGACAACATCACTTTTCTTCATAATTTTGACCTCCCAGTTATAATTTTATCATCATTTGGGACAAAATTCCATATTTTGGGACAAAGTTTTTACTTGATTTCTAAAAAATTTAGTTATATGCTTATAACGTAGATAAAAAAGAAGCCTCAAGTGGCAGCTTGGACTTCTTTAAACGAGACAAATACCAACACATATCTCACAGTTATTATAAACAGTAACAGTTAAGATATCAATTCGTTCTTTGTCTCTTTAAAATGAAAAAGGAGACTTTTATGCAAAATTTAAAATTAATTAGTAACAATTATAACCCTAATGACGATTGTGCGACCAGCATCCAAGTTGAAAGGCTATTAAGTAACTATAAAAAACATCATGAATCTGTTGATAATAACGATGATGCGTTAATCAAAAAAGTTAAGGATTCTTTTCCCATTATTACTAATAAAAATGGTGAAGTAAGAATTTTAGGCTTGTTGCAAGCTTTGAACTCGGTAGAGCAAATTACCAATTTCAAAACTGACAAAAAATTGAAACTTTCTGACCTAGAGAACATTGATTTCAAGTTAGTGCCTCCGTCCACACATCACGAAATGTATTTTAACGTAGCAAACGATAGTAATTATTCAACTATTTATAATGCCAAAAATACCTTCCTAGATTACTATGACTTAGCTAAACATGCGAATTACCTTCTTAAAAACGGTAAAAATGTGAACCTTCTAGATGATCTAAATGATCTGCAATCTACGGATAACTTATCAAGTAGAGATTTTACCTATCGTTTTATTCAAAATAATGGAAGTAACTACTTAAGAGCTATCGTCTCAAAGGGGCGTTATAAGTTCTATGACAATCCAATTGCTCTTTATATTGCAATTTCAGTTTTAAGTCAATACATCAAAGAAAATAATAGAGACTTTATTTGTCAAAAATTAATTGTAACTGACTCAAAGTTATATGCATATTTTTTAGAGAAAGAATCCGTAACTATTAGAAATGGAATAACTATTCAAACTGGACTAATCCTTTCTAATAGCGAACTTGGTGATGGAGCTGCAAGCTTCAATGCATATTATGTAATTAGAAATAGTGAAAATAAGAAGTTCGTTGGATTAAATAGCCCGATTGCTAGCATTAACCATGGAAATAATCCTATTCGAATAGAAAAGAGCTTTGAGCAATTAAACAAATTTGAAAAACAACGCATTGACGCTATTGCTGCAGTAGAAAAAGTTAAGTTTACTAAAAAGTTAACTAGAGATGATCTATCAAAAGTTGCAACGCTCATCTCACGTCATATGCCAATGCGTCAGACAGAAGCTAAGCACGTTAAGGATAGATGGCTCACATTTGTTGAAGCAGAGACAGCATTAAAAAATACTTTCTCTTTGATGGATCTTTTTGACAAGCTTAATTCTTTTCTTGAAAATGAAGACCCAGACATCCAACTAATTATGGAGTCTAGAATTTCAAGATTACTTAGACATTTTGTCAAAAAATAAGATACGCCGATTGTAAAATCAAATTGAACACTTTAGAAAAATAAAAAGTCCATCTGGACCCGTTTGATAGAATGTAATTACCACAAAACATCTTGAAACGAGGTCACAAATGGACTCTTTACATTCTATCATGCCTAAGCACAAAAAAGGAAAACATTTGTCATTAGAAGAGCGAGTTATTATCCAAACTCGTATCAAAGATGGATTTTCTCTTAGAGCAATTGCTCGTGAGATTGGTTGTTCTCCTTCTACGATTAGCTATGAAATCAAACGTGGTACAGTTTTGCTTTATCACGGTAAACAAAAGCGGTACAAAGCAGAACGTGGAAATGAAGTTTATCAGACTAACCGACGCCACTGTGGTCGCAAATCAGACTTCTTGAAGAAATCTGACTTTATCAAGTATGTCAATAAGCATTTCTTTGAAGACAATTGGTCACTTGATGTATGTGCCAATCGCTGCTTGGCTGTGGGTGAATTTAGCAGCGACCAGATAGTCTGCACTAGAACTCTATATAACTATGTAGATCAAGGCTTGTTGGCTATCAGAAACTCTGATTTGCCTGAGAAGTTAAAGCGTAATACTAAAATTCATC
>ERZ1643250.3402-NODE-3402-length-10929-cov-4.483815_pt1 | contig 10929 bp, 10 predicted proteins | sample MGYA00579262_ERZ1643250 | MGnify/ENA primary metagenome ERZ1643250 (study PRJEB29033, sample SAMEA4952265) | chicken gut metagenome | biome: Broiler Chicken; feature: Gastrointestinal Tract; material: Caecum | place: Ireland | collected 2018 | study: Broiler...
GAGTGAAAAAAGTCTGTTAGACCAGTGGCGTGACCGGGCATATGACAGAAGTTTGTCCAAGGATCAGCTGGAAAGATTCTGGGGAACATATTTTAATATTGAGAAGGAAATCTACGAGCAGCTTCTGGAAGATCCGGATGTGGCGCATGCCCGGCAGATGAACCAGCGCGCCAGGATCCAGCTGCGAAAGCTCGTCTGCCGGATCAATGCCTGCCAGCCGCTTGATCCTGTTCGTGTCGGTCTGCTCGATCGGTTCATGAGCATGGCCGCTAATCCGTTCTTTTATCGGTTCATCATCGGCAGAAGCGGATTTGATGTGACCTCACGGTGTGTCGGCTGCGGGAAATGCGCCCAGGTGTGTCCGCTGAACAATATCCAGATGGTGCAGGGACGTCCGCAATGGGGAAAACGGTGCACGCATTGCATGGCCTGCATCCACCAGTGCCCGAAGGCGGCCGTGGAATTCCGCCGCATCACCATAGGGAAGAACCGGTATTACAATACAGGAGAATGAGAGGAGGAAACGCGATGCGTGAACTTGAAGCAGACATTCAGGCGCTGGCACAGGAATTTTCAGGCTGCCGGCATATCCTGCAGGCGCTGGGCGATGAGACACGTCAGCATCTCATCCTGTCGATGATGCAGATGGGACAGTGCGAGGGCTGCCGGGTCGGCGCCATCACGGAAAAGACGAGCCTTTCCCGTCCGGCCGTTTCTCATCACCTTCAGATCTTGAAACAGGCCGGATTGCTGAAGGTGCGCCGTGAAGGGACGAAAAACTATTATTATTTCGATGCGGACATGGAAGCGATGAACAGTCTGATCCAGATGCTGGAACATGCCAAGCAGGTCATGGCTGTATTGCCGGAGCGCACCAATGATGAGTGAAACAGACGATGGAGGTAGACGAATGAATATCACAGAAGCGATGCGTGCGCGGCACAGCGTGCGTCAGTATCAGGACAGCGCGTTGGCGCAAAGCGCATGCGCACGCCTGCAGGCAGAGATCGATGCCTGTAACCGGGAAAGCGGGCTGCACATCCAGCTGATCGTCGATGAGCCGAAGGCCTTTGACGGCTTCATGGCCCATTATGGAAAGTTCAGCGGCGTGCGAAACTATATTGCCATGATCGGAAAGAAAGGCGCGGATCTGGATGAACTATGTGGCTATTATGGCGAGCGGCTCGTGCTGCTGGCGCAGCAGCTTGGCCTGAATACATGCTGGGTGGCGATGACTTACCGCAAGATCAAGACAGCGTTCACGCTCGATCGCGGCGAAAAGCTGTGTGTCGTCATCGCGCTTGGCTATGGAGAAACAGCTGGCAGTCCGCATCCGGTCAAGGCGTTCCATGAGGTGGCACAAGCAGATGGCGAGATCCCGAAATGGTATCGTGACGGCGTCGAGGCAGCACTGCTTGCCCCTACGGCCATGAACCAGCAAAAGTTTTTCTTTTCGCTGAAGGGAAATCAGGTCAGCGTCAAGGCCGGCATGGGTTTCTATACGAAGGTCGATCTGGGCATCGTAAAATATCATTTTGAACAAGGTGCAGGAAAGTACGGCTGGAGATGGTCTGAGCGATCCTGAACGGACAGAGATCGGGACAACGGATGATCATCCCGGTCTCTGTCTGCTTTTTCATGATGTTCAGCTGAATGAAAAACTGAGACTGCCTGATTGAAAACGCTTACCTCTGAGTGGTATAATGAGGATGACATGAAACGTGGCAATAGGAGGGAAGGTGGTGTGCGAAGGCGAACATATCCAGATGTATATAAATGAGCAAGGACCGCTCTCTGCCTTATGCGAATGGCATCTATGCATGGACAACGGCGCGGGCGTATCATCGTCAAGGAGCTGTATCATCATTGATCAGCCGCGTTTTCATGCAGATACGGCATCCACAAGTAAGGAAAGGAATGATAGGTTAACATGAAGAAGAGGAAAATGATTTCCGCGATGCTTGCTTTGTTGATGAGCGTCACGGCGGTATCCGGCATGAGCGTGTCCGGTGTCCGTGCGCAGACCAATGAGGAAAAGGCAAGAGAGATCGTCGCGGACATGACACTGGAAGAGAAGATCGGCCAGAAGCTGATGCTCTCTTTCCGCAGCGGCTGGACGATGCGGGACGGCACGAGCGTTTCCGCCGTCACGACGATCAATGATGAGATCTATGACATCATCGGCACTTATGATATCGGCAGCGTGATCTTGTTTGCCGCCAACTTTGATCCAGATGCCACCGTCAATGTGGAGCTGACGGATGGCCTGCAGCGGGCGGCGATGGATGAGAGCTTAGGCAAAAACGCCATCCCGCTGATGCTCGGCGCTGACCAGGAGGGCGGCATCGTGTACCGGCTGACCGGCGGAACGGCGCTGCCGGGCAATATGGCGCTTGGAGCGAGCGGGGATACGGACAATGCCGTCATGGCCGGAGAGATCATCGGCAGCGAGCTGAGCGCGGTCGGCGTGAATGCCAACTTCGCGCCGGACGCCGATGTGAATAATAATGCGAACAACCCGGTCATCGGACTGCGTTCCTTCAGCAGTGATCCGCAGATCGCCGCTGAGTTTACCTCCGCATACATCGCAGGCGTGCAGAAGCAAAATGTCGCAACGAGCGCCAAGCACTTCCCGGGCCATGGCAATGTGTCCACGGATTCCCACACCGGGCTGCCTTCCATCGATTCCACGAAGGAAGAGCTGTATGCGACTGAACTGGTGCCGTTCCAGGCGGCCATCGATGCCGGAACGGACATGATCATGACCGCGCATATCCAGTTCCCCAACATCGTGACGGAACAGCTGTATTCCAGCCTGCAGGATGAATGGATGAGCCCGCCGGCGACGATGTCCCGCGAGATCCTCACCGACCTGCTCAGAGGAGAGATGGGCTTTGACGGCGTCATCGTGACCGATTCCATGACGATGGACGGCGTAGCCAATTACTTTGATGTGAATGAGCGCAACCTGCTGGCCGTCAAGGCAGGCGCCGACATCCTCGACATCCCATTCAATGACATGAGCTCATGGGCAGACATGGAGAGCAAGCTGATCCCGCTGATCGACGCTTTCGTTCAGGCATATACAGAAGAAGACGGCTATCAGGGCATTACCCTCTCTCAGGATGAGCTGGATGAATCTGTCGTCCGCATCCTGACCATGAAGTTCAACCGCGGCATCATGGATCTGGCAGAAGACGAGCGTACGCTGGAAGAGAAGAAGGCCGTGGCTGAGGAAGTGGTCGGCTCTGTGGTTAATCGTGAGAGCGAGAGACTGATCTCCGCCAATGCCGTTACGGTCGTCAAGAATGAAAACGATCTCTTGCCGCTGAAGCTGGATGAGCATTCAAGGGTGCTGTTCGCGTCTACATATTCCCGCAACAATAACCGTTTCGTTCTGGCATGGGAACGGGCAAAACAAGCCGGACTGATCCCGGAGGGCGCAGATTACAAGATCCTCCAGCATTATAACTGGACCGGCCTGCCGGATCAGGTCAACAGCGCGATCAACTCGGATGGCACGAACTTCTATGGCACGAACCAGGATCTGCTGGATTGGTGCACGGTGCTCGTGCATGCATCTGAGATCTCCAGCGCATCCAACATCGATGGTTACCGCGTGACCTGCCCGCAGCTGTTCATCAACTATTGCGAAGGCTTGGGCAAGGATACCGTAGCCATCTCGCTGAATCAGCCTTATGATGTGCAGGCGTTCTCAGAGGCAGATGCCATCGTAGCCGTCTATGGCACGACGAGCGCAGGGCTGGACATCACGGAATCATTCGGCGGTGGAACCATCAGCGCGAATGCGGCGTTCAGCCCGAACCTGACGGCTGGCGTGGAAGTCATCCTGGGTACGTTCGGCGCGTCTGGAAAGCTGCCGGTCGATATCCCGAGATATATTTCCGGTACCGGAACATATTCAGATGAGATCGTCTATCCGCTGGGACACGGGCTGTCTTATGATTCGCTCGTTCCAGATCCGGACAAGCAGGCGCTGCAGACAGCCATCGAACAGGCAGAAGCATTGGATCTCAGCGAGTTTACCGAAGCGTCCGTAACGGCTGCCAAGGAAGCGCTGGCTGCGATGAACGAAGCGCTGGCTGATGCGCAGAATACGATGCTGACGCACAAGCTGGCACAGTCTGTCGTCGATGAGAGCACGAACACGCTGAATGAACGTATGGACGCGCTTATGGAGCTGCTCGTCTATGACACGGATAAATCTGCGCTTTCCGCGGCCATTGATGATGCGATGGCATTGCAGGAAGAGGACTACACAGAGGACACGTGGGCGGCATTCGCGCAGGCGCTGGCTGATGCCAAGGCCGTGCTGGAAGCGAATGTGGACCAAGAGCAGGTCGACGCCGCTTTACAGGCGCTGAAGGATGCACAGGCAGCGCTGACGCTGCGCGGCAGCGAGGCGCCGGAAGATCCGCAGCCTTCTGAAGGCGGAGAGAACAAGCCGGATGATACAGAGACCGGCGCAGCCACGGGCATGGGACTGCTGGCGGCTGCTTTCCTGGCATCTGCCGCAGGTGTGCTCTGCCTGAATCGCAGAAGAAGGACACATTAACGGAGAGGATCGGTGCGCTTAAGCAGCATCCCATAAGGAAGTAAACAGATTTTGGTCAGAGCCGGCATGTTGCACCACGCCGGTTCTGATTCGTTTAGGGCCATCTTCCAATCTGTAAAGGGATGTGGCTGTGCCCCACATGGGTTAGAGAGCTTGCGTGTCATCGCAAGAGCCTTGTCGGCGATCGTGCTCAGGCGACGGTCTTTAGCATTTCTTAGAATATTTCGTCTGTCAGCTTGACAGGAGAAAGATCGATCAGGGTGAGCGCTTTTTTTCATGATATAATCATGGGGATGAGGAGGCGGTGTGGTGACAGAGAAAGAAGAGATGAAGATGCTGCTGGCCGTGGCGCTGAAACAGTGCATGAGAAAGGTGCCGCTGGAGAAGATCACAGTGACGCAGATCGTCAGGACATGCGGAACGACCAGACAGACATTTTACCGTCATTTTCAGGATAAATATGATCTGGTCCACTGGGTATTTGATCAGATCCTGATGCAGTCTTTTGCGCATATGGGAGAAGGCAAGACCGTTTATGAAGCGCTCGTCAACAAATTCACCTATATAAGAGAAGAGCTGATCTTCTTTCAGGCCGCGTTTCGCTGTGATACGCAGAACAGCTTGCGTGAGCATGATTTCCGGCTGATCTTGGCTTTTTATACCGACCGGATCACCCGCATCTGCCCGCTTTCCGACACCTTGCGCTTTCAGTTGGAGATGTATTGCCAGGGATCGGTGTATATGACCGTGAAATGGCTCATGGAAGGTGCGCAGCTCGCTCCGCTGCAGCTGGCTCGGCAGCTTTGTGACGCAATGCCCGCTGAGCTGGAAAAGACTTTTCGCAGATTAGAACTGAAGTGACAGATCAGGTTTTCTGTCACTTTATCTGAATGCGCTAAGCTGATAAACTGAAGATGTAAGCAGTTACAAGAAAAGGAGAGTGCAATATGACCAATCGAATCATGCTCAATGAAACATCTTATCATGGTGCAGGGGCGATCCAGGAGATCGCTGCGGAAGCGAAGTCAAGAGGATATCAGAAAGCCCTTGTCTGCTCCGATCCGGACCTGATCCGCTTTGGAGTGACCGGAAAAGTGACCGATATCCTCGATCAGGCTTCCCTTGCCTATGAGATCTATTCTGACATCAAGGCCAATCCGACCATTGAAAATGTGCAGAAGGGCGTTGCTGCGTTCAAGGCTGCTCAGGCCGATTATATCATCGCCATCGGCGGCGGCTCTTCCATGGATACGGCCAAAGCGATCGGCATCATCATCGCGAACCCGGAGTTCGAGGATGTGCGCAGCCTGGAAGGCACTGCCCCGACAAGCAAGCCCAGCGTACCGATCATCGCGGTACCGACCACGGCCGGCACCGCCGCGGAAGTGACCATCAACTATGTCATCACCGATGTGGAGAGAAAACGCAAATTTGTCTGTGTGGATCCGCACGATATGCCGGTGATCGCGGTCATCGATCCGGATATGATGGCATCGATGCCAAAGGGGCTCACTGCCGCGACCGGCATGGATGCGCTGACCCATGCCATTGAAGGCTATACGACCAAGGCAGCCTGGGAAATGACCGACATGTTCCATCTTAAGGCCATTGAGATCATCTCCCGTTCGCTGCGCGGCGCTGTGGCCAATGAAAAGGAAGGCCGCGAAGGCATGGCGCTGGGCCAGTATATCGCCGGCATGGGCTTCTCCAACGTCGGTCTGGGCATCGCGCATTCTATGGCTCATACGCTGGGTGCGGTCTATGACACGCCGCATGGCGTCGCCTGCGCGATGATGCTGCCGATCGTTATGGAATATAACGCTGAATGCACTGGTACAAAATACCGCGAGATCGCCAGAGCGATGGGCGTGAAAGACGTTGATGAGATGAGCCAGGGAGAATATCGCAAGGCCGCTGTCGACGCTGTGCGTCAGCTGTCCATCGATGTCGGCATCCCGACCAAGCTGGAGGCTCTGAAAGAAGCGGATCTGGATTTCCTCGCGCATTCCGCGCACGAGGATGCCTGTGCTCCGGGCAATCCGAAAGACGCCAGTGAAGAAGACCTGAAGGCATTGTTCAGAAAACTGATGTAAGAAACAAGCATCTGCCCGGCGCAGGTGCTTTTTCTTCGGGAAATGGGTATAATGGTCTCAGGAAGGAGCATGATATGGACATTCTGGAAGCGATGCGCGCGCGGTACAGCGTGCGCCAATATACGACACAGCCTCTGTCCGCAGCGCAGGTGCAGCGCCTGCAGGAAGAGATCGACACTAACCGTGAGATCCGCCTGCATGTTCAGCTGATCAAAGATGAACTGAAAGTTGTTCAAGGATTTTTGGATCATGATGGAAAGCTTCAGTTCATGCGAAACGACGTTGCCATGATCGAAACAAAAGAAATGAAGTCGGAAGAGATATGCGGGTATCATAGAGAACGCTTCGTCTTGCAGGCACAGCAGATTGACCTGAACTTCTGCCGGACTGCTTTGACTTGCCGCAAGAGCAAGCGCACGTCCGCTGTAAAGAAAGTGAGCGAACAGCGGATACGCCGGACAAGGGAGGGATGCGCATGAGCAGAAAAGTCATCTTATACATTGCGCAAAGCTTGGATGGCTGCATCGCCGATCCCCATGGCAAGGTGGATTGGCTGGATGAAGCGTCAGCGGAAGATGCGGGATATGCGGCATTTGCAAAGACCATCGACACCGTGATCCTCGGCCATCGGACATACTGCCAGATCCATGATGAGCTTTCTCCTGCTGTCTGGCCATATGCCGGCATGCAAAGCTATGTGCTCACTCATCAGGACCGGCCCGCGCAAGAGGGCATCCGCTTTGTCTGTCAGCCGGTGACGGCGCTGATCCATACGCTGAAACAGGAACAGGGGAAGGACATCTGGATCTGCGGCGGCAGCGATGTGATCGATCAATGTGTGCGAGCCGATCTGATCGATGAATATCACATCACCACGCTGCCGCTCATCTTAGGCGGAGGCATCCCGCTGTTCAAGTCAGATGGACCCATGCGCAGGCTGAAGCTGCTGCGCGTCAGCTCGACATCTGGACTGGTAAATATGATATATGAGAGAAAGCAGAGTGAATACGATGAATGAGATCAAAGCGAGAGTGGAACAGCTGCGCGCCCAGATGAAGGCGCATGGCGTAGATGCCTATATCGTTCCGACATCCGATTTCCACGAAACCGAATATGTATGTGATCATTTCAAGGCAAGAGAGTACATGAGCGGCTTTACCGGTTCGGCCGGCACTTGTGTGTTCACGGCCGATGCGGCGAAGCTGTGGACCGACGGCCGTTATTTCATCCAGGCCGCAAAGCAGCTGGAAGGCAGCGGCATCGAACTGATGCGCATGGGCGATGAGGGCGTCCCGACGATCGAAGCCTATCTGCGCGAGGCATTGCCCGCCCATGCCACGCTTGGCTTTGATGGCCGGGTCATGAACACCGCCATGGTCGAGCGGCTGTGCGCGCAGCTCAATGAAGTGAAGATCAGCTGCGACATGGACCTGGTCGGCGCGATCTGGCAGGATCGTCCGGCACTGCCTGCGTCAAAGACCTTTGAGCTGGCACAGCGTTATACAGGCAAGAGCGCGGCGCAAAAGCTCAGCGAGGTGCGTGAAGCCATGGCAGAGGCCGGCGCGGACATCCATATCATCACCCGTGTCGATGATATCGCCTGGCTGCTCAACATGCGCGCCGATGATATCCCATGTTTTCCAGTAGCCTTATGTTATATCCTCATCGATCAGCAGGATGCCGTGCTTTATATCAATGACGCGCGGCTGAGCGATGATCTGAAGACGACCTTTGCGCAGATCGGCGTGCGCACGGCAGCGTATGACGCGATCTATGAAGAGGTAAAGCATATCCCCGCATCCAGCAAAGTATTGCTGGACAAAGCGAACACGAACTATCGCATCACGGCTTCTCTGCCGCAGGAGGTGACCATCATCGACCGACCGAATCCGATCGTGCTGATGAAGGCAAAGAAGAATCCGGTGGAGCTGGAAAACATCCGGCGCTGCCATATCCGCGACGCGGTGGCGATGACCCGCTTCATGTATTGGCTGAAGACACATGTGGGCAAAGAGAAGATCACCGAGATCTCGGCGAGCGATCAGCTGCTGGCTTTCCGGCAGGAACAGGAACATTTCATTGAACCGATCCAGACTGCTTCTGCGTACCAGGAACATGCGGCCTTGATGCATTATATCGCCACGCCGGAAAGCGATGTGGAGCTGAGAGCAGAAGGGATGCTGCTGGTGGACAGCGGCGGCCAGTATGAGGAAGGGACGACCGACATCACACGGACCTTCGTGCTGGGTGAGCTCAGCGACGAATGCAAGCTGCACTTCACGACGGCATTGCGGTCGATGATCCGTCTGGCGAAGGCGCGTTTCCTGTATGGATGCCGGGGGATGAACCTGGACATCCTGGCGCGCGGACCGCTGTGGGACCTTGACCTGGACTATAAATGCGGGACCGGACATGGCATCGGGCATGTGCTGAATGTGCATGAAGCGCCCAACGGATTCCGCTGGCAGATCGTGCCGGAGCGCAATGACAGCTGCGTGCTGGAAGAAGGAATGGTGCAAAGCGATGAGCCAGGCGTATACCTGGAAGGGAAATATGGCATCCGTCACGAGAATGAGACGGTAGTGCGTAAAGGAACAAAGAATGAATATGGCCAGTTCATGTACCTGGAGACGATCACGTTCGTGCCGATCGACCTGGATGGCGTGGACGCGAACGTGCTGATGCCGGATGAGCGGCAGTGGCTGAACGCCTATCACGCGGAAGTATACGAAAAAGTCTCTCCGTATCTGAACGATGCGGAGAGGACGTGGCTGAAGCAGGCGACCAGAGCGATCTGATTGCCTGCGTTATTGCGCGACATAAGCGTAGATCGTGTCTGCGAGCTGATCAGTGAGCTCACGCTGAAAGGCGGCGTCAGCGAGGACGCGCATGTCCTCAGCAGAGGAGATGAAACCAAGTTCCAGCAAGACAGAAGGAGCCTCATTCAGCGCAAGCACGAGCAGGTTGGATTCATCTTGATCGCGCATCTCCCGCGCTTCGGTATAATTTAACGCGCTGAGCGTATCGTTCAGTGTCTGGGCAAGCGAATATGACCGTGTGTCAGAAAACGACGACCACACTTCAAAGCCGCTGGCTATGAATTCAGAAGAATTCAGATGAATGGAGATAAACGCGTCTGCCTGCGCGTCATTGCTGATCATCACGCGCTGGAACAGATCTTCGCTGACCAGCTCAGAGAGCGCTGTGTCGGTGGAACGCGTATAGATGACCGTGCAGCCGCGCTGTTCCAGCGCAGCGCCAAGCTGCAGCGCGATCTGCAAGGTGATGTCTTTTTCGGTATATCCGCTGCCTATGCTTCCGCCATCCACGCCGCCATGACCCGGATCGATGACCACGGTGGGGCGTTCGATCTGCGCTTCTGCCGCGGGAAGCGGATCTGTTGTAGTATGGCGCTCAGTTTCCTTAGGGAGGAACAGCGCGCTGACCGGCGTGATGACACATTGCAGTGTCAGCACGGTCAGAAGGCATACCGTCAGCTGCATGATCTTTCTCATCAGGATCATCTCCTTTTTTTTCGTCATTATAGAGGAGCATGGGAAAGATGTAAAATACTTGCTTCACATATTCATATATGCTTGATGTGCATATTAGCCTGCAATCTTGCTTTCAGCTGTGATCATGGGCTGTGTTGAAGATGCCTGCGACGTATGGAAGAGGATATGAAACAGGCATTTTACGAAGACCATGCCAGGGCATACAATGAAAAGGTCTAAATGATGGGTCTGTACACAGGCCTTCAAGGCGTTATGCCTGGAAAGGAGCAAAGATGGAGAAGTTACCGAGAATTGCCTTTGGCACATGGGCATGGGGAAATGACGGGACCTTTGGCCCGGCACTGGATGAGGAAGCGCTGCGGCCGGTATTTGATGCCGCTATGCAAGAAGGAACGGTCCTCTGGGATACCGCTTATGTCTATGGGATGGGCGAATCAGAAAAGCTGCTGGGCCGGTTTTTGCGGCACGTGCCGCGTGACGCATACATGATCTCTGATAGGTTCACTCCGCAGTGTGCCAACGCGGATGCTGAGAATCCGTGAGATGTTTGAGATCAGCGCGCATCTGCTTGGGAGCGAGCAGATGGATTATTACTGGATCCATAATCCGCTCGATGCGCCAAGATGGGTCAAAAAGATCATCCCGCTGGCCAAGGCCGGCAAGATCGGCAAGATCGGGCTGTCTAACCACAGCTTGGCACAGATCCATGAGGCACAGCAGATCCTGGCAGAAGCAGGGCTGGCAG
>ERZ1643250.3403-NODE-3403-length-10922-cov-6.681145_pt1 | contig 10922 bp, 6 predicted proteins | sample MGYA00579262_ERZ1643250 | MGnify/ENA primary metagenome ERZ1643250 (study PRJEB29033, sample SAMEA4952265) | chicken gut metagenome | biome: Broiler Chicken; feature: Gastrointestinal Tract; material: Caecum | place: Ireland | collected 2018 | study: Broiler...
TTGCTGTCATTGGTGTTTGAGACCAACGCGTCTACCGATTCCGCCATCCGGGCATACCGTATGTCGAAAATACGGGAATCGGGAGTGCAAATGTAACGAAAATTCTGCAATATGCAATTCTTCGCTTCCGAATTTTCCAGTTCCCGGTGAATTTTTCGAAATTGCGAGGAGCGTGTTCCGAGTTCGGTCCGGAGACCCGCGCACGAAAAGAAATGCGGAAACGGACAACCGCGGACAGTGTTTCTCCCCCCCCCGATGGAAACAGGCAGACGACACCTTCTGTCGCCCGAATCGCTCGCGACGAACCGCCGCCGACCGCCGCATGTCGGATCGCACGAAGCTCTCGCCGGCGCACGAACGCACAGGCCGGCACCCGCACGGCACGGAGAACCGCGGCATCCTCCCGGCACGAAATCGAACGCATCGCCCGGCCGCTCCGCGTATAGCGCCGATCCGCACAGGCACGGACCGCCGCCCCGGGTTCTGCGACAAAGACCGTCCGCACGTTCTATCCCCCGCTGCACGAGTTTCCGTGGCTCCTCGAAATCATCGGAAGTGGGGCTGTCTAACAAGTTTTATAAACCCTTCGAAAATCGCCCGTTCGGGAAAACTCCCGTATGACAGTACGAATAAAAAAGGGCTGTCCAAGATTTGTCGGACAGCCCCGAATCTCAAGCAGAAATCGGTCGGGATACCCGATTTTCCCATACTTCATCCGGTCGTCCCCGTACCGGAGGCTGCCGGATCGTTTTTTCGAGGGTGCATCCTCCCGGCGATCGCGGTCCTGCGGCCCGGCCGACGGCTACCGGCAGCGTTTGGTCCGATCGGGGAATCTACCGCACGCCTTGGGTTTCGACAGCGGGACGGCAAGACCGAAGTAGAAATTCAGGGATTTCATGCCGAGCGGCAGCATCAGCGACGAATCGCGGCTCTTCGCATAACGCAATCCCACGTAGTCCATCCCCAAGAAGAGGTTGATCCACGAAGGATGCACGTTCAACGCGACGCCGAAAACGCCCAGCCGGTTCTGCACGAGCGTGTGGCTGAGCGTACCCGTAAACCAGCGAGAAGGCCGGAAATTGGCCGATACGGTCAGCTCGGTGGAGGTGTAGTCGCTGTAGAAGCGGGTCTGGGAGAGAAGACCGAAACCGATGGCTTCGTGCAGGATGTTGTACTCGGCGCCCACGTTGAGCGTCGCCGTCAGCATGCGGGTGGAGGCCTTCGGAGTGCCGATCGTAACCATCACGCTGTCCGGGCTGTCGAAGTAAATATCGTCCTCGCCTTTCTTGGCATCGAAATTATAACCGCGGTAGGATACGGACAGATTGTCGAAAGTACCCGTAACGGCGCTTTTCTTGCTCCACGAGACGAATCCGATGTCGTTGACGCCCAGCGACACTTTCAGCCGGTCGTCCAGAAAACGGGTCTCGGCACCCAGATCGAACGCAAGGCCCCAGCTCCCGATACGCTTCATCGAAAACTCCCGGTTTTCCGGATCGAAAACATCCGCGAGATTCATCTGCCCGTGCAGGCGCGAAAAATCCATCGCCGTGATATTGCCCGTAAAGGTACCCTGCATATCGGCTCTCCACTCCGTGCCGTCGATGCTCGCACGCATGCTCTCTATGTTCATCGAGGCATGTGCCGCTCCCAGCAGCCCCTTGGCGCGGAATCCGACATCGACCCGTTTTTCGAGGATGCGGACCGGGAAGGCGAAGCCTACGGCAAATTCGAGGTAATTGTCGCTTTCGAGATTGAACCCGCCGAGATCGTAGGTCCCCTCATTGAACCGCTTGGCCATTTCGAAAAACTCCTTGGGGATCGTCATCGAAGTCTCTGACCGCAGATTGAGGCCGAACGACCAAAAATAACGCTTTGCGAAAGCGCCGAACCCGAAGATGTTGTCCCGCACCGAAAAGTTCAGATGGTTGCGGTTGCGCATGCGGGACAGGAAGTCCGACGCATCGACCGATCCGTGCATGAAGGTTACGAGCCCCGAACCTTCCGGGTTGGGATAGAGGAAATTCTTCACCGAAAGGTAATTCGAGTTCAGTCCGAACCCCAGATTGCCGACCACGGGAATATTGACATACCCCCTCTGGGGCACGAAGGCGGCATTCATGTCGAGCCTCGGAATGGAACCTTCCATGAAATAGGAACTTTTCATCTGGGCCTGTACGCGCGTAGAAGCCGCACAGACGGCCGCCGCAGCGATGATCGTATATATCAGAAAACGTTTCATGTGATTGTCCGTTGGGATTGCTTGGTTATTCGTCGTCATCCGAGTTCGACATCAGTTCGTCGAGGTCGAACGTAATGCCTTTCTTGAGAATCAGTTTCATGTCGGCCGAGAGATACTGGTCGGGCTTCAGAGCCGCTCCGGCCCCCACGGCCTCGCCGGTGAAACGATAACGGATCTTCGCCACCTTTTGCAGACGCTGGATCTCGCCCTTCTCGATATTCATGCGGATATGGATCTGCGATTCGCGGTATTCGAGCTCCGAGGCGGGATCGTATCCCTCGACCTCACCGTCCACCGCAGCCTCGATGTCGTCGAGCCGTCCGCCGTCCGCATCGAGGAACTCCGCGGAGAGGCGAAGCGTGAGCGGCAGCGTCGAGCGCGCGTTGAGTTCGATGAGGATGTCTTCGGCTGTGATGTCGTAATCGCCGATGTCCTCGAACGTATCGTCCACATCCTCCGTATCGGTATAGTCGACGGAAGCTCCATCTCTGAATTCCAGCGGAATCCGGATCGAATAGTCGACGTCGAACGGATAATCTTCGCCCGTTACGGCGAAACTCTGTTCCTCGGCATCGTCCACATGAAGATCGAATTCGACGTCGATCTTCGAAGGAATGATCTTCACCAGATTCGACAGATCCTCGACACGACACAACGTGTAGCCCTCGGGAGCCGCCTCGGCATCGGTGATATAGAGGCGCGTGATCCGCGGATCGTCTCCCTCGGCAGCTTCGACACGTACATCCCGCACGACGATCGGGTCGAGCTTCCGGTCTGAGAAATCATAGGGTTGCATCACGATGTCGCCTACCATGACGATCCCCACGGGGTTGCTCACCGCAAGAGCGATCTGAGGCGCCACCAGATTGATCTCGATATTCTGTTCGCCGAGCGATTCGCGGATGTCGCTCAGATCGATCGCGGTCGGTTCGAGGTATTTCTTCAGATCGAGATCGACCGTACCGGTTACATGGGTGATTTCGAGCGTCGGCAGCGACACCTCCGGCAGAAGCGTGATCGTTTCGGAGGCGACACCGTCCATGTCGGTGCCGTCGGGTACATTGACCGCAGCTTTGATGCGCACCTCGCCCGCAAGAGCGGCCGTCTTGCCGTCGGCATTCCCGCTCACAGGCACATCCTTCACGCCCGCCACCGGAATGCGGGCGATCGTCGTCCGGCGGCCTTCGTATTTCACGCGGTCGACATGCACCGTGTGGGTCTCCGCATCGTAATCCGGATGGTCGACTTCGAGGAACGGAGGCAGCATGATGTCTATATCGTCGAAGTAGAGCTCGTCTACCGTCAGATCCTCGATTTCGAGGCTGACTGCGACCGTCGCCGTTTCGCCCGTGTCCCCGTCGCACACCGCGGCGAAGGAGATGGCGGCGACCTCGGCCGGGACGTCGAACGTTTCGTCGATCTCCTGCACGATGTCGATCGGCTCCGTGAAGCCCACCGTCATTTCGCACCGCTCGGGGTCGATCTTGAGTTCGGTATCGCGCATCGAGAAATCGACCTGCACCTCGTCGGCCGTTCCGATCTCCGACAACCGATAGGTTCCGGAAGGGAAATCGGGCATGACGACCGCCTCGATCGTCCGCTCGGCCCTGAGCACGCCGTCGCGCACGACGGCTTCGTCGCCCTCGAAGCGGATGCCTTCGAGCGGAAGGCTCACTCCGCCGGCCGAGGCAAGACGTTCGAGCGTAGTGGTCATCACATGACCGTCGAGCCCCTCGACGCCCGGAGCGAATACATAGGTCTCGGGGAAATAGATGCATACGCGCACATCGCTCCGAAGCGGAATATCGGAGTGCGAAGCATTGAGAACGAGCACATTCGACGCATCGTCCGTAAAGGCCACATAATCCACGCGCGTAACGGCGTCGAGCCCCTCGACCTCGATCGGCACATCGAAGTCGGTAGTCGTCGGTTCGGAGACGATCCGATTCGTAACGACCTCGGCATCGGCGACCACGGGAATGATTTCGAGCGAGAACAGCGGTTCGTCGCCCGCAGGAACGCGGTTTCCGTTGGAGGTACCCGAATAGCTGAACTTATAGCGGATTTCGTCGCGGATGTCGAGCGTCCGGTCCGCCGAAATCGCCTCGTCCACAGTGCGGTCGATGAGATAGAAAACGAAACTCACGCTGCCGTCCGTCAGCGGATAGTCCTCCACGCGAAGCGTCCCTCCGCTGACGGAGGCCGTGCCGCCGTAGGTGTCGACGAGTTGCAGACCGTACGTGGACGGAAGCGTCAGTTCGAACGACACGCGGCCTCCGTCGACCGCTTCGGCCAGCGCGCCGAGCGTGAAATGCATGCGGATCAGCGTACCGAACCCCGGACCGCGGAACCAGAGCCGGCGGACGGCGCCGATGTCGTCGGGAATTTCATCTACGGTGAAAGCCAGATAGTCCTGCTCGTCGAGCGAGGGCAGCTCGATGGGCTGACCCGCCGGCACGGTCGTACCTATATATTTATCCGCCGAAAGCGGCGTGGCGATGTCCACGCCGTCGAGGGCTTTGTTGCCGAAACCGAGCGACGGCAGCGCGAACGAAGTCCGATTATCCACGCCCTTCACGCTGAAGGTCTCGGGCAGAGCGGATTCGGAAAACGAAAACAGGTAGGGATCGATTTCGGGAAAGACGTTCCGGATCGGGTCGACCTCGATGGCGTCGATGGTTTCGAAGATCGTACTGTCGAGCCGATAGGCATAGACGCCGTCTTCGGCGACGAGATTCCCGATATTCTTATCCGCGATCAGAGAATCCACCGTGCGCTGTTCGATCTTGCCGAGCGGCAACGTAACGCCGTCGGCGCCGAGTGTCATTTTCAAACTGATGTCGCTCAGATCGTAGGCATCGTCCACACAGGAAGCGAAGGCCAGTGTCGCAGCGACGAGCAGACATGCGCTTCGCTTACGGAGGGCCTGTCCGCGGGGTCGTAGTGTTCTCATTTTTTAATTTAGGGTGTTGTTTTACGCCGCAAAAATAGGTAAAATATATCACACGCAAAGACTTTTCGAATAATTTTTCATCCCTTTTCCACAGCACCGCATCCGGCTGCCCGACGACATGTTTTTGCAGAATTATTGCTATTTTTGCTTCCGATTATGGCCGACAACGACAAAAACGGGCTCAGCCTGAAAGAACAGGTGGCGCTGCTGCCTCTCGCACCCGGGGTCTATCAGTTTTTGGACCGGGCGGGCCGGATCATCTACGTGGGCAAAGCCAAGAGCCTGCGCAAGCGTGTCTCGTCCTATTTCGTGCAAAGCAAGGAGCACAGCGCCAAGGTACGCGTGCTGGTGCGCCAGATCGCCGAGATCCGCCACATCGTCGTGGACAGCGAGGCGGATGCCCTGCTGCTCGAAAACTCGCTCATCAAGACCCATCAGCCGCGCTACAACATTCTGCTCAAGGACGACAAGAGCTATCCGTGGATCGTCGTACGCCGCGAACATTTTCCCCGCGTGCAGTCCACGCGGCAGCTCGTGCGCGACGGTTCGCAGTACTTCGGGCCCTACTCGTCGGTGGTGATGCAGCACAGCGTGCTGGAATTCATCCGCGAGGTAGTGCCTCTGCGGACGTGCAAGCTCAACCTCTCGCCCGAGGCCGTCGCCCGAGGCCGATACGCGGTGTGCCTCCAATACCATCTCGGCAACTGCAAGGGGCCCTGCGTCGGAGCGCAGAGCGAGGAGGACTACGCCCGCGAGGTCGGGATGGTCGTCTCCATCCTCAGGGGCGACCTGCGGCCCGTGCGGAGCTACCTCGAAACGGAGATGGACAAGGCGGCCTCCGAACTGAAATTCGAACTGGCGCAGCGCTACAAGTCGCGGCTTGACGCACTGGACAACTATTCGAGCCGGTCGGTGATCGTCAGCGCGAAGATCGACGACGTGGACGTCTTCTCGCTGCTCGCGGACGAAGAGGCGACGGCCTACTGCAACTTCGTGCGCATCCGCCACGGCTCGATCACGGGCGTCTACACCGTGAAACTCACCCCGGGCGTCGACAACGACGAACCGGCGATGCTGACGCTCGCCATCCAGCACATCGTCGAGCACATCGCCGGCGGCAAGCTGGCCCGCGAAGTGATCGTACCCTTCCTGCCCTCCGCCGCGATGCTTTTCGACGGCGTAACCTTCACCGTCCCGAAGCGGGGCGAGAAACTCGAACTGCTCGAATTCTCGCAGCGCAGCGCCCGCATCTACCGCGCCGAACAGCTCAAAAACCTCGAAATCAGGAATCCCGAGCGCTACACCGAGCGGTTGATGACGGCCCTGCAAAAGGAGCTTCGCCTCGACCGTCCGCCGCGGCATATCGAGTGTTTCGACAATTCCAACCTGCAAGGATCCCATCCGGTGGCTTCGTGCGTCGTCTTCCGCGACGGCAAACCCGCACGCAAGGAGTACCGCCACTTCAACATCAAGACCGTCGAAGGCCCCGACGACTACGCTTCGATGCGCGAGGTGGTCTACCGCCGTTACAGCCGCCTCAAAGAAGAGGGAGCCGAACTGCCCGATCTGGTCATCGCCGACGGCGGCAAAGGACAGATGGCCGTCATCCACGAAGTGCTGGAGTATCTCGAACTGGACATCCCGATCGCCGGACTGGCCAAAAACGACCGGCACCGTACTTCCGAACTGTATTGCGGCTATCCGCCCGTGCTGGTCGGCCTCCGCCCCACTTCGCCTCTCTTTCATTTTCTGACGCACATTCAGGAAGAGGTGCACCGCTTCGCCATCTCGTTCCACCGTCAGAAGCGGAGCAAGGATTTCATCCACAGCGAACTGGAGCGGATCGAAGGCATCGGTGCGAAGACCGTCGCCGCGCTGTTGCAGCATTTCCGCACGGTGGCCCGCGTCAAAGCCGCCAACATTGAGGAACTGACGGCGCTCATCGGTCCGGCAAAGGCGCACAAGGTCTACGACCGTTTCCACCGCGAAGCATGAACAGGCTGCCGAACGACCGGCCGCCCTGTCCACGCCTTACGTCGCACACGATCGAAACGCCCCTCCCCGAATGCCGGCACAAGCGCACCTGTCCGCCCGATCGCCCGATGTCGGCAGAGCCGCCGGCCGTGCAGTTAGCCGGTTACCGAATCGCCGGCCGAATGCCTTGCCCCGACGAGGACAGGAATGCCGGCCGAATCGTTCGAGGGGGCCCAGACCGTATGGCTCAATGCCGCCGGCCGTACCGTCCGCCGGCCGCCCGTCGCACGGTCGATCCGGTGCCGGATCATTCGTGCATCGCAAGCTGCGTTTGGTCGAAGTGCGTGCGGGGAATCACGAATTCCGGTTCCGAAGCTCCGTCCCACGGACGCACCGAAAAATCGAACGGTCCGAGGAAAGAGAGACGGCTGCCGAAACGGCCCCTCCCCGTGCGGCCCGTGTTACCGCGATGCTGCCCCCCCCCTCGTGCGGAACTGTACCGGCGAGACCTCGTCGGCATTGTTGTCGCAGCAGGCCCACGACACCGGACCCGCGGACCGGTCGGGCATGACGAAAAGGAGCCCCCCCCGATCGTCGGGACATTCGGTGTGGTCGATCCGTGCGACATCGGGCCCTGCATCCGGTGCGGGCCGCACATCGGGCCGGGCCGCATATTCGGAGACCGTCGCCGGCGTCCGTTTGCAAGGCTCCTTATCCGCTATGCACGCCGGCACGTGTCGGGACATCGGAGCCGATCCCGGGTAGAATGCCCCCTCTGCAACCGATGTGCAGGACGCCGAGGCTTACGGTCGCACCCGTTCGGGCTTCGAGCAGCGCTTTGAAGGAACAGCCGCCGATCCTTTCCGCCTTCGCGGCGGGCAGGGCGGAGAACCGAAAACGAACGGCAGTCCGGCTTTCGGGCCGAATGCTTCGCGGCAATCGTTGGCGAAGCGTTGAAACTCCTCAGTTCGCAATGCTCGAAATCTCGGTTCCCGTCTTCGCAGAACGGTGTCATCCGTGCCCCGTATCCAGTTCGCTCGCACTCGCTGCGGGGCCTGTACCGTATGCTTCCGGTGGGAGCAGCCGTACTCGTGCGGGGCGTTCGCCCGCCGAGCCCGGAGCGCGGCGGCAGAAACGATGAGTCCGTCCCGTCGTTTCCGGTCCGGAGCCGACGCGGGTACATACGATGATGCTGCGGCCGGAACATTGCGGCCTGCCGCATCGGAGCGCTCTCTCTCGGGAAGCGGTCGGCTCCGGTTTTTTGCCTTCGGCGGTCGGCGGCCGCACTCCCAAGATGCGCCTCCGGCGGGGCGGCCGATTCCGTCAGGCGCCGGTGCAGACCGTGTCCACGAGGATGTCGTGGGGTTCGACGGGGAGTTCGTCGACGAGCTGATGGGGGTAGCAAACACCGGCCTTATAGGCGCGAAACCCCGCCTGCGACATGTATTTGTCGTAGTAGCCCCGTCCGCGGCCCATGCGTGCGCCGCCGGACGTGAAAGCCGTTCCGGGGACGAGGATGAAGTCGATCTCGGCCGGATCGGCCGGGGCGTCCGCCTGCGGCTCGGCGATCCCGAATGCGCCGCGCTCCATTTGCGCCGGGTCGTAGTCGTAGAAGCGCATGACGTCGCCTTCGACGCGCGGGACGAGTACCCGTTTGCGTCCGTGCCACCGCGCGAGCAGCGGCGCCGTGTCGGGTTCGTCGGGCAGCGAGGCGAACAGGGCGACCGTCTGCGCCGCTGCGAACGGGCCGAGCCGTTCGACGGCTCCGCATATCTTTTCCGAACGCTCTGCGCGCTCGCCGGCTGCGAGCGCGAGGTTGCGTCTTTTCATTTCACGGCGTATCTCTTTTTTGTCCATAGTCCTCTGTTTCGGGCCGAAATTTCCCGTCCGTTTATGTTGTTATTCCCCAAACAATAGCTATCTTTGTGCGCGTGAACACAAATCTTTAACAAATATAAACAAAATTTCAAAATTATGAGCTGTTTTCTATCCAATTCATCTCTTGGCAAGAAGTTAGTAATGAGCATCACGGGATGTTTCCTCGTGCTCTTTATCCTCTTCCACATGTCCATGAACATCACAGCCATCATCTCCCCCGAAGGGTACAACGCGATCTGCGAGTTTCTGGGTGCTAACTGGTATGCGCTGGCCGGTACGCTGGTGCTGGCGGCGGGCGTGGTCGTGCACTTCATCTATGCCGTCGTACTCACGCTGGAGAACTACAAGGCGCGCGGCAGCCAGCGCTATGCCGTAACGGTGAAGGAGCCGAACGTTTCGTGGGCCTCGAAGAACATGCTCGTGCTGGGATTCATCATTCTCGGCGGGCTGCTGATCCACCTCTTCAACTTCTGGGCTAAGATGCAGCTCGTGGAGATCATGGGCGAGCACACCAACTCGCTGGGCTTCGGTCCTGCCGACGGTGCGGCGCTCATCGCCTACACTTTTTCGCACTGGTATTATGTCGTGATCTACCTCGTGTGGTTCCTCGCGCTCTGGTTCCACCTCACGCACGGCATCTGGTCGATGTTCCAGACCGCAGGCTGGGCCAACGACACGTGGTATCCCCGCCTGAAGTGCATCGCCAACGTCGTGGCCACGATCGTTTTCCTCGGTTTCGCAGCCGTGGTGATCGTCTACTTCATCCAGAGCCTCTGCCCGTGCAACGGCGGCGCATGCTGATCCGAATCCAATGTCGAATAATAAAACACACACGAAATATGGCTTTCAAATTAGATGCTAAAATTCCTGCCGGCGAACTCGCTCAGAAGTGGAGCAACCACAAGGCAGCTATCAAGGTCGTGAGCCCCGCCAACAAACGCAAGCTCGACATCATCGTCGTCGGAACGGGCCTCGGAGGCGCTTCCGCAGCTGCTTCGCTCGGCGAACTGGGCTATAATGTCAAGGTATTCTGCATTCAGGACTCGCCGCGCCGCGCCCACTCGATCGCTGCGCAGGGCGGTATCAACGCCGCGAAGAACTACCAGAACGACAACGACTCGGTGTATCGTCTCTTCTACGACACGATCAAAGGCGGCGACTATCGCGCCCGCGAGGCCAATGTCTATCGTCTGGCCGAGGTGGCCAACCTCATCATCGACCAGTGCGTCGCTCAGGGCGTGCCTTTCGCCCGCGAATACGGCGGTCTGCTGGCCAACCGTTCGTTCGGCGGCGCGCAGGTTTCGCGTACGTTCTATGCCCGCGGCCAGACGGGCCAGCAGTTGCTCTTGGGCGCCTATGCCGCGCTGAACAAGGAGATCGCCGCCGGTTCGGTGAAGAGCTATCCGCGTCACGAGATGCTCGATCTGGTGATCGAGGACGGCGAGGCCCGCGGCATCATCGCCCGCAACCTCGTTACGGGCGAGATCGAGCGCTTCGGCGCCCATGCCGTCGTGATCGCCACGGGCGGCTACGGCAATGTCTTTTTCCTTTCGACCAACGCCATGGCGTCGAACGGTTCGGCCGCTTTCCAGTGCTACCGCAAGGGCGCCGGCTTCGCCAACCCCTGTTTCACGCAGATCCACCCGACGTGCATTCCCGTGCACGGCGACCAGCAGTCGAAACTGACCCTCATGTCGGAGTCGCTGCGCAACGACGGCCGCATCTGGGTACCTAAGAAGATCGAAGACGTGAAGGCGCTCCGTTCGGGTGCCAAGAAACCGTCGCAGATCGCCGAGGAGGACCGCGACTACTATCTCGAACGCCGCTACCCGGCCTTCGGCAACCTCGTGCCGCGCGACGTGGCTTCGCGTGCCG
>ERZ1643250.3410-NODE-3410-length-10911-cov-6.816507_pt1 | contig 10911 bp, 9 predicted proteins | sample MGYA00579262_ERZ1643250 | MGnify/ENA primary metagenome ERZ1643250 (study PRJEB29033, sample SAMEA4952265) | chicken gut metagenome | biome: Broiler Chicken; feature: Gastrointestinal Tract; material: Caecum | place: Ireland | collected 2018 | study: Broiler...
AGGAGGACAAAACTATGACAAAAACAATAAGTATTGAAGGTATGATGTGTGGACATTGTGAGGCAACTGTAAAGAAAGCCCTCGAAGCTCTCAAAGGAGTGGAAAGTGCAGAAGTCAGCCATACAGCAGGTACAGCAGTGGTAACTCTGGATGCTGATGTCAGCGACGACGCACTCAAAAAAGCTGTGGAGGATCAGGATTACAAAGTTACAAAAATCGCATAAATCCAACTGATTCATATCATAACCGATAAGTAAGACATTTAAAACAGGTCAGAGGCTCAGGCTGATCGCAGCTGGCCGCTGACCTGTTCACTTTTCAGGAAAGGTGGCCGCTATTGTGCTGCGTATTATAAATAAAAAAACAATATTTTAGTTAACGCATGGCATTGCCCGGATGCCTCGTCTACTCCCCGGACACAGTCTGTATCCCGGCATACTCCCAGGTAGCGCCATCATCCGCCGAGGTAAAGAGCAGTGCGTAAGTTCCCACGTCCGCCGCGCTGGTGGACACCCGTACTTTCAGTTCCCCATCCTCTTCACAGGGAGTCTCTATATAATCCATATCGTCGGTGGTAAAGGAGAACTCGTTGCCCTCCATATCTGCCGCCGCTTCTTCCACCGGAAGAGCCACCTGCTGAAAACTTGCTCCTCCATCGTTGGTGTAATACATGGACGAGGAATCCCGGGAAGCAAAAGACAAGAGAATAAATCCGGTCCGGACATCTGTAAAATATATGCCCTCCGCCACACCGATATTTCCGTCAAAAGGATCAGCATTATGGATATCTCCATTGTAAAATTCATAGAACCGGCTGCCGGCGGCGGCATCCGTCACCACCAGTCTCATGGCGTCATCCGCGTCCAGATAGAAAGTCATACTGCCGTCCTGATCTGTGAGGAGCGTCTGTCCCTGTTCCTGCGCTTCTTCTTTCTTTGTTGCTGCTTCCTTCTGTTCTTCTTCCTGCTGCCGGGTCTGCATGATCCCTTCTCCGCAGAAAACCGCCGCTATTTCCGTATTTCCCCAAGAAATGGTCAGGAAAAAGGCGTCTTTATTCTCGCCATAATTATTCCAAAAATATGAAGTAAGGTCTCCTGCTTCTGTGAGCTGGTACCAGGTACTCTCGCAGACTTTCGTTGTGTAACCACTGTAACGCATGGTCCAGGCGCTTTGCCCGCCGGAGATTTCCGGCAGTCCCTGTTCCCGCACAGCATCAGCCATGGCAAACATCGGTGAAAGCTGCTCCTGTTTTCGGTAGTCCGTATTCACCGCGCCGTTTAGCCGGACCGTCATCTTCTCACCGGCGGACGCATCGTAACTGATCAGCCAGCTCTGTTCCCGCTTCCCTTCTTCTGTTCCATTTTCTTCTATTCCATTTTTTTCTGTTCCAAAGGAATACAGATAACCGTCGACCCTCTCGATCATGCCGTCAGCAGAAACCGTCACAAAAAATGTATTGGCCGTATACAGCTCACTGCCTTCCGCAAGTCCTGCTCCATCCTCCAGGGCAGTCACAATCCCATCCAGACCATATTTGAAAAAATCCCTCTGTTCAAAAGCAATCTTTCTGGTATTGCGCCAATCATCCAGCACCCAGGCCAGCTTTCCGTTATAGGGCTGGGCGCTGTGATAGATCTGCCTGCCGTAAACTCCCGTGAGGATTACAAAAACGATCCCTTCTGCCGCCAGCAGAACAGACAGGACAACGTTGTTCTTCATCACTTTTCTCTTTTTCTTTCGGAAATAGACGATGGTCCAGATCACAAACCACAAAATCCCCGCGCCGCCCAGCAGAGCGATCAGCGGAAGCCGCCGGGCCACGCCTCCCCACTGGAAAAACCGTGACAAAGTCCTAAGCCCCAGGGCATAAACCAACAAAAATAAAGGATTCAATAAAATCAGCCAGTAATGTTTTCTTTTCATGCTGCACCTCCCGTATCGATATCATGTTTTAATACTACACTTGTAAGACTTATCCGTCAAGTGTTTTCCGGTGCCCGGTGAATCTCCGACGCGAAATGAATCTCCGGTATACAATAAAAATCGGCCGCGGAAATCTCTCCCACGGCCGATTTTTCATTTTTATATTTTGTTACCGTCTTTTACACGATACCCAGTCCCTTTGCCACGATCATGATAAAGTCCTGCACATTTGTGACGATGGTGGTTGCCGCTAAGCTTCCGCGGTCCAGAAGTTTATTGACCACAAACTCGTCGGCATCCACTGTGTAAAGGAAGACCGGACGCACAGTTCCATCTTCTAATACCCGGTAGGACGGCGTCATATTGCCGGTGGCGATGGTATGAAGCATAGTCGCCAGGCAGACAACGGTTGTTGCTTTCTTTACCATGTTCCGCATGGCGGTCTGTCCCTCGTAGGCGTCGCCGATGACTTCCGGCAGCGGGCCGTCGTCACGGATAGAGCTGGTCAGCACGAACGGTACATTTTCTTTCACGCAACTGTACATGATACCATTATCAATCTTGTAGTCTTCAATAAACTGTGGAATGGAGCCGCTCTTTCTCACACGGTTGATCACATCCAGATGATTGTAATGTCCGTTTGGATGAGACTTCTGGGTATAAATGTCCTGACCCAGGGCGGTGTGGAACATGGCTCCTTCCAGGTCGTGAGTCGCCAGCGCATTTCCTGCCATCAGTCCGTCCACATAGCCATTCTCGACCATGGCCTGCATGGCTCTTCTGGCGTCGGCGTCAAAGGAAAAGGCCGGTCCCATGACCCAGAGAATATTTCCATGTTCTTTTTCATATTTTAACAGTTCAAAGAGGCGGTCATAATCTCTGGCATAGGACGTCTCCCGGCTTCTGCCCTGACGGAACACAAACTGATCTCCCTCTTCTTCTTCGGGATTCTCAAATCCTCTGCTGTGCAGGTAGATGCCCTCCTCGGCATTCTCAGTCCTTCCGAGAATCACCTTATCGCCGACTTCCAGATTCCGGTTCTCCACCACCCGGAGTTCTCCGTCTTCTCCGAGGACCACGCTGGAATCCATACGACTCTCTTTGGCCAGCTTCCACTGACCGTCGATCTTAAAATACTCCGGGTACATGGAAGTACTGTGGTAATTTTCCGGCGCCACTCCTTTGATGGTCACTGCCTCCCACGCCGCATCCGGCGCGTTTACAAATTTATCCTGGGTAAAATCCGGTTCTCTGTATTCTGGTAAATGAAACATGCTGTTACCTCTCTTCTATTTTTTTATTCATACATTTCTTATTATCCATGGTCAGACGCTCTGCCCCTATCTGCGATACACGCAGGCGCCGTCCACATAAGTCTCCATTACACGTACCTTATCAATGTCATCGGACGGAATCTCCATGATATCCCGGTCAAGCACCGCAAAATCCGCATGGTATCCCGGCTCCAGTACGCCGATATCCGGAAATCCCGCCGCCTGAGCCGCCCCTTTTGTATACAAAGTGACAGCCGTCTCAATATCCACGGTCTGCTCTCTGCCGCAGTCGGTACCGTCGGCGGCAATCCGGGTCACTGCCTGTTTCAGTCCCGGGAACGGATCTGAAGGCACAGACCAGAAGGTGGCCGGCGCATCGGTGGAAAATCCTGTCACTACGCCTTCTTCCAGCATAGTCTTTACCGGATAGCACTGCCGCATCCATTCTACGCCCAGATTCTTCCGGTAACTGGCGGACTCCGCGTACATGAAAATTGGCTGCGTCACAAAAGAAATGCCATGGGACGCTGCTTTTTTGATGCTGTCCGTCTCCGGGTCCGTCACATGTTCCACCCGCACATAAGGGATGCCCTCCGCAGTCCACGGTTCTTCTTCTGCCGCCCGGTCCACCATGCGGCTGATCGCCCTTCCTCCCATGGCGTGCATGGAAAGCTGGCAGTGGTGCGCTTTACAAAACGCAATGGCAGACTCCACCAGAGCGTCGCTGCACACGGATATTCCATACTCATCGGTGGACCCTTTAAACGGACGGTTCATCCACGCGGTCCTGCCGGAAATACTGCCGTCGCCGATCAGTTTCAGGCCGGCGGCAAAAATCTGCTGATTCCGGTTCAGATCTTCTTTTGACAGATCAAATTCCTGATCTCTGTCGAAGAAATCCCACATATAGTAAACGCCCACCTTCTGGCAGAAGCCTTTCCGGGCCGCGGCCCGGTAAATCGGCAGGTTATCCGTGGCGTCCAGATTGCCCATATCACAGATGGATGTGATCCCCTGAGAATTGAGAAGTCTTCCCAGTTCCAGCAGGTTCTCCACCTTATTCTCCCGGGATTCCACCGGCAGAAGCGGCGCCAGAAGATTTCTTGCATTTTCTTTCAAAACTCCGGTCGGTTCTCCGTTTTCGTCCCTCTCGATCTCTCCTCCCGGCGGGTCCGGCGTATTTCTGTCAATACCAGCCATGGCAAGGGCCATACTGTTGACACAGCGGATATGGGCGCAGGTACGCATCAGAGACACCGGAGCATCACTGCAGACCTCATCCAGATCATATCGGTTCGGAGAACGTTTCTCCGCAAACCCTTCCTCATCATAGCCCCAGCCTTCAATCCATTTTCCCGGTCCCTGGGCTTCCCTTCTCTTCCGGACGGCTTCTATCAGCTCCGCAATGGAAGTGATCTCCGGCGGCATGATAGTAATCTGTTTCTGAAAATCTGCCAGAATGACCGGATGCATATGCGCATCCACAAATCCCGGGATCACTCTTCTTCCTTCCAGGTCAACCACGGGCCCGTCCCAGGATGGCATCTCTTCTTTTTTTCCGATCCAGGTAATCCGTCCGTTCTCCACCGTCATGGCGTCGGCTTCACGGATGGTATCACTGGCGGTAAATATTTTTCCATTCACAAAACATGTTTTTTCTGACATATTCATTGCTATCTACACTCCTTTAGGTACTATAATACCAGAACAAAAGATATTTGTCAGGAAGTTTTGTATAAATTATTGCAAAATTCGTAAAGAAGTAGTAACATAAATATTAATATGTTTTAATATTTATGACACACGTATGACTCCGAGGCTGGAATATAGATTGTCCGGAGTCTTTTCTTTTTTGTACAGAAAGGAGATTTACCAATATGGCAACGCCCAAAGGCGACAGCAATACAATCAGACAGATGGCGCAGGATCTGCGGGAGCAGCTTGTAAAAGACCGGCGGTATCTTCATCAGATACCGGAAATCGGAACCGACCTTCCGGAAACCAGCGCATATATTAAGAAACGTCTCGACGAAATGGGGATTCCGTGGAAGGACTGCGGCGGCCCTCTTCCGGAAAAAATGACGGAAGATTATATGGCCGCAGGCTTTCCCCGCATGGAAAAAGAGACCGGTGTCATCGCTTCCATCGGCAGCGGAGAACCCTGTATTCTTCTCCGCGCGGACATGGATGCTCTGCCGGTCAAAGAAGATACTCCTCTGGAGTTTAAATCCGTCAACGGATACGGACACATGTGCGGACATGACGCCCACGCCGCCATGCTTCTCGGTGCCGCGCAGATTTTAAAGCAGATGGAAGACTCGCTGCCAGGCACTGTCAAGCTTATGTTCCAGCCCGGCGAGGAAACCGGAGCCGGCGCACGTCTCATGGTAGAAGACGGGCTTCTTGAGAATCCGGCACCGGGCGCTGCTTTCGGCATTCACGTTCAGCCTTCCGATACCACCGGACAGGCCGGCTACGCCATGGGAGTCAACTCCGCCTCTCTGGATACCTTCATACTGAAGATCAGAGGAAACGGCGGACACAGTTCTCAGCCGCAGCTTTGCACCGATCCCCTGATGGTCATGAATCAGATATATCAGGCAGTAAATCTGCTGGTGGGCCGCGAGACTGACCCGGCCGCCATGGTGGCTCTGACCTGCGGAGTGGCAAAGGGCGGCGCCGCCGTCAATATCATCCCCGATGAGGCGGAACTTCACATCGGCGTGCGTACATTAAACGTGGAGGCTGCGGAACATCTTAAAAAACGGATCCCTGAGCTGATCGATCACTATGTAAAGGCGTGGAACGCCGATTATACGCTGACCACCTTCCACACCCCGTGTACCCTGACCAACGAACTTCTCTGCCAGGAACTGGTTCCCTGCTTAAAAGAAGTGCTGGGCGGCAGCAATGTCCACCAGATTCCGGCCATGTCAGCCACGGAAGATTTCGGCTACGTGACAGAAAAAGTACCGGGCATGTTCGTCTTTTTAGGCGCCGGCGCTCCGGACAGCGCGCCCCTGCACAGCCCGCAGATGGTGCTTGACGAGGACGTACTTCCCCTGGGAGCGGCCCTTCACGCCAATGTGGCGATATCCTGGCTGAAGAGTCACAAAAACTCTTTATAGTTCCAGAACTTACGAACATCTGCAAATTATGCGGGCCTCCAACATGGGCCCTGCAATATTTCAGATAACACATATTACATATATATAATAGAAAGGAAAAAACATGAATACACAAGCCAAAGCAAAGAAAGGCTTCCGCATGCCGCATGTCTTTATCATCTTACTGTTAATCATGCTTTTTGTGGTTGTTCTTTCTTACCTCATCCCAAGCGGAAGTTACGAACGGGTGACAGACAGCGCAGGCATCACTGTCATTAACCCGGACACCTTCCAGTATGTGGAAAATGAAACACCGATCACCTTTATGGATTATTTTGAGGCTGTCTACAACGGTTTCGTCAACGGCGCCACCATTATGGGCACACTCTTTATCAGTTCCGGCGTCATCTACCTGCTGGAAGTGAGCGGGGCCTTCGGAGCCGGCATCAACCTGATCTTACAGAAAACCAAAGGAAAAGAGTTCTCTGTGGTATGTATTTTCTATACCATCTTTGTTATTTTCGGCGTGCTGGGATACGGTGAGGCCGCCTATCCATTTTATCCTCTGGCGGTGACCATCGGATTCGCCCTGGGATATGACCGGATGGTCGGTACGGGACTTGCCATCATCGGAAGCACCGTAGGCTTTACCTCCGGCCTCATGAACACTTTTACCACCGGCGTGGCCCAGCAGATCGTGGGACTTCCGCTGTTTTCCGGCATCGGCTTCCGTACCATCGGTCTTGTGGTTTTTTATATTATCGGTCTCGTGGGGCTCTACGCTTATTGCCGCAAGATCAAAAAAAATCCGGAAGCGAGCCTCATGAGCGACGAATATCTGAGCCAGAATAAAGAAGACCATGTGTCCGGCATGGAAGAAATGACTCTGCCGCGGATCCTGGGACTGCTGGTTTTCCTGTGCATCATCGTCATTCAGGGATTCGGCTGTATCCGCCTTGGCTGGAGCTTCCCGCAGATTGCCGCCATCTACGTGATCATGGGAATCCTTTTAACCATCATTTTCCGTTTCGAGCCGAGCAAAGCCTGTCAGCTGTTCTGTCAGGGCGCCGTGCGGGTCTTCGCCGCTGCTTTTGCCGTTGGCCTGGCCCAGTCCGTGGTAGTTCTCATGAATCAGGCGTGCATCATGGACACCATCGTCCACGCCATGTCCGTCCTGCTTCAAAACAAGAGTGCCATCCTTGCTCTGCTGATCATCTTCGTCTTTGTGACACTGTTTAATTTCCTGGTGGTATCCGGCAGCGGCAAGGCCGTCATCGTCATGCCAATCCTGCAGCCTCTGGGCGAGATTCTTCACATCAACCAGCAGGTACTGGTGCTTACTTACCAGTACGGCGACGGCATCACCAACAGTTTCTGGCCGGGCAGCTCTCTGGTACAGCTCTCCATGTGCGGAGTGGACTACGGCTCCTGGATCAAGTTCTGCTGGAAAATCTATCTTGCCTTCATCGTCAGCGCATTCATTCTCGTGATGATTGCCCAGGGCATCGGATACGGGCCGTTCTAAATTTTATACAGACCGCAAAAAAGCTCTCCTTCTCCGGTGTACATTTGCTGTACTTCCGGCAAGGAGAGCTTTTTTATCTTTCCACAGATATTCCTTTCAGCACTGACTTTCTCTTACCATAGAATATATTCTGTCAGACAATTAAATGACTTCCCCCAGATTCTCTCTGAGGGAAGAAAAAATGAGATATGATTTATTTCAGAATCTCCCGATATATTTCCTGATCTTCCGGCTTGAACACATTAAACACGACTCGTTCTATGGATGTATCTTGTTTCAGATATTCCCGCACGGTCTTCACCGCGATCTCCGCCGCTTTCTGTTGTGGAAAATGAAACTCTCCTGTGGAGATACAGCAGAAAGCGATACTTTTCAGTCCATTTTCCGCGGCCAGTCCAAGGCAGGAACGGTAGCAGTCTGCCAGCTGCCGGCAGTGCTTTTTTGTAAGTTCCCCTGACACAATGGGGCCAACCGTATGAATCACATAGCGGGAAGGCAGATTATAGGCCGGTGTAATCTTTGCCTGCCCGGTGGGCTCTTCATAGCCCTGCTCATTCATGATCGTGTCACAGTCCAACCGGAGCTGAACGCCCGCATTGGTGTGGATGATGTTTGCTATCCCTATCTAAATCACACATTTCTCCTTCACTTTCCCGAAAAAAATCATCATAATTCTCTTTGGAACAACCTTTAATAAAAATATGACAGATTTCCTCGTCAGAATTTGGAGCAACAACAATGCGCTCAATCAAAGTAGTCAGTAGCGTAAGTTTATCTTCATATTCCATATTAGCAACGAGACTGTTAAAGTTCAATAGAGTCTTTTTAACCTCACTAAGACCTTTCATCATATCTTGCTGTCCTTGATGCTCCTGCTCAAGTCTTGCGATAAGATTTTCTGCTTGTGACAGTTCTTCTGACAAAGCAGTTATATCATCTTGAATATATCTCCTTATTGCTTCGTCTGCTTCACGCAAATTTTTGACTTGCGCAGCAATAGAGGACTGAATTTTTTCTTTCCGCTTTTTGGCTTCAGATAAATCACGCTCATTACTGTCATTCTTAATAAGCGCCTGCATCTTATTATCCAAAATCCTTGTATAATACTCGCTATCTTGTTCAGCGATTTTACCTAACTGTTCCATTACAAAGTCATCAAGACGGTTTCCATCAATAGATTTAAAGCCGCATTTCTCTTTTCCTCTTCTTTTCGGACAGCCATACTTAAATCTTGGTTTTCCATTTGTCCACCGATTAGACTCTGGAAAGACATTTAGCCTATTTCCACATATCGGGCAGTACACAAGTCCCCCAAGCAGAGCATTAGTCGCTCTATGAGGTCGATTATATTTGTCAGAAATTGCTTCCAGAAGCTCTTGCGTTTCAATCCATTCTTTACTTGCTATAAATCCTTCGTGTTTGCCGACCGCAATAATCCACTCTGAAATTGGTTTATCTGTGCATACCTGAACAAACTTTGGCTCGATAAATGTACTTTCTTCATCCTCCAACTTCTCTTGGTCAGTTTTATTATAAGCCATTATCCCGTGTATTCCATCAAAAACCTCCATATCAACACAGATTTTTCCGTCCCTCTGATAGAAATAATCGTATGATATTTCGTCAGCAATACAATAAATCGGATTTAATAATATATCCTTAATGCTCAAGGATGTATGCTCTTTACCAAATTTGGTCTTATAGTCTTTGCCAATGATTGTTGCTGTTTTATTGATAGAACGACATTGCCGAAATACTTTGAAAATCTGCTGTACCATTTTCTTTTCATCCATGATTGACTCTAAATGAGTAATGGATGTTTTATTCTTTCCACTTCCAATAGTAATACGGTTTGCTTTAAATCCTGTGGGGGTGCAACCGCCCATCCACCTGCCATCCTTCGCAAGTTCTATCAGATTATCAGCTATCCGTTCTGCGATAATATCCCTTTCAAATTCAGCAATGATTGCTAAAAATGAAATCATAATCTTGGAAGTACTGATTAGCGTATTGATATTATTGGAACACACCAATAAAGCCACATCGTGTTTATTAAAGAAATCAATCAAACGAAGCAGATCAGATGTTTTTCTGCTAATACGGTCTAATTTATAACACACGACCGCACGGATTTTGCCTGCTTCAATATCGTGGAGCATGCGCTGAAAATCAGGTCTATCCGCATAATATCCACTAAGTCCTTTGTCTTCATATTCCAGAAAGTTGTAATCCTCTGGTAAGTTTAATTGGCTTCTTGCAAAGTCAGCACTTTGCTTCATTTGGACACCCGTGCTGTCGCCCATATGTGTCAACTTGGATTTTCTTGTATATATAGCAACATCTCTAAGGTCAATACCTACTCTTGTTTTTCTTCTCATGCTGTTTGCCTCCTTTCTGAGAATTTTAGCGCAGGAACTGACCTTAGACAAATGTGCAAATCATACTCTTACAGACTCTTTACACAATTCGTGCCGCAGGCATCTAAGCTCTGCGGCACTACAATTTTTAACATATCCTATCGCTATGACAGCTCGCTTCTCTGAAAAAGCCTTTATAGCAGTTGTACTGTCCTCGTGTTTATGCACAACAGCTTTCATTGACTGTATTCTTCGTTTTGTAGAAGAATTTCTGCTATCAGCCAATACTTACACCACCTCATTTCCAACTAACCGCAAAACTAACGCCCTTATTTAGGTTACAGCACATACAGATATCAGTATTTTGTTTTTCTGTAAGTTCTTTTAATCTGTACGGTAGTATGGAATAATGATTAGCACAAGAATGACAAAGTGTTGTCTCAACTGGCGTTTTCAGCGGATCATCAATTCCCAAACTGACTATAATAGCATAATTTACACAAATAATCAGACTCTCTTCAAGATGTCCAATACATTTTTCTAACCTTTGTTTATCAATCGTCCTGATTTGTTCAAGCAAAATTACAGACTTTTTATCAAGCCCTGCAAAATCCCTGACAGCGATATGAGTCGGCAATCTGTTTTTATTCTGCGTTCTGCTCGTTATTGGGGCAACAATGACCGTGGGGCTATGTTTGTTCCCGATATTATTAGAAATGATAAGT
>ERZ1643250.3411-NODE-3411-length-10910-cov-5.703455_pt1 | contig 10910 bp, 6 predicted proteins | sample MGYA00579262_ERZ1643250 | MGnify/ENA primary metagenome ERZ1643250 (study PRJEB29033, sample SAMEA4952265) | chicken gut metagenome | biome: Broiler Chicken; feature: Gastrointestinal Tract; material: Caecum | place: Ireland | collected 2018 | study: Broiler...
ACCCAGTACGCATACTGCACATCCGTCAGCGGGAAAGCTTCGTTTGCATTTTCTGTATCCGGGTGTAACTGTGGCAATCCCTGTTCTATTTCTTCGGACTGTTCGATAGCCCTTGCCAGTGCCCTTACCGTCAGTGTCTCGAAGATCGTGCCGATGGATATTTTTCTCCCAAAGGTTTTCTGTACTTCGGAGATCATCCTGGTAGCCAAAAGGGAATCCCCGCCCAGCGTGAAATAGTTATCATCGATTCCTAGGACTTTATAACCGAAGAGATTTTTCCAAATTTCCAGGAGCTTCCTCTCTGTTTCCGTGTTTGCCCCTGAAATCCGAAGTGCAGGTGTCTCCCCTTTGAAATCTTCTTTTAATTGCTTCCTATTGATTTTTCCATTCGGAAGAGCCGGAAGCATTTCCATAAAATGATAATTCTGCGGTACCATATACTCCGGTAATTTTTTTAGTAAGTATTCACGCACGGCATTTTCGCTGTATTCCAGAACTTTTTCTCCCTGTCTGACACAGAAGATACCTCTTCCATACTTTTCGCTGCATTCCGCCCGGTCTACCATGCCTGCTTTTAAGAAGCATTCTTTCCACATGGAAATATCCGGTATGGCAATCCCCTTTTCTTTCCTTTCATCCCGAAGATCCGCAAAGCCGTTTTCCAAGAATGCTGCAGTAATATCCTGAAGATATGTTTTTACTAATAGTTCAGACATCAGGAGAATTCCATTCGGTTTTAATAATTCTGCTATTTTCTTGACTGCCTTTTCCGCATTATGGTTCCTATGCAGGGCATTCACTGTTATAATAACGTCATAACAATGTGGCATAATCCCTTGCCTATCTAGGCTATCATCCAAAGTAAACAGTTTAAATTCAATCCCCTCAAACTCTGAAAGATCCTGCTTTGCTTCTTCCAGAAAATACTTTGACGAGTCTGCGTAAGTATACGCCATCCTTCTATCTCCCAGTGTGCAGAGAAGTTCTTTTGTAATTTTTGTGTCCCTGGTTCCGATTTCAAGAATCTGCAGAGGAGATTTTTGGGGAGTTTCTGCTAATTTCTTCAAGGCTTCTACCAGCCCCCGAATTGTCTCGTAGTGTCCGGGGATCCTACCTAAAAGCCTATTCGGCGCAAGATCTGTTTCCTTTTGATAGAATACCTCCAAAGTCTTCTCTTTTCCGGTAAGCATGGCTTCCAGATATGGCTGCAGTTTTTCAAAGTATGTGTCTACCTCTCCTACTACTTCCGACAGACCGATAGGTTCCACTTCAAGATTTGCTTCTTCAAATCTTTTCTGTAAAATGTTTTCCTTCTTTAAGATTTCTAGCCATCGTGAAACCGTCGCTTTCTGTTCTGCCACAATTTTACTTTCTGCGGCATTTACCACTGCAAAGTCTCCATTTATTTGACAAGACAGTAGCCCAACCCGCTCTAGTGTTGTCAACATAAGACGGAGGCTCTTTTGATCAGCATAAGCAAGGAATGTCTCATACTGTGTTTCTTTCTCTACGTTTGATAGTGACGCCCAAACGGAAACGGATTCTTTCATCTTATCCCATACAGAATCTAAAGAACTGTCTCCATATTTCCAGTCAGTTACACCAGAATTCTCCTTCTTTTCTGCTTCAATATAAGCTACCAGAGATTTGTTCCCATATCCATCGCTAACGGTATCTACAACCGCATTTCCAACTCCTGGGAATCCCTGTATCGCATGTTCAATTTCTCCAAGCTCAATCCTGTGTCCACGGATCTTTACCTGATGGTCTTGCCGCCCAAGAAATTCTATGGTTTCATCCCTCCAGAAACGTCCCAGATCCCCGGTACGATACCAACGCCCAGCCTCATCTATCACAAATTTCTTTTCTGTAAGTTCTGTATCGCCCCGGTATCCTTTCGCCACACCGTATCCTCCAATCCAGAGTTCGCCTTCTACCCAGTAAGGGCAATCCCTGCCAAATTCATCTACAACACGGTATGCCTGATGTTTTAACGGATGTCCATACGGAATGCTCTTCCAATTTTCAGGCAATGGAAGCGATACGTTCTGATAATTAGACCAAATACTCGCCTCTGTTGCTCCTCCCATGGCGATAAATTCACAAAAGTTCGTTAACGCAGAAACTCTTTCCGGAAGATCCAGGCCGATCCAGTCTCCGGAAAGCATAACTGCCCTTAACGGGAGCTGTTCATTCATGGCTTCTGCACGCACCAATAGCATATCCAAAAGGGCAGGAACAGAATTCCAGATAGTGATGTTATATTTCTTTAACTGTTCCAACCAGTAGTCCGCATTTCTCTTTTCTTCTTCCGGTAGCAATACCAGGGTTCCGCCAGCTCCTAAAACTCCGAATAGGTCGTATACAGACAGGTCAAAGTCCATATCAGATACTGCCAAAGCTGCATCCTCTGTTGATACCCGGTATTTTTTGTTGATGTCATCAATCGTATTCCATGCGCTCGCATGGGCAATCTCCACACCTTTCGGGATTCCTGTAGAGCCAGAGGTCATAATGATATAAGCGCTGTCCTCTGGCATAACTTTCGGCAATTCCACCTCGGAAACACCTTTTTTCATTTCTTCTAAGATAAGCCGCCTAGTCCCCTCCGGCCATGTGGTTTTCTTTCCCCAATCCTCGTTTGTAATCACATACTTTACGCCTGTTTTTTCATGGATCAGCTTTCTCCTTTCCTCTGGTTGGTTTAAGCTAACCGGCAAATATAAATTTCCAGACATGAGTATCCCCAACGCTGCAACGATCTGTTCATATCCCCGCGGCAGGGTAATCGCTACCGGTTCCTTTTGGATATCTTCAGCAGCAAGATATTCTGCAACAGCCTGTGCCCGTTCTTTTAACTCACGGTATGTAATTGTTTTTCCATATCCCGTATCTTCTAGGGCAACCTTTTGTGGAAGTTCTTCTGCACGCTTCAGGAACGCCGCATGTAAACACTGAGGATTCTCCGGAACCCCTGTCCTGCACATTTCTTCCAAGGCTTCTCTCCTGCTTTCCGGCAGCAGGTCAAATCTTTGGTTCCAGCCCTTTTCTGCAAGCTGATGCAACAAGGTTTCAAAACTTTTCATCATATCCTCAATCATAGTTTCCGGGAAAAGTACATCCACACTGTCCCAAGTAAGCTGTACCCCATCCTCATCTTCATAGCTCTGAAAATCATTCCAAACCTGCGGTGTCTGGGAAATCATATAGGAAAAATTCCCCAGTGTTTCTTTGAATCCCTCATTGACCAAAGGTGTCCCCAAATTGCAGGCAAATACCACCGGGGCACTTACCGAAGCGTCTCCATACCTTTTTGTCAGATCCCTCTGTACCTGTACACCTGAATAAACGGTATATTTCATATCTTCATGCAGTTGCTTCTGTATCCTCCCTAACAATTCAAGAAATGTGGGATTATTTTCACAATCCACCTCCAAAAGCAGCAGCGTGGTGAAGTCCGCAATTACTTCTTCCATTCCTGAATACTCTGTCTTGCGGTTAAAAAATGGGATATTGATCAGGAATCTCTTATTTCTGCTCCATCGTTCTAACACCGTAGCATAGGCAGTAAGAAGCAGCATCGCTGGCGTTGTCTGGTATTCTTTTGCCTTTCTTTGCAGCTCTTCCCATTCTTTCTCTTCAATTCTAACAATCCTTCTGTGAAAAACTGTCTTTTCTACTTCTTCCGGGCGTTTTGCCAACGGAAGCTCCGGCCCTTTCGGCAGTGTATCAAGGCGTTTCTTCCAGTATTCTTTTGCTTTTTCTTTCTCTTCCTTGTCATCTGCAGCCTGTCTCTCCAGATAAGCAGCAAAATTCCATCCCCGAGATACTTCGGGCAATTTTTCCCCGTTATAAGCTGCCGCCAAATCCCTTAGTAAGATCTGGAGGCTTTGTACATCTGCAATCAACAGATCCATATTTATATGTACCCGTGTTTTTCCTGATGGAAACAACGTCAGTTCAACCCCTGCAACTTCCCCCTTTTCAATACACAGTTTCCGGTGGGAAAGTCTTCCTCTTACCTCCTCGGCTTTCCTATAGGCTTTTTTCTCCGGCATATCTGAAAAATCATTTACCGGCAATTTCTCTGAAAATGGCTTGTCCTGGATTTTCTGCATCCCGTTCTCCGTAAAGCAAGCTCTCAGCATGGGATGGTGGTATTGTAGCTGGTTCCACGCCGCCTCCAGGCGTGCAGCCTCTACATTGTTTCCATCAAATTCCAGATAAGCATGGCACCCGATGCCGCCAAGGGGCTGTCCATCCTCCCTACCCGCCCAATAGGCATACTGCACATCGGTCAAAGGGAATAGCTCCCTCATATCTTTTTCCGGAATCCTTTCCCGTTTTTCTGCTTTCGCTCTCTTCCCCTTTTTCTTCATGCTTTTCTGAATGATCTCCCACCATTCGTTCAGAGTCGGATGCTCCATCAGCGTTCCAAAAGCAACCTTTACTCCCTGTTTCCTCCATTGGTTGACCAGCCTCATAATCACGATAGAACTAAGCCCTAACTCTAAAAGATTGTCAGAATCTCCAAATTCTTTCTGTACCGGCAGTTTCTGTTTAATCTGCTTTTTTACTTCACTGTATTCCATCTTCATAATCTCCTATTTTCCTGTGCCATCTGCCCCAACACTTTTTTATCTATTTTCCCTACACTGGTCAACGGCCATTCTTCTATAATTTCTACCTGATCCGGCAGTTTATAATACGCCACACCAATTTCTTTCAAAAACTGGTGTACATCCTGCACATCCAATACATTTCCTTCTTCTGTCATCAGAAATGCACATATACGGTTTCCTAACATCTCATCCGGTACACCTACAACAGCGGCTTCCTTAATATCTGGATGTTTGCACAAATATACTTCTATTTCCGCAGGCATGATCTTTTCTCCTGCCCGGTTGATCTGCTCTTTGATTCTTCCTCCTATGCGAAGACGGCCATTTTCCGTCCACATGGCTTTATCTCCCGTCCGGTAGAACCCATCTTCCGTAAAGCTTGTCCTGTTGGCTTCTTCCGCCATATAATATCCGTCAATCGTATAAGGTCCTCTCGACAACAATTCTCCAAAAACTCCTATCGCTACTTCCGCATCCTTTTCATCTACAATTTTTACTTCATCTGCCGGTGATACCGGAGTTCCCTGACATCTTGCTATTACGGTCGCGTCATCATCCGGGCTGGTAAAAGACAGCAGCCCCTCCGCAGTTCCAAATACCTGCATCAAGGTACACGGCCATTCTTCTATAATCTTATCTGCAAGGGAATCCTCCAGCATCGCCCCGCCTACCTGCAAAATCTTCAGGCTGGAAATATCATAGTCCTCATCGTATTCCAGCATCTCCATACACACGGTAACCATAGCTGGGACCAAGGCTGTGATGGTTACTTCTTCCTCAGTAATCGCTGTCAGAATATCATCTGGACTGGTCGTCGGTGCCAACACAACTTTCCCTCCTATATCCAATGTTCCTAAAAGTCCTGGACAACAAAGCGGAAAATTGTGTGCTACCGGCAGCGCCGCAAGATAAACACTATTTTCCTCCAACTGGCAGCGCTTTGCAGACATTCTTGCGTTATACATATAGTCTGTATGGGTACGGGGAATCAATTTAGGAACACCGGTCGTACCGCCGGACAGTAGCAATACTGCCGTACTATAACTGTCTACTTCCGGGAATTCTCCCTGTCCTTCTGTTTCCGCCTCATACCATTCTTCCCTCTGCGCTCCATCTACAAAAAGATTTTTTATACATGGAAATTTTCTCTGCATAGCCATAGCCATTTCTACATAACTAAAGCCTAAATATCTTTCGGCCACAATGTATGCTGTTGGCTTTGCCAACTCTATGATCCCCTCTAATTCCACTTCCCTGTGGGCCGGCAGCATCATGATTGGTACAGCCCCAATCTTCGCAAGGGCAAAGAGAACCGCGACAAAAGAGATTCGGTTCGGCAGCTGCACAAGTACCTTATCCCCTTTGCAGATACCTTTCTCCATAAAATGCTGCCCTATGCAGATTGCTTTCTGATTCAATTCCAAATAGGTGATTTCTTCCTCGCTGTCTGCAACTGCAATCCTGTCGCCATATTGCTTCGCCCATTTGTCAAGCTGCTTTCCTAGGCTTAGCTTCTCCCACCCTGTCAGATTTTCATATTGCGCCATATTCTTTTTGTAGCCTGTCATTTTGTATTACCTTCCTTTCTCCTGTACCGCCGCATATGCAGCATAATCTTTTATCAGAATCGGATATAATTTCCATCCAGATTTTCCTTTTCCATTTTCTATAATCCTGTTTCCCCTGACAGAAAAGAATCCCATCCCCCGATTTAAGCCGATTCCCAACGCTTTGAGATATGCCTCTTTTGCTGCCCAGTACTGATAGAAGCGTTCGAGATTTCCCGCTTCCCTAATTTCCACCGCTTCCTCTGTTGCAAAAAACTTTTCGGCAATTTCCATATATTCAGGAACTTCTCCTATTTTCTGCACATCGATTCCCACAGCCTGCTGATAAGCAAATATTGCCAGTACCCATTCTCCAGAATGCGAAAGGTTAAATGTGATCTCCCTTTGCCCAAGCGGTGCTTTCCAATACAGTTTCCCGTATTTTCCCTTGCTAAAAACAATCTTGTCCAGACCTGAATACTCTTTCAATAACATTTTCAAAGTAATCTTTCCTGCAAGGTAACGTATTTTATCTTCATAAAAACGGTAATGTTCCGCTTTCTGACATTCTTCTTTTTCCAAAATGGACTTATGCCACTCCCAAAAAGTTTCCAGTTCTCTCCATCGAAGTTTCCAAATGTGTGCCTCCCCTGTATGCAACTTCAGCCTTCCCATATGCACAAGCTTCTGGTTTCCATATAATTCAATTTTCATGCGGAGCACCCAAAAGGCATTTCTGTATTTCTAACAGAACAGCTTCTTCCTGTTCCCGGATGTAAAAATGCCCCCCTTCAAACATATGGCAGTGGAAAGCTCTCTCTGTATATTTTCCCCACTCTTTCATCGTTTCTTCGTCTGCTTCCCTATCTTTTCTTCCCCCAAAAGCTTCAATCGGACTGCGTAAAACAGTAAGATCCTTATCATAATAAGTTTCGTCCATCGTAAAATCAGCTCGCAGCATAGGCAGAAAAAAATCCAGAAGCTCTTGGTTCTCCAGTATTTCCTTTGGTGTCCCTTCAAATCTTTCAAGTGCCTTTTTAAATTCGTCATCTGGAAGATGGTAGATTGGATTTGGTTCCGGGATACTTGGGATGCGACTTCCAGAGACCAGAAAACATTGGGCTGTCTTTCCTCTCTTTTCCATTCTTTTTTCTAATGCATAAGCAATCTTTCCGCCCATGCTATGTCCCCAGAATGCATATGGTCCTCGTATGCATTCCCATATGGTTTCTTCCAATTCATCTAACATATCCGTCATATTGTTATATGGTTTCTCCATAATCCTATCTTCCCTGCCTGGAAGTTGAATCGGGCAAACGGTTACTTTGTCTTTCATTTTTTGAATCCAAGAGTTGTATGCAGATGCTCCTCCTCCAGCAAAGGGAAAGCAAAATAACGTAGCCCTATCTGAAAGTATTTGATTACAGTTTTTTACTAATTTAATGTTCATCAGCACTCCTTATTCAATGCTCTTTCATATTAACAGCCAACATGTTCACATTAACTAATTTTAATTAGTTTTTACTAACCATCATATAAAAATATATATGCAGATTCCTTTGTTCAAACATCGCCTTTACACTTATATCACCTTGCTTCAATTATTCATAGACTAACAATTAGCATAATCATAACGTAGCTTCTTCTAGTTAGTCACAACTTACTTTATTATATCACCATTTTCCATAACTATCAATATACCTTCTGACGTAATGCGGCCTAATTGGAAATAAAATTTCCGTATTTTGGATATTTTAAATTATTCTCAAATTTCTATCCAGTTTAGTTTTTATCAGACACCTCTTTTCCAAAGCAAGTTTCGCCTACGTAACTCAAAGCCCACTTCGTTACTTTTGCTTACGCGGCAAACTTGATGGGGATTCCTCCCCCATATCTTCGGCTACAGCACCTTTATTTAATGTGTTATTATGGCTCCTATGAAGGACAGTCGCAGCGTAATCGGCCCCATCACGAAACATCATCTTAGAAATATTCATTTCATTCTCTTTATATTCTTTAAATCGGCTTATAGTATGAATACAAGTTTTAGTAGAAAGGAATTTTATGACTAGACCCCAAAAAAGTCCGGCTGTCCAATTTACAGCAGATGCTGAAAACAGTTGCCTATATTCCAGAGCATGGTTACGATACGGAAGACCATCTGAAAACCACTTTTAAAGAAACGCAAACGCAGACTGCCGAGATGTGAAAAACGCTTTGCTCTACAGAAAAGAGGCTTCGTGAGATCAACGAGCTAATTCATTATACAGGACAATATCTGACTAATAAGTTGTTAAAAGCAGAAAAAGAAAAGTACGAAGCATACCGAAACCTCCGGGAATATGAAAAGAAACTGCATATTATCCAGACAAACCTAGACACGTTTCTGGGGAAAGACTGCTCCCGACAGACAGTACAGGAAAAAGAGAGTACACTCTCCTAAATCTCCACCTTATGTCAGAAGGCCCACGGAGATTTTTCTTTACTCCGTGAGCCTATCCTGTGCATTCTTTTTCAGTTGTTCTATTCTCTTTATATCTACATAGTGAATCGCATATGTCTTTTCGCTTTCTGGTCCCCCCTTGCTGAAGAGAAGTGGAATCACAGATTTATGCTCTTGTTTTTTCTTTACACTCCGCCGTTTATAGTTACAAAAAAACGTTTTCAGTCCGAACTTTTCTGCATATCTACGAATCTGTCCTATAGTAGAAATCTGGCAGAGATTACAGATACATACCTATTCCAGACACAGAATTTTTCTAAATCTCCGCTCTTTATACTTTTGCTTTGCAATACGCCGATTTCTATCAGCACGTCTACGGGAGCCACATATCACGCTACTGGCACTGATGGTAAACAGCAGAATGATCTTTTCCATTTCATTCACAATCTTTTAGGTTCACACACTCCCATCCGATCATTCTTTCAACTTAATTTCATTGTAATATAAAATTAAGCTGGCGTCCGCGGAAACTTCCTGCTACTTCTGATCCGGGATGCTATACGCTTCCACGGTGATCTCATTCCCATCCAGTTGCATCTCCGTGCAATAATGTTGTGTCTAGCAACCCTGATGCCAGGTCCGGAGAAAATAGATTTCCAGTATCTCAAAATCCACTAGACAGAGCTGAACTGCCGCTTTCTTTTCATATTTTCATTTGCAAAACTCCGGAGAGTCCACCACTTTATCTAAGCATTTCTAGCAAAGATGTTCCCTGCTTGTCTTCGTATTTATCCGATAATCCTCTAGCAGTGTTACCTATAATGGAAACCATTAGGTCTCAGAAATTACTTTCTGTGGAACAAATAATTTCTTTGGTATTTCCAAGTACGTTCTTTTTTATCATATCCTCAGTAATTCTCTTTACGGTCACTGGATACCCATTAAGGAGCTATTCGATTATCAGGTGCATAAACAGCCAACACACTCTTTTCGTCCGTATCAAAATTTATAGATACATAATAATCATCAATTACTTTCTCTCTATCTTTCTTTTGCAAAGAATATACTTCTAAATCTGACGCATTCACCAGACAAAATGGTTCGGGGAAGCAGTCTTTTCTTTCTGAAGTGATTTTTAAAGTATCAGTCACTTTCGATAAACATTGAGAACAGAGCATGGTTTCCAATATTTCTACATTCCATGTATTGCTTTTTTCCTCTGCTATTTGTATCGAAATTTCAGAAATCCCACGGCTTTTCATTATCTCCGTACTATAACGGTATATCCCATCCCGGCTTGTTCCCATCAAAGTGCTTGTTCCGGCGGCATCAATATCCTCATCCAAAATATGCACCGGCCATATATCCCAGGTTGGGAGATACACTACAAGAAGCTCCCCGTACTTTCGATAATATCCCACAAGGCTCTTAGAATTTTCTCCGCAAAGATAACAATCGCTACTCTTCTTCAGTTTAGACTCCAGATCCGGTTCATATGTGATCCACTCATTCTGATATTTCATATGCGCCATTCCATACAGGAAACAAATAACAATTCCTGCCACAATACCTATTGTAAGGATAATTTTCTTTACCATACACGCCCTCCAATACCCAATTATTACGATGTATTTAATGTATTCATAGATACATTGTCTTTTTCATCATTATATACCATAATGAAAGAAGATTACCAGAACGGAGGACAAAAATATGACGATTGGGCAGAAGCTTCAATCTATACGATTAGCAAAGGGAATCAGCGTATACCGTTTGTCACAGACCAGCGAGGTGACAGAACATTATATTCATGCCATAGAAAACAATAAAAGCCAGCCCTCCATCATGATTTTAGAGCAGCTTCTCAACGCATTAGACTATACGCTTTCAGAATTTTTTTCAGAATCAAATACTATTATATCTGCATCATCTGATGAAGCAGAATTGGTTCATTCTTATCGTGCATTATCCCCGGCTAAAAAGAAAGCCCTTTTGGCTCTGCTTTCAAATAATGAGGGCTAGCACATTCCCGCTCCTGCTTTTTCCGTAAACGCGAGATCAAAAAAATGTCTTGTTGCCAAGCAAACAAGACATTTCAGACTGTAGACAAAGTCCCCGGCATACGCCGGGGCTTTTCTCTTCTAGTTATCCACTTTTTTAATCTTTTCTGTTTTTATCAAGAAAATTTTTCTTCTTATCAACGCAAAAGTTAAGCGGTATTCTCCTTCCACATGGTATAATTATATGATCTCTCGGAATCCTGAGTGATCACAGCCAGCAGACGCTGACGTTGAACTT
>ERZ1643250.3420-NODE-3420-length-10891-cov-7.910207_pt1 | contig 10891 bp, 9 predicted proteins | sample MGYA00579262_ERZ1643250 | MGnify/ENA primary metagenome ERZ1643250 (study PRJEB29033, sample SAMEA4952265) | chicken gut metagenome | biome: Broiler Chicken; feature: Gastrointestinal Tract; material: Caecum | place: Ireland | collected 2018 | study: Broiler...
AATCCGCTGACAAGCAAGTAGATCATAAATATGCTATTTTAAGAAATCAACAACAAAGAATATGAGAAAATGGAAAAAAGGGTTGTGTGCATTATTATCAATGATTATGATTGGTAGTACTTGTATGCCTTTTACGTCTGAGGCGGAAGAATGGAAAGATATGGAAATAAGGGGGGGGGGTAAACTCTAAAATTTCTGTATTATCAGATAGTGATCAATATACAACTTTGGATTATGAAAAAATTGATGATATAAATGATGATACAATTTTAGGATTAGATTTTACTCACTATCAACAAAATTTGGGATGGGGAAAAACATATTATAATTATCGACAGGAAAAAATTTCTAATATTTTTGATTTTGTCAAAAGTCAGGGAGTAAATACCATTTCTGTAAAAATAGCAGTGAATCCTTCTTCGGAGCAGGATCAATGCTATTCTTTGGAAGAATCGCTTGATACATTAAAAGAAGCGGAAAAGGCAAATCTAAAAACAAATGTTGTGCTGTTATATTCAGATACGTTGACCTATGCTAATAATCAATCGCTGCCAGAGGGATGGAGTAGTGATACTGCGGAACAGCAGGCAATAGATTACACAACGGATGTATTGACAACCATGGAAGATGCTGGAGTTATTCCAGATATCATAACAGTTGGGAATGAGGTCAATTATAATTTCTTGAATTTTTCAGATGGAGAAAATGGAAATAATGCATGGTTGGGATGGCAGGCTATGAGTAAAATAACAAATGTTATCCGTAATTTTAATACTTCTATTAAAATTATGATAGGAATCGCAGAGCCATCGGTACCGACGGATATAGAGTGGATTCTTGAAAAATTAGATGATGAATATATGTCTGTACAATATGATTATGTAGGTGTGAATATATATCCGACAGAAAATACCAATCAAAATTTTCTGATTATGAAAGATACCTTTAATAGAATAGAAGAATCAAACGGTAAGCAATTAATAGTTTCTAATGTGAAATATCCTGGTGTAGAGAAAACTGAAGAGGCAGAAATTATTTCTCTGGTAGATTCACAAACAGAAAATATTTATAATTTGCTTTCTGCAACGATAGATTCATCAAATGCGGGAGGATTAATTTATGATTATGCAGATATGGTAGGAGATTATAATTCTTTCTTTGATGAATACGGAATTGCTGCAACATCCTTGGCAATTTTTGCATATGCCAAAGGTGAACAAGTTGATGTTACTACGTGGAGACAACCATTTCAGTTTGGTGTTGAACCAAATTTGAAACAACAGAAAGTGAATATTAATAAGATTGAAAATATGTCTGAATCTACAATAAGAGGTGTGGATGTTTCTTCATATGTAGCATTACAAAACGCTGGAGTGAAATTTTATGATTTTGATGGTAAAGAAGCTCCATTAATGCAAGTGTTAAAAGATAGTGGCGTAAACTATATTAGAATTCGTCTTTGGGTGGATCCAACAGATGAAAATGGAAATACATATGGCGGTGGTGCTAATGATACAGCAACGGGTATTAAGATTGCAAAAGATGCAACTGAATACGGTATGAAAGTTATGCTTAATTTCCAATATTCAGACTTTTGGACAGATCCTTCACAACAGATTCTCCCAAAATCATGGGAAAAAGATAAAGATAACCCGGAAAAAATGAGAGAGAATATTTATAATTATACAAAGGACACTATCCAACAGTTTAAAGAAGAAATCCCAAATGTTGATATTGGTATGGTACAGGTTGGGAATGAGATAACAAATGGATTGTTGGGAGAAATTGCTAATAGAGACAATGGAGGAAAATATACTGCGGTATGGGGAAATGAAGAAACGTCTAAAAAAGTGAATAGCTACATTAATGCTGGATCACAGGCTGTAAGAGAGTGTTTACCAGAGGCGTTAATAGTATTGCAGTTAGAGACGCCGAATATTGAAAAATATACTAATATTATGAATACTTGGGAAAGAGACCATGTAGATTATGACGTATTGGGATCTTCATTTTATCCGTTTTGGACAAAAGACTGGACGGTAGAAGGAGTCCCAAATGCGAATACATTATCGAATTTGGAAAAAATTCAGAAGCTCGCTGCTTCTTATGGAAAATTATTTGTGGTAGCAGAAACTGCATGGGTCAATGATTTGAACGATTCAGATGGTACACATAATGCGATAGGTGAAGCAGATGATACAAGTGCTTATGAAGTAGGACCACAAGGACAAGTTGACCAGCTCGAAGACATGTATGAATGTTTAACGGAACAACCAAATAGTTTAGGAGCGTTTTACTGGGAGCCAGCCTGGATTGCTGTTAAACCCGGATGGGTGAATTGGGAGTATAATAAGAACATGTCCAATAAGTTTGGTACAGGTTGGGCGGCAGAAGCGGCAGAGTCATACTGTGCTTATGATAAGATTCATGATTCCGAAGGCAATGGTACATGGGGAGGAAGTAGTTGGGATAATTGTGCAATGTTTGACTATAATGGTTACCCATTACAATCCTTACTCTTTTACAGAGATTCTATTGCTAAAGGTGATGAACAGGTAACGATTATACATTTTGTGGATGAGAATGGAAATGAAATTGCCACAGATGATTTCGTAAAAATTGCAGTTGGCGATAATTATGAGTATACTGTTCCTGAGATTGATGGGTATAAGATGCAGGGTGAAGGCAAAGTGACGATTCAAGGAACAAAAGCTGGTGTAGGATATCAAAATATTATATTTGAAAAAGATACTACTAATCCAGTTAATGATGAATCAAATACACCAACTAAACCGGTTGATCCATCAATAACTCAGCCATCGGCGGATAAAGGGACAGTTATTACGCCGGCTGACAATGTAATAATAAAAGAGCGTTTTTATAATAAAGTAGTTAAGATTAAAACGAAGAAGTATTCTCTGTATGATGATTTGAATGGAAAAAAATCGAATAAAAAGATAAAGAAAATACGAACAAAGAAGTATGTAGCAAGAAAAGTTTATAAACATAAAAATGGTAATAAATACATCGAACTTCGTACAAAAAAAGGAAAATTTGTTGGTTATATTAATAAGAAAGCTGTAAAAGTTTTGAGAACTACTCAAGGGAAAAAATACTCTTATCAGAAAAAAGTGCGCATAACCAATAAAAAATACAAATTATATTCTGATTTTAATTGGACATTAAAAAATATTAGAAATTATAAAAAAGTATATAATGCAAAATATTTATATAAGCACATAAATGGTAAAAAATATCTTGCGTTGTACAAAAAAGGAAAATTAGTTGGTTATATCAATAAAAAAGCAACTACCGTCAAAAAATAAGAGTATTTTTTATGGGTGATGGATCTTCTGTGATTGAAGAATTAAGGATGATTTCATCTCTATAATAAACGAGGGTAAAAAAAAAAAAATATACTGTTCCACCTTTGTTTTGTATATTTCACTGAGACAATAATAAAAAGATAAACATGATTTATAATATAAATGGTAGATAGTGTATATTGCGAAAATTATAGTCATACGGATAACGTATAATTAATTTTGCAAGATCAATTTTATAAAAATAGACATGGTCTATAGCCGTTTGGTAGAATTAAGTCACTACAACAAAAACTATTAAAGGAGGCTATAGAACCATGTCTGATAAGATTATACAGCTAAATGAAGATTTAATAAGGTACGATTGAAAAGAATCTTGTCTGCAGCAGTGTGGAAGAAGCTCTTATTCAGGTGTATCTGACCGGTGTTTCTATTCGACGAATGGAATGTATTACCAAAGACTTATGAGGAACGAAAGTATCCCCCTGGAATCATCAGCAACCTGAACAAAAAGGCTTATGAATATATCGAACTTGGTGTTCTTTCTTCGTATAGCTAAAAGAGAGGGCACGGGTGCATGCTTGATTGTTGGAGATAAGAATCTCGAAATGCTAGAAAACATTCTGGAAGTCTTTCCAGCTGCCAGATATCAGCGTTGTACGGTTGGTTCATTTTTACAGGAATATATTTTTTATTACATTCCGTAACAAGATGAAAATGGTAGCGCTTATGCGCAAGACACTCTATGCGTAGGAAACAAGAAAGCTGTCAGAAAGGTAGAGGAAGGAATTGAAGAAACCTTGACTTATATGGGTTTCCCTAGACAGCATTGGACCAGGATCCAGACAAATAACGCGATTGAGTGTCTCAACCATAAGATTGAATGCCGTATAAAAGCGATCGGTGTTTTTCCTAATACGCAGAGAGCTTTGATGCTCGCCATGTGCCAGACTATGTCATGTAACGGCGATCAGCTGGGAGTCAGATGCTATATGAACATGGATTATCTTTTCAAACCAGAAGAGGATTTGTTGTCTGATACCATAGTCAGTTAACTATCGGCTGTCAAACGGCAGGATTCTAATTTTGTGAAAAATTATTGACCCTAATACTTTATGCAACATGGATGTTTAGAGGGCCTGAAATAATATCTCAGCCCCTCTTTTTCGATGACTTTCCTGCCCTCTACTTCTCCTCCCCATCAAGTAGATAAACATATGACACATGAAATATCTCCGCGATGGCTTTTAATTCCAGATCGGAGACGTACCGTTTGTTGGTCTCGATGCGTGTGATGACATTTTTGTCTATGTCATAACCGGCCAGCTGCAGCTTATTGGCCAGGTCGCGCTGGGACATGTGATGTTCCTGGCGGAGTTTGGTCAGGCGTTTGCTGATGAGATTTTTTTCGCCGGATTCCGTGCGTGGTTTTGGCATGATACTCATTCCTCCTGTGTAGAATACTATGGCTCATTTTTTGAACCGATATTCTGATTGTAGTCAGAGAAATAGATTAGGATGGTTGTGAAAGTGAGACGATAAGGAATGATTATTGTGGTTTTATGTTTGGGGGAGATTGCAATGATTTATCTCAATTTGTATAGCCTACTTTATCTAGATGTGGTAAAGTATAGGAAACGGAGAATATAAAAAGATTTAGATAGGGAGGAAAAAAGAAAAGAGAGAATCTTTTCGTCGGTATTGATGGATTCAAAAAAGTTAGAACTGCAAATTTTAAATAGTGTCTGAAAGATGAATCGATTTGAATAAATTAATATTGATTTTTTGATAAAAAATATGTAATTATTAAACAATAGAAAATGTTTAGGTCTATTGTGTTCCAAAAGGTTAAGTAATTTGGCTGAGATTATATTTTATATATAACTAGGAAAACAATATGTGAGTAGAAATGAATAATATTTCTGATTAAGTAAAGTGTCACATCCCTTTTATGGGGGTGTGTGAGTAGTGCGATTATTTGATATTTATATAAAGATATTGGAAAATGGAATAGAAAGGAAAAATTGCTTGACAAGAAAAGCGTATTTTGTTATATATAATTAAATCTTGAATATTATTTATGATTAAAATTTGGAGGATTAAATGAGTTACAAAAGTCAAATAAGAGATAGTGAGATGAATATGCTTTTGGAAAAGGTGGCAGGAAAAAATTATAGTAAATATTTGAGTGAAATGAATTTGGTAAATATAAAGGGATTTAAAGATCAAGTTATTAAATTTCATTTTCCAGTGACAGCAATAATTGGACCGAATGGAGGTGGGAAAACCACAGTCTTAGGTGCGGCTGCATGTGCTTATAAAGAAACAAAACCAGGAAAATACTTTCCTAAATGTGGAAAATATGATGATAGTATGCAAAATTGGAAAATAAGCTACAAAATGATTGATAAAAATATAAGTGCTAAAATAGAGATTGAACGTACAGCTGTATTCAGTAACTATAAATGGACAAGAGATAAACTTTTATCCAGGAATACTTTGAGTTTTGGTGTGTCGCGTACTATTCCGGCAACAGAAAGAAGAGAGTTAAAAACATTTGCAAATGGTAAGTTTGTAATGCCTCATGAAAAAATTACAAAAATTAAAGAGAATGTTTGTGACTATGTTGGAAAAATACTTAATAAAGATATCACAGATTTTTCTATTATAGAGTCCGCTGGAAATGAGAAGAAAAATGTATTATCAGGGAAAACAAAACAAGGTTATCACTATACAGAATTTCATTTTGGTGCTGGTGAATCAAGTATTATAAGAATGATTACAGAAATAGAAAAATGTGAAGACAATTCTTTAATATTAATCGAAGAAATTGAAAATGGTTTACATCCTCTGGCGGTTAGAAGGTTAGTTGAATACCTAATTAATGTTTCTTTAAGAAAAAGAGTTCAAGTACTTTTCACAACACATTCTAATGAGGCTTTAAAACCATTGCCTGATCAGGCAATATGGGTATGTAATAATGGAGAGATATCGCAAGGGAAATTGACTATAGAATCGTTGTGGGCGTTGACAGGAGATATTCACGCTGAAATGCTGATTTATGTTGAGGATATTTTTGCACAAAGATGGATTGAGGCAGTGTTATCATCCGATAAAAGTTTGATTGCAGGGGCGATAGAGGTATATGCGATGGAAGGAGATGGGAAAGCTGTAAAGACAAGTAAAGGAAGAAATGAAGACCCTGGAGCAAAATACCATTCTTTATGTTATATAAATGGAGATTCAGATCAAAAAGAATCTGAAGAACAAAAGATTTATCGTTTGCCGGGAGAAATGCCGGAACCATATGTTTTTTTATCAGTAAAAGAACGGTTTGATGATATTTCTTCAAAATTGACGCTGGCATTACATCAAGATATAAATCAACAAGGTTTTGTAAAACAAGTTTTAGAAGAAGTTTGGAGAGAAACTTATGATAAACATACTTTATTTAGTTCTGTAGCTATTAGATTGGGGTATATGCAGGAAGAAACAGTTAGAAGTGCATTTCTTCATATATGGTGTGATTTGTATAAAGATGAAAAAGAAAAAATATATAACAATATTATGAGGAACTTTGCACACGAATTTGATACACATAAAACAAACTAATACAAAGGTATATTAAAATCAGGTTGTAGAAAGCGATATTTGAGAACAGTTCCAGGACGGGACCTTAAAGTGCAGGCCCCGTCCTCGGTAATGAATGCCATATCTTAGTTGTCAGCTGCCATAAAAATTCCTATACTATTATGTTGTTGTCGATAAGTTTATTCGGATAATGTGAATCCTGCAATGCGGGCCAGCTCGCGGATGGAATCCCGGGATACTTTCTTGCCCTTGTATTCGATCAGATCTTCGCATTGTCCGGTGAAGATATCACTTGGATTGTATTTTTTGATAATGATTTTGTCATCTTCGGTAAAAATCTCCAGAGGCTCTCTGTCTCCGATGTCGAAACTTTTGCGAAGTTCCATAGGTAAAGTGATTCTTCCCAATGAGTCTAATTTTCTGACGATTCCTGTACTCTGCATATATACTCTCTCCTGTTTATCTTTTTGTAGTGTGTTATCAAGTCACCATTAGCATAACATAAAAAACGGCAAAGTCAACCAGAAGATGTAAATATTTTTGATAAATGTATGGTGTTACAAATTTTTCCATAAAATATGAAATGTATGGAGAATGAGGTGAATAAAAACGCCGCCATGGCATAAAAAATATATCCCACAGCGGCAGGGAAAAAGAGTGCGGACCGGCAGTATTTTCGGATATGCATGGTCAGGCACTCTTTTTCTGTAGTCATCTGTTTACTCTTCTTTTCCGTCGATCAGATAGTCATAGGAAACCTGAAAAATGTCTGCGAATGCTTTGATCTCCAGGTCGGAGACATAGCGTTTGTCGGTTTCGATTCTGGTGATGACATTCTTGTCAATGTCGTAGCCGGCCAGCTGCAGTTTGTTGGCCAGGTCGCGCTGGGACATGTGACGGTCCTGGCGGAGTTTGGCCAGGCGTTTGCTGATCAGGTTTTTTCCGCCGGATTCTGTTCGTGGCTTAGGCATGTTCGATGCTCCCTCCTGTGTGAAAAGATTTGACTCATTTTTTGAACCATTTTTCTGATTGTAGTAAGAGGCGTGGACAGAGTCGGTTGTAAAAACGAGACAAGGAGAGATAAATTTGGCGGGGAAGGTTTTGTGAACTTTTTTGTGGCCGAAATGCGTCTCTTGACTGTGAAATGAGGGGATGTTTATTGCTGTTTGCAACACTTCTGTCATAATTATTATTTTCCCCGTAATGAAAAATAATATTTCTGTTATGGCTATTTTCGGGCGGGAATCCTATAATAAGTTTATCGAGGGTGTAAGACTCTCAAATAAGACAACAGGAGGAGATTCATATGAAGAGAAAGATGATGGCATTATTGACAGCGATGTTATTACTGGTATCCGTTGTGCCGGTCAATGCGGCGGCAGCGAATGTCACCAGAAAGATGAGCGGTGACCGCGATCTGAAGCAGGTTTCTCGTATGTTTGCCGCTTATACGACTGCGATGAATCTCAGTGGAAATGTTTCAGACGGACAGGTTGATATTCCGCTGAACGGAGCGAATCAGTTATCGATTGGCGCGTTTGTCCGCTATAACTATAAAGATGATTATGGATTTACCGCTAAGGAGCTCAAGAAAGAGACAAAGAACCTTTTCGGCAAGGCGGTAAAGGCCAATGTCCTTAAGAAGACAGCGCAGGCTGATCTGCTTGTGTGTGCGTCAGATGGCGCTTTCGTCAATGAGCCGTACATGTACTGCGGCGGTGATTTCAGCGATTGTATTCCACAGTACAAGATTAAGAAAGTGGTGCAGCTGGGAAAGAATCTGTATCAGGTGCAGATTCAGAATAAGATGGGGATTTACGGAGAAAAGGGTTCCGAGGATATGGGAAAGACCATTCTCAAGGTAAAGAAAGACAAAGATTCTTCCTACGGATATGTGGTGAAGGAGATTACCTACCAGAAATAAGAAAATAGATTTGAAAAAGGATACCTTTATAGAATAATACATTTGCGGAAAATAGCCGCCGGGATATATGTCCCGGCGGTTTTCGTGTTTTGAACCTCATTCATTCGTAATCATCTTTCCACACTTCTGTGCGAAGGCTGTGGATCAGCTGGTCGATTTCCTCCGGTGGCAGGATGCACAGGAGCCGGCAGATGGTCTTGCCGCTGAAACCGCTTTTTCCTTTTTCCTGTTCCCAGTAACTCCTCGGGGAAATGTTCAGCTTCTCCGCCATGCGCTCCTGAGAATAGGAGTTCTGGATACGGTATTCATAGATTTTTTTGCTGATAAGAAGATTGAGGTTCTTATCGGATTTTTTCATTTGTATCCCTTCCTTTCAAATAAGTTTTTTCTGTCTTTAAGGGCCTAAGAAAATATTATCTGTAGGGAAGAAAACTTGTTATGATTTATACCTCAGTATTGCTTTTATTATTTAAAAATATATTATATTTTTATATAAAAATTGCTAACTTTATCTGCCAAATTGACATAAAAGTGCAATTATTTGAAAAAATTTTACGGACCGGGAATGCGAGGAAAATGATGAGAAATGAGACAAAAATGTTACAAAAGAGCGTACCATTTTTAAATTCTGCATAAAATGCAGGAAAAATGGTAATATTTGCAGTTGAAAAATGGGGAAATGTCTGATAGGATTGAAGTCGTGAGTTGTATAATGCACAAGTTATCTAAAATTTGATAAAAAGTGAAGTTTGACAGCTGACGGGATTTCACCAATAAATATGAAAAAATCAAGCTGAGGAAGAGAAAAGATGAAAAAAGAAACGGAGAGCACAGGGAAGAGGGAGAATACTTCGCATCAGAACAATTTCATAAAGAAACGGTTACATATCAGACATTGGAAGATTATTACCTTCTATTTGATCATTTTCGATATTATCGCAGTGAATGTTTCCTATTTTTTTGGATTATGGCTGCGGTTTGATGCAACCTTCTCTAACATACCACAGGAGTATCTGCGTGCTTTTTTAAAGTTCGCACCGTTCTACACGGCAGTCGTTCTTGTGGTTTTTTTCGCGCTGCGCCTCTATAACAGCATCTGGCGTTTTGCCAGTTTTAACGAGCTGAACCGGATCGCAGCTGCGTCAGTGATCACAACGATCGTGCATATTTTGGGAATTACGGCATTTATATTGCGCATGCCGCTTTCCTATTATATTATAGGAGCAGTGACTCAGGCTGTTCTGGTGACTGGCGTCCGTTTCTCCTATCGATACATCACTCTGCTGCGCAAACACAGAGAAAAAAATGTGCAGGCGCGGCACAACGTCATGGTCATCGGTGCCGGCGCCGCCGGACATATCATCCTGAAGGAGCTTCGCAACTCCGACAGACTGGAGACGAAGCCATGCTGTGTCATCGATGACAATCCAAACAAATGGAACCGCATCATGGAAGGCGTGCCTGTTGTCGGCGGCAGAGATGACATTTTAAAGAACGTACACAAATATAACATCGATCAGATCCTCTTCGCCATCCCGACGGCTTCGCCGCAGGACAAAAGAGATATCTTAAACATTTGCAAGGAGACCCGCTGTGAGCTCAAAAGCCTGCCGGGCGTTTACCAGCTGGCCAACGGCGAAGTTTCCTTAAGCAAGATGAAGGCTGTAGCTGTGGAAGATCTGCTGGGCCGTGACCCGATCAAGGTCAACATGGACGAGATCTTTCAGTACCTGAAAGGTAAAGTCATCCTGGTCACCGGCGGAGGCGGTTCCATCGGCAGCGAGCTCTGTCGGCAGATTGCCGCTCACGAGCCAAAACAGCTGATCATCTTTGATATTTACGAAAACAACGCCTACGACATTGAACAGGAACTGCGGCGAAAATACAAAGACCTGAACCTGGTGGTGCTCATCGGCTCCGTCCGCGACAGCCGCCGCATCAACATGGTTTTTGAACAGTACAAACCGGACATCGTCTACCACGCGGCCGCCCACAAACACGTGCCGCTCATGGAGAACAGCCCGAACGAGGCTATCAAGAACAACGTCATCGG
>ERZ1643250.3424-NODE-3424-length-10880-cov-15.153903_pt1 | contig 10880 bp, 8 predicted proteins | sample MGYA00579262_ERZ1643250 | MGnify/ENA primary metagenome ERZ1643250 (study PRJEB29033, sample SAMEA4952265) | chicken gut metagenome | biome: Broiler Chicken; feature: Gastrointestinal Tract; material: Caecum | place: Ireland | collected 2018 | study: Broiler...
TTTCTTTTGCTGTATATAGTGACATTATAGCGAAAGGATATCAAAAAAACAATGGGCTGCCTTACAATAATTATGAACGGTTATTTAAAAATCTCCCGGCAGAAATTCAGCAGTTTTTATATGCTGATCTCTGCCGGGAGATCTCTCTTTAAAATCCTAAACTTAGCACCGCCGCCCCTGCCGGCTGCAGCAGAATTTCCTTTTCTCTATCAATTCCTTTTAAAAGATACAGCAGCCTGCCTTTTTTCGGTACAAGAACCTCCTCCTGAGAAGAACGGTTAAAAATGAACTGATATCGCCTCTTTTCTCCCACGCGTTCCACACACAAAGGAATCCTGTCTCCTTTCCAGATAAACGCTTCTTCCTCTGTTATGTATTTTGCGAAGAATTCCGCCCCATCTTCTCTCCGTAGTTTTGTGCCTATATAAAACGCCTGTCCTTCTCCGTAATTTCTTTTCGTAACCACAGGCCGGCCTTCCAAGGCTGTATCTCCGTCCCCGTCCGTGATGCGAGCCAAAATCCCGCAGTCTTCCGTGATCTCCATCACATCATCCACCCACAGGGTTCCCGTCCAGCCGTTATCCAATCTGATTTCATGATTTTCTGCTACAGCCACAAATTCCTGCACTTTTATACCCAGTACGTTACGAAATGCGCCTGGATATCCGCCGGTATAAACATGATCCTGAGAATCTGAGATTCCGGATCCATAAGTAACGATCAGTTTTCCTCCGTTTTCTACATATCGCTCTGCTCTTTTACCCGTGTCTTTATCCACCAGCAAAGTAACCGGAAACATAACTGCCTCATATTTTTCCCAATCTGCATTTTTTCCTACTACATCGGCCGTAATTCCTGCGTCCAAAGCAGCCCGATACCAGTGAAAGAATTCACCCCGATAGTCAAATTCCCTGGTCAGCAGTCCATTTTCATACGCCCACCAGGAATCATAGTCAAAGAGCATTGCCAATGGGGCCTGACGGACTTTCGTTCCTTTTACAGTCTGCAGCTCTTTTAAGGTCTCCCCCAGCTGGCAGACTTCCCGATATATTCTGCTGTTTTCTCCCGCATGGGGCAGCATGGCAGAATGAAATTTCTCTGCCCCCGCCGCAGACTGCCGCCACTGGAAAAAACAGATTCCGTCAGCGCCGTTTGCCACATGTACCAATGCATCCCGTAGGATTTCTCCCGGTTTCTTTCTCAGATTTACAGGCCGCCAGTTTACAGAGGATGTGGAATTTTCCATGAGCATCCAGGGATTTCTTTCGGAGACTCCCTCTACGATAGCCGCAGACATGGTCATCTCATCCAGGTGCCGCCGATCCGGCAGGTAATAGTGATCATTGGACACAAAATCCATATGCAGGCCCCATTTGAAGCAGTCTACCGGATTTGTCTGGTTCTCCAGTACCATAAGATTCGTTGTCACCGGGATCTCCGGGGTCTTTTTATGGAGCACAGCGGCCTCCGCCTTATAATATTCCAGTAAAGTATCGGAAGAAAATCTTTTAAAATCCAATAGTGTAGTAGGATTCACTCCTCCTGAGCATTCTCTGGGCGGAAGGATCTGTGACCAGTCGGTAACCATCTGTGACCAGAACGGCCCGTTCCATGCCCGGTTCAGCTCTTCAAGGCTTCCATATTTCTTTTTCAGCCATTCCCGGAATCCTGCAGCTGCATCCTCTGAATAATCAAAGATATTGTGGCAGCCCAGCTCATTAGAAACATGCCAGGCCACAACGGCAGGATGGTCTTTATAATGCTCCGCCATTTTTTCTGTAAGACGAAGCGCATATTTTCGGAATATTGCAGAAGTTGGCCGCCAATGCTGCCTGCCTCCAGGCCAGATCGTATTTCCATATCTGTCCCGGGGCAGAATCTCCGGATGTTTGCAGGTAAGCCATCTGGGAGGCGTTGCTGTAGCCGTAGCCATATCCACGAAAATCCCGTTCTCATAAAGCCGGTCTGCAATTTTATCCAGCCAGGCAAACTGAAATTTTCCGTCCTCCGGCTCAATAAGCGCCCAGGCAAATACCCCCAGTGTAACAAGGTTGATCCCGGCCTGTCTCATCAGGCGTATGTCTTCTTCTACCGTCTCCTCCGGCCATTGCTCCGGATTATAATCGCCGCCAAACCATATAGCGTCCGGCTTTCCGTCCGGTATTTTCGGAAATCGATATCTCATAGATCTCTTCTCCTGTTTTTTTATCTTATTAAGCTTCGTCAACCCTTTTCCGCTCCAAGAGCCAACCCGGACTGCCAGTATTTCTGCAGGCACAGGAAAGCAATGATCAGCGGAAGGATTGTCAGAAGCGCTCCTGTAAGAACCAGATTCTGGATCATTTCTCCGGTTCCTCCTGCTGAGGATCCCAAAAGATTCCATTGATACAGTCCCATAGTCAGCGGATAAAGGTCACTGTCCTTCAACATGATCAGCGGAAGGAAAAAGTTGTTCCAAATAGAGACAAAGGTAAACAGAAATACAGTCACCAACGCCGGTGAAAGCAGTGGCAGCGAAATTTTAAAGAATGTTCTCCATGGCCCGGAACCATCGATCTCAGCAGCTTCCAGCAATCCGGTAGGAACCGCCTGCCCTGAAAATATCCACATCAGATAAACCCCAAAAGGCGATACAAAGGAAGGGATAAGCACAGACCATATGGTATTCGTGATCCCGATTTTTGAAAAAAGTAAAAACTGTGGGATAGCCAGGGCAATTCCCGGAACAGAAATCGCCCCAAGGATCACAAACAGCACGATTTTCTTTCCGCTGAACCTCAATTTCGCCAGAGCATAACCTGCCAACGTTGCAAATAATGTAGAAACTACAGAGCCCACTACTGTGTACAAAACAGAATTTTGCAGCCATTTTACAAAAATTCCGTCATTATAAGTAAATACCTGAACTATATTTTCCCAGAGAGCAAAGTGCTCTCCAAAGGCCAGACCAAAGGTAGATGCAAAATCTCTCTGGGTCTTCGTGGCGTTGATAAACAGCCAGAAATAAGGCAGCAAAGAATATACACAGAATAAGAGCGCAAAGAATGTCAAAAGTCCGCTTTTCTTCGGATCTGCAATCGTATAAAGTTTTCTTTTCCCTGTTCTTTTCATTCGATATCACTCTCCTTCTGAATTCATAGTTTCCCGCAATCCGCGGATCTGCACTACATATGCAATAGCAATAGTAATGAGTGCCATGACAATGGCTACTGCAGCCGCATAACCCTGTTGTGATCCGGTAAATGCCAGGTTATAAATATACATATTGGGCGTGTAGTATGTGGTAATTCCTGAGTTTCCTACCATGGACATCAGGATCCTGGGTTCATTAAACAGCTGGAAGCTTCCTATGATTGAAAAGATGATCGCAATGACCAGGGAGCCTTTGATCGCAGGAAGCTTGATATACCATACGATCTTGCTTCTGCTGGCTCCATCAATCTCTGCCGCTTCATAGAGTTCCAGAGGAATTGTCTTCAGGGAAGAGTAAAAGATCAGCATGTTATATCCCGCATAAGTCCAGGTTGCCATTACAGCGATAGATACCAGCGTCCATTTTGGCGCAAAAGGATTAAAATCCGTACCCAAAAGATCATTTAAATTCTTAAACAAACCGTATTTTGTACCCAGCATAAATCCCCACATCAGTGTACTGACAATTGCCGGCACCCCATAAGGAAGGAATGAGACAATCCTCACAAATTTTGTCCCATAAAGACGCATGGAATCGATGCCCAGAGCCAAAAGCACTGCCAGTACAAGTTCCACCGGTACCTGGATGACCGTATAGGTAACCACCCTTTTGACGCCGCTCCAGAACTCTTCGTCCTGGATCAGATCCACATAATTCTGCAGCCCCGCAAACACCTCGCCTCCTACCAGGCGGTTTTGATACAGGCTTATATACATAGAATATATAATGGGTATAATGAAGACACATATAAAAAGAATCCCAAAAGGCGCAATGAAGATCCAGCCTGCCTGTTTGTTCCGTCGATGCACTTTTGGGGATTTGCCTATGTTTTTCTTATTCATCTGTGACATCCTCCTACTCGTATAATATGAGCTATATGTCTGAAGCCGTTTAAGACTTAACAAAGGGCTGCCCCTCGGCAGCCCTTCTCATTTACAAAGTACAGCGCTTATTCCACCGTAAATCCCTGCTCGTTACCATAATCTATACTGTTCTTCTGCCAGTTTTCAAAGACTTCTTTGACGCTTCCTTCTCCATTTGTAAAATATGGTGTAGATACATCTGTCCACTCTGTTCTCATCCACTCAAAGAATGGCGGAAAGCTCCAGCCGGTTCTTACATTAGCTGCAGCATCTGCGATTACCTGGTTTACCTGCTGTCCTCCATAGTAGTCATCTGCAGCATTCAGATAATCTTCACTTTCCAGAACGGAAGTATTTGGAACCGTCACATTAGCGTCCACACGAGCCTGTACGCCGTCTCCATGGGTAATATACTCCACAAATTTGAAGGCCGCTTCTTTTTTCTCGGAAGCCTGAAGGATTGCCAGTGTACTGCCGCCGTTTTCCGCACTGTAGTTTTCTCCTTCATTCCATTGAGGCATCGGAGCCACACGCCAGTCTCCGGCTGCATCCGGCGCACGAGGAGGAAGATTAGAAGTCATCCAGCCGCCGATGATCTGTGTAGATAAAGTTCCGTCATTCAGAGTACGGCTCCAGTCATCAGACCAGATTGCGATATCGTTGGTGATCAGATCCTCATCAATCATTTTCTGCCAATACTCCAGTACCATCTGTGTATTTTCATCAGAAAAATCAATTTTTACCGTATCTCCTTCGTAGGTAAACGGCTGTCCTCCAGCCTGCCAGATCATGGAGAGAAGCAGGAAAATATCCCCGGCCTCATTGGAAATATAATAGTCATCGCCTAACGTACGGATCTTCTTCGCTGCTTCATAGTATTCATCCCAGGTTGTGGGTACCTCTGTGATCCCCGCCTGGTCAAAAACCGCCTGGTTGTAGAACATTACTACCTGGCCATAGTCCATCGGCAGTGCATATAAAGTATCGTTAAAATGAACGCCGTTCCATGCTGCTTCTACATAATCATCCGCATATTCATCAGCGCCAAATTCTGATAAATCTGCAAGTTTTTCTGCTACTGCAAAATAAGGAACTGAGAAATATTCAAATTGCGCCACGTCCGGAAATCCACTGCCTGCCTGAAGAGCATTATCAATTGCAGAATACTGATCGCTGGCAGATCCTACGTTTTCATAATTTACTTTAATATCCGGATTTGCTTCCTCAAATGCAGGGATTGCCTTTTCCACCGCTGCATCCCAAGACCATACGGTAATCTCTGTAACATCGCCCTCTGAGGAACCGCTCTGTTCCTCTGTCTGGCTTCCTTCTGCAGAATCTGTCCCTGCTGAAGAATCGCTTCCACCGCCACATCCTAACATAAGTGAAGACAGCATGGAAATACTGAGAATTGCACATATTAATTTTTTCTTCATTGTGGTTATCCTTCCTTTCTTTTGTCTTAGTTATCTTTGCATGCATGCTTCTTCCCGGGATAATTTCCTGCTTATATTTTAAGCAAGAAAATCATTAGAAATGAAAACCGTTTCTGCTTGTTTTTCTTTCTGTTTTTAAAATATCACATATCTTTTATCGAAACAATCGAAACAACTTATGCGAAATTTCCTAATGCATTTTATATCTTATGGTGATTTATAGTCATTTTTAACATTTTTCCGAACCATATAACGGTTTTATCCGTCTAAAAGTCTCACACTATCCTCACAGAAAAATCTTTAAACTCTGCCTCCCCATTTTCTGCAAACATTCCTATGTAAACTCCGGTGAAAGTCATCGTTTCTGTAATCTCTGTGCATAACCCTGCAGTCAGTCCCTGCCCCAGATAAATATAATCCTGTCCATTTAGAGAATAGTAAAATCTGTAGAATTCCTTGTCCGTTAATATTTTTAAATAGATCCAGGAATCTTCTTCTACGTTATCAGCCGCAACATCTGTCTGTACATCAAAAAGTTGTTTTCCCAGAGCTACATAGAATCCCTCTTGTTTTTTTCCTACATATATATCGTAATGGAAAGATTTATTATAATATGCAGTTAATCCCGCTCTGGAACCTTCTTTTCCTTCATTCAGCCGGATTTTTACTTCTGCTGTAACTGTAAACTCCTTTTGCCGGATGCCTAAAAATGTGGGTGAATCTTCCATGCTAAGAGTCACCTTGGTTCCGTGCAGTTTCAGGCATTTTTCCTCCGGGCACAATTGGTAGTCTTTTTCTTGTGGGTTCCGCAAAAAATTATATGCCAGTTTAAATTGATCGCCGCTGAAGTCATCTGAAAAATCCCTATTTACTTCTTCAGGCTTTCCTGGAAGAGTGCCTTTCATATTCAGTTCCAGCATTCCCTCTTTTCCAGGCATGCCGACAATGGGCCATCCGTCTTCCCAATGTACCGGTGCCAAAAAAGTTTCTCTGCCCAAATTATGGAGCAGTACTCTCCGGTTCTCATTGGTTATCGGACGGATTCCCAGGCAGACCAGCCACCAATTTCCATTAGCATCCTCCATCATATCTCCATGACCGGTGCACATAATGTCCTCTTTCATATCATTTCTGTGGGTAATGATCGGATTATGAGGGCAGGGTTCATATGGGCCGTAAGGATTATCGCTTCTCATGATTGTTTCCATATGCCCATATTCGGTTCCTCCTTCAGCCAGCATCAGATAATATTTTCCAAACCACTTATAAAGATGAGGACCTTCCGCATATTTCCCGCCGCAGCCTTTTGTGAGAAGTTTTGTCTGGGTATATTTTTCCCCGGTAAATGGATTTAATTCACATATATAGATTCCTTCTCTTCCGGCATCAAATACCGCTGTACAGAAATAAACCTTTCCGTCATCATCAAACAAAAGAGATGGATCAATCCCTTCCTGTTCCACCCATACCGGTTCAGACCAGCCATGGAGAATATCCTTTGAATAAACAATGAAATTTCCTTTTTTTCCTACATTTGTGGTGCACATAAAGAAATATCCATTGTGATACCGCAAGGTAGGTGCATAAATTCCTTTTGAAGGTGCTACCTTATCCAGATCCAGCTGGTTTTTGCTGGTGAGGACATATCCCTGCAGTTCCCAATTTGCCAGATTCCTGCTATGGTAAATCGGCACTCCGGGAAAATATTCAAAAGAAGAATTCATGATATAATAATCTTCTCCTACCCTGCAGATCGTAGGATCGGGATTATATCCGGATATAATCGGATTTTTATATTCCATATGACTTTCCTGTACCATTCTATGATACCCCCTTAACTTTTAAATTTTCGACTCAAAAAACAAGTCAAAGGAATCTGTTGCTGGTTATCCTAATTTTTATTCCTGCGAGCAACGAGCCAAGCGGACATGCTTGCATGTCCATTTGGCGACTGCCGCAATGGTCTAATCCCCCGATGCTTGCATTGGGGTTTTTGACTTTTTACAGCAGGATTCTCTGATAATTAATTTTCCTGAAAGCACAATATTTTCCGTAGGCATCCCTCTTATCCTCCGAAGGAGCATATTGGCAGCCAGAATTCCCACTTCAAATTTAGGCATTTCTATGGTTGTGAGAGGAGGCTGGACGAATCGGCTGCTGGAAATATTATCACATCCGATAACAGAAATTTCTTCCGGCACACGGATTCCTTCTTCCTGAAGGGCCTCGATAATCCCAATTGCAGTCTCATCATTTATGCCGAAAATGGCATCCGGCAGTTCTTTATTTTCCCGGATAAACTTCTTAGTAACCCGAAAAGCAGTTTCTTCTGTTACGTCAAAATACAGCCTCCACTTCTCAGGAACTTCTCTTTTTTCCCTTTTCAGCACCTCCAGAAAACCGGTTTCTCTGTCAGGACAGTCCTCGGGACACTTTCCGAATATTGCCATACGCTCTCTTCCAAGCTGTAAAAAATAGTTTGCTGCAAGCTGGCCCACGTTCCAGTTGTCTATCATAATATTGCTAAGTCCCACATACTCTCTCGGCGGACAGCACATAACAACCGGGAATCCCTCATTTATGGCGATTTGAAGGAGTGGTTCATATCCTCCTCCTCCAGTAATGACAACAACTCCCTGGCAGGAATTTCCTTTTATCAGATCCAGGAAATGCTTTGTGAAAGAATCATTCCCGCTGAATAGAACCATTTCTGTTTTATTAATGCTTAGTGTTTCGTTAATTCCCCTGAGCACCTCAAACCAAAAAGGACCTACCAGACTTCCCATGATCACTGCTACCGACTGTTTCTTCCGCTCTTTTAGTTCATTCTTTTTTGCAACAGATGCCGGAACATATTCTAATTCTTTCGTCGCCTGATAAATTTTTTGTCTTGTTTTTTCACTGACTCTTTCCGGATAATTAAATGCCAGGGAAACCGTAGAAATAGAAACATTTGCCTTTTTGGCTACATCTTTAATTGATACCATTTTTCTCCTTTAACCCGTTTTTCTTTCAAATTTAAAGTATCACATGCATTTTATCGAAACAATCGAAATAGGACCTCAAAATTGTTAACATTATAATCGAAATACATACTTTAATCAACTATTTAAATTTTTTATCAACCAATCAAAAACATATATCATAGTAAACTTAGGCTAAAGGAGATTTTATATGGTAAATTTTGGAAACAATTTAAAAACTTTAAGATTAAGAGAAGGGATGACCCAGGCAAATCTTGCACAAAAACTGGGAATTACAAAATCTGTGATCAGCGCTTATGAAACAGGTTTGCGCCTTCCCTCCTACGATGTACTGATACATATCGCAAAACTGTTTAAGGTGAGTACCGATTATCTTTTGGGAATAGAAAATAAGCAGGAAATCGATCTGTCCGGTCTGTCTGCGGAAGAAATCAACGCCCTGCTGAATCTTATCAAAGCTATGAAACATCATTAAAAAAAGCCCCCCCTTTACGCAGCCGGGAGCAAAATTCCTCTCCCGGCTGCGCCAATCGGGGCAGCTTCTATAAACTATACAATCAAATCATTCTACATCTTTCAGTGCTTCCAGGTTTTCTTCTCCTGTCCGCACTTTTACTACCTGCTGCACATTATATACAAAGATCTTTCCATCTCCCACATGACCAGTGTAAAGAGTTTTCTTGGCAGTCTCGATCACCTTGCTGACAGGAATGTTTCCTACAATGACCTCCACTTTTACCTTGGGAAGTACGGTAGCGTCCACTTCAACTCCTCTGTATCTTTCCCCGGCGCCTTTCTGGATACCGCAGCCCATTACCTGGGTCACTGTCATACCGGTAACTCCCAGATCATTTAATGCATTTTTCAGCCGTTCATACCGGGACAGTCTGGCCACAATTACGACCTTATACATTCCGGTATCAAGGTCTGCAGCTTCGGAAACCGGCACTGCAGCAGCTTTCTGTGCCTGAGAAGCTTTGTCATATTCGCTGACGCCAAGATCTGTATTTTCATTCTCTGTCATAACACCGCCTGTAACATCCATGATACTGAAACCTGCATATGCAGAAGCCAGACCATGTTCCTTAGCATCCAGACCTTCGATTTCTTCTTCCTCAGACACTCTCAGTCCAACTGTCTTATCAATAATCTTGAACACCAGAATCATAGTAACAGCAGTCCAGGCTACAACCGCTGCCACCCCTAAAAGCTGGATTCCAAGCTGTGTAAAGCCGCCTCCATAGAAAAGGCCGTCGATAGAAGATTCAGGAACGCTGCTTGTGGCAAAAAGCCCCACTGCAATCGTACCCCAGATTCCGTTAAAACAGTGAACAGCCACTGCGCCTACCGGATCATCCACATGGGCTACATTGTCGCAGAACCATACGCCAAACACCACCAGCAGACCGGCTACTGCGCCAATGATCAGAGCTCCTGCTGCATCTGTCACATCACAGGGTGCTGTGATGGCTACCAGGCCGGCCAGGGAAGCATTCAGACACATGGAAACATCTGGTTTTCCATATTTTACCCATGTAAAGATCATGCAGACCACTGTGGCAACTGCCGGTGCAATGGTAGTCGTCATAAAAATCGAGGCCAGCTGATCTCCCGTAGTCGCTGCTGCTCCGTTAAATCCATACCAGCCAAACCAGAGAATAAAGCATCCCAGGGCTCCGATCACAATGTTATGTCCCGGAAAGGCATTGACCTTGGTCACTTTTCCGTTGGCGTCCTTTGAAAATTTTCCTATGCGGGCGCCTACCATTGCAGCACCGATAAAAGCGGTCAGGCCTCCTACTGTATGGATCGCACAGGATCCGGCAAAATCATGAAATCCTATAGAAGACAGCCAGCCGCCGCCCCAGATCCAGTGGGCCTCAATGGGATAAACCACTGCCGAAATAACGCCGGAATAAATACAATAGGCCAGAAATTTTGTTCTCTCTGCCATGGACCCGGATACAATGGTCGCAGCCGTAGCACAAAATACCAGGTTAAACACAAAGTTGGACCAGTCGAAATTTCCATAGTCCGTGAAGATTCCCAAAGTAGGCAGTCCCAGGAACCCTCCCAGGGCGTCCTCTCCCAAAAGCAGACCAAATCCCAGGAAAATAAACACGCAGGTTCCGATACAGAAATCCATCAGGTTTTTCATGATGATATTTCCTGCATTTTTGGCTCTGGTAAATCCGGTCTCTACCATGGCAAAGCCTGCCTGCATAAAGAACACAAATGCCGCTCCTATCAAAAACCAGATACCGAACACCTCTGTGCCTACACTTTCATTAATTGCAGATAAAATTTCCTCTGTCATTCATTTTCCTTCTCCCTTGGCACAAAAAAATACATCACAGATTTTATCTGCAATGCACATCTTTGTACCTTTTAAATTTATGAATAG
>ERZ1643250.3429-NODE-3429-length-10860-cov-6.971032_pt1 | contig 10860 bp, 13 predicted proteins | sample MGYA00579262_ERZ1643250 | MGnify/ENA primary metagenome ERZ1643250 (study PRJEB29033, sample SAMEA4952265) | chicken gut metagenome | biome: Broiler Chicken; feature: Gastrointestinal Tract; material: Caecum | place: Ireland | collected 2018 | study: Broiler...
CCATACGGAAAAAAGAGAATATCTGATAAAAGAATTACTGGGGGAACTTCCCCAGTACAGAGACATGGAGATACCAGGGGAGGAAGAGGAGCAGAAACGGCTTCTCAGAAGTCTGATGAATATTCGTTCTCCCCGTCCCATAAGCGATGAGTTCCTTGAAATTCAGGATGAATATTTAAGGGAAGAAGTCGAAAGAAAGGGAGTTACAGACAGTGCGTCTCTGCCGGTTTCCTCCCTTGACAGCCGTCTGGCATTATGGCGGGGAGATATTACCACATTAAAAATTGATGCCATTGTAAATGCAGCTAACAGCGCTTTAAGGGGATGTTTCATACCCTGCCATTCCTGTGTAGATAATATCATTCACAGTGTGAGCGGTATTCAGCTAAGACTGGCCTGCGATGAATTAATGAAAAAACAGGGATATGACGAACCGACGGGAAAAGCAAAAATCACGCCGGCGTATAATTTACCTTCTGAATATATAATCCATACGGTAGGCCCTATTGTATCCGGATGTCTGACGGATAAACACTGCAGACAACTGGCAGACTGCTATCAATCCTGCTTAAAGCTTGCCGCAGATAATGGACTGAAAAGTATTGCGTTCTGCTGTATTTCCACAGGAGAATTTCATTTTCCCCAGAAAAAAGCAGCGGAAATTGCAGTAAAAACAGTTACGGACTTTCTGGGTAAAGACACATCCGTGGAGAAAGTAGTATTTAATGTTTTCAGGCAGGAGGATTATGATATTTACCAGAAGCTTATGGGCTAAAGCCAGAAATACCTGAAAGGAATAGTCAGTTACTTAAAATAGGCATTTTACTTTTTGGCTTTTTGGAATTACAATAGAAACATAGTTCACAGACGTTATGTCTGTCTGACAGAAATGGAGGAATAGGGTATGAGTAAAACATTAGTCGCTTATTTTTCAGCCAGCGGTGTGACCGCAAAATTAGCAAAAACACTGGCCGACGCCATCGGGGCAGATTTACATGAGATAAAGCCGGAGACTCCTTATACGGATGCAGACTTAAACTGGAACAATCCCAAGAGCCGCAGCAGTGTGGAAATGAATGATAAATCTTTCCGTCCCCCGGTTGCCGGAGGAGTAGATCATATGGAGGAGTATGACCGGATTTTCATAGGTTTCCCTATTTGGTGGTATGTGGCTCCTACAATTATTAATACTTTCCTGGAACAGTATGATTTGGCAGGGAAAACGGTGGTTCCATTTGCAACTTCCGGTGGCAGCGGAATGGGAAATACTAACCGGGAGCTGAAGAAATCCTGTAAAGGAGCAGACTTAAAAGAGGGAAAAAGATTCAGCGCAAATGCAGGAACTTCGGAATTGAAAACGTGGGCAGAACAGTTCTGAAACTGTAAATAAAAAAGAATAGAATCTTCAAAAGGAGAAGCGATGTTGGAATCGGCTTCTCCTTTTCCTTTGGGAATAGCAGCCCGATTGCAGAAAAAGCAGGCGTAAATATCTGGTTTTTTATCTCCGGATGTTGTATGATTATGCTTACTATACCTATTTTCGTTTTCTATACGTTAAGATACAGGAGGCTGGAAAGATGATTCGAGAATTTCATGCACCAGAGGATACCAGACAGGTCATGGATTTGTGGCTTGAAGGAAATAAAGACGCACACTCTTTTATCCCTGAGGAATACTGGCGTTCTCATTTGGAAGAAGTGCAGGAACAGATATTACAGGCGGAAGTTTTTGTCTGTGATACAGGCGGAAAAATACAGGGGTTTATCGGTATTGTAAACGGATATATTGCCGGAATTTTCGTGGATAAAAACTACCGTTCCCGTGGGATTGGAAAACAGCTTTTAGATTACGCCAAGGAAAGACATGCGGCTTTTACCCTGAGCGTGTATCAAAAAAATACAGGGGCAGTTGCATTTTATCTGAGAGAAGGATTTTCTGTACGGTCAGAAGCTGTTGATGAGACCACAGGAGAATATGAATATACCATGTTCTGGAAAAAGAAGCAGACAGCTATAGAACAGGCATTCTGCAGTAAGAAAGATTTGAGGTGAAAATGATATGAAACTGATTATGTTGGGGACAGGAAATGCTCTTGTGACAGAATGTTATAATACCTGTTTTGTCCTGGAGGAGAACAGGGAATATTTTCTGGTAGACGGGGGAGGCGGAAACGGGATATTGAGACAGTTAAAGGATGCGGGAATTAACTGGAAAAAGATTCATGAGATTTTTGTCACTCATAAACATGTGGATCATTTGCTGGGGATTATCTGGATGGTTCGTATGATCTGTCAGTATATGAATCAGAATCAGTATCAGGGTGAAACCAGGATCTATGCCCATGAGGAAGTGACCGCCCTTATCCGGGAGATGACTCCAAAACTGCTTACGGAAAAAGAAGCACAGTTTCTCGGGAAAAGACTGCATTTAATTAGTGTGGAGGATAAAGAAGAACGTTTGATTCTGGAAAGAAAGGTGACTTTTTTTGATATTCATTCTAAGAAGGCGAAGCAGTTCGGATTCTGTATGGAACTGGGAAAAGGACAGAAATTAACCTGCTGCGGAGATGAACCTTATAATGATTGGGAAGAGGCGTATGCGAAAGAAAGCCGGTGGCTGCTCCATGAAGCTTTCTGCCTGCATTCTCAGGCAGAGGTGTTTAAGCCTTATGAGAAACACCATTCTACTGTAAAAGACGCCTGTGAATTGGCGGAAAGATTAAAGGTAAAAAATTTGCTTCTATATCATACAGAAGATAAAAATATACGAAACAGGAAGAGCTGTTATTTTTCAGAAGGAAAGAACTATTTTCATGGGAATCTTTATATACCCGATGACCTGGAGGTACTGGAATTAGAGGAAGAATAAAAAAACAGGTAAAAGGACAGGAGTGTGACAGGATGAAAGAAAAGTACTGGTCAGAAGAAAAAATCAGAAAGACAGGTCTGCTTCACCTGGCTGTTGTTTTAGTGGCAGCTCTTATATCCTTAAAAGCAGGGGAAATGCTGCAGGATACGCTGCCGTTATCGGTAAGAGAAGCAGGGAGCGCCCTTCCTCCGGCTTTATGCAGCGGGGCGTTGTATCTGTTTTATAAAAGCAGGTGGGATCTTAGTGAATACAATTTAAAGAAAGGATTTTCCAGGGCGGCCGGAGCACTCTACATTCCCGTGGCAGGCGCTTTTCTGGCTTTATTAAATCTGCTTTCTTTGGGAGAAAAGGGAATGACAGATGGAATCGTCGGAAGAATTGTGCTTCTTGGAATTGTGTGTCTGCTGACGGGAATTTTCGAGGAAGTGATTTTCCGGGGACTTTTTCAGAATATGATGTGTCATCTGTTAAAGAAAAAGAACAGAATATATCCAGTGGCTGCTTCTTCCCTTGTTTTTGCTCTCCTGCATCTGCTTAATCTGACAGAGAATCCGCAGTTTCTGCTGGGAACACTCACTCAGGTGGGCTATACCTTCTGTCTGGGGATGCTGCTGGGAACAGCCTATCTTATCTCCGATTCTCTCTGGGCGGTGATTTTGCTTCACGGAGGCTTTAACTTTCTGGGACAGTTTGTCTCTGTTTTTCAGACGGGGGGACAGCAGCCTGTACAGGGAGACATCCCGCTGTCTGCCATGGTGATTCAGATAGCGGTGATGCTTCCCTGTATCTGGATTGCTTTAAAAATCAGGAAACGAAATTTTACGTAAAAGATTCAGGATTCCAGGGCTGCTTTTGCATTTTTAACAAAAAATACAGCGATGAGAAACAGAACCAGGGCGCCGGCAGTCATACCCCAGAATGCGGTATTTAATCCGTGCATATTTGCTTCTGCGCCGGAAAGAGCAGCCGAATGTTCAGCTGTAAAAGTCATAATACCAACAAAAACGGCTGACCCGATGGCTCCCGCTATGGTACGCAGGGAGGTCAGAAGGGCGGTGCCGTCCGCCACAAGGGAAGGGTGCAGATAAGAAGTTCCCCAGGTGATCAGGGGCATCATCAGGCATCCGATGGCAATGCAGCGGATGACATTGTAAAATGCAGCCAGGAAAAGCGGGGTATTCATAGTAATAAAGCCCATTCCCAGGTTGCTGATGACCAGAAAGGCAGCTCCTGCCACAAACAGAGTTTTCATCCCCAGCTTATCAAAGATTTTTCCGGCGAAGGGGCTGACAATTGCCATAGCCAGAGAGCCTGGGAGGGTAGTCAGACCGGAAACCGTAGCCGAATACCCCATAACAGACTGGACGTACAGGGGCATAATCACGGAAGAACCCATCATAATGAAGTAAAGAAGCATACTTCCGATTACACTGAGGGTAAAATACCGGTTCTTAAGAATTCTCAGATCCAGGAAAGGCTCTGTAATTTTAAACTGGCGAAGGGCGAACAGGATGGAAGTCAGGATTCCAATTCCCAGCGGGAGCAGCACAAAGGGATGGGAGCCTCCGTAAGTTCCCAGATTGCCAATGCCAAGGGTAACGCCGCCAAAGGCGAAGATACTTAACAGGAAAGAGAGACTGTCGAATTTCTTCTGCCAGGTCTCCAGCACGTTATCGAAGATGCCCCAGGCGATGCAAAAGGCAATGACCATTACGAGCAATGCCAGAGCAAAGATGGCTCTCCAGTTTATGACATCTACCAGGATGCCGGCCAGAGTAGGGGCAATGACCGGGGCCGCGCCGCAGGCCAGTCCATACCAGCCCATAACCGTGCCCTTTTTCTCTTCCGGATAAATAGTAAGGATCACCACCTGCGCAATGGACATAAGAACACCGTTTCCGCAGGCCTGCAGGATTCTTCCTGCCATCATGGTCAGAAAACTGCCGGAAAACAGGCTGATTACAAGTCCTGCCATAAAGACAAAGATGCCTCCCAGATACAGTTTCCGGGTGGGAAGCCTGTGAATCAGAAAAGCAGTAAAAGGCATAATAATTCCCATTGCCAGAGAATATCCGCTGGTGAGCCACTGGCCGGTAGACACGCTGATGGACAGATCCGCCGAGATAGGCGGCAAAGCAGTGGTCATGGCTGTGGAAAGCATGGAAGAAGCAATGGTAGAAACCAGGATGTTGAGAAAGATGAGAAATCTTTTTTTATCTGTCATTGATTTTGAAGCATTCATTTCGTTATCCCCCTCTGTTCATAATAATCTTTTATTTTCGTAAGAATCTGATATAACTGCTGTTTGTCATCCCCGGAAAGGGGAACAGTCAGTTCGTGATGTTCTTTCAGACGCAGGCTTCGTACCCGACGAACCTCTTCCTTTCCCTCTGAAGTAATAGAAAGGATATAGGTGCGCTTATCTTTCTCGGAAAGTCTCCTGGTAATGTATCCTTTTTTCTCTAATTTACTTACCAGTTCACTGAGAGAAGGAGAGCGTATTTCCAGAATGGCAGCCAAGGCTTTCTGAGAGATGAAATCCACTCCGTCTAAGAGAAACAGACATTTATATTGCCCGGAGAAAGGATTCACATTCTGAGGAAAAGACTTTGCCAGTTGATTTAACTGACGGACAACCTGATAAAACAGCTCTGTCAATTCCTGATCGGTTGGATTCAATGATGTCACTCCTTTATCAATATAAAATTAAGAGGTACCTCTTATCTTTAGAGGTACCTCCGAATAATACAATAACTATACGGGGATTGTCAATCATAAATTTGTGACAGGATTTGTTCGGTCAGTTCTTTCGCCCGGTTCCCGGAAGCGTCGGAATCCGCCTGAATATTGGTGGCGAAATAGGAGACATTCCCCTGATTTTCCAGACAGCCGACGAACCAGCCGCTGACTTCCTTCTGATCGATTTGCCCGGTGCCGGTTTTGCCGAAAAGACGCCCACGGGAAGAGGAAGACAGGAACAGGGACTGCTTCACTGCGTTCACATTTTCAGCAGAAAAATGGAAATCATTATGATATAGTTTCTGCAGCAATTCCACCTGTTCTGCGGGTGAAATTTTCAGAGAAGAGTCGGTCCAGTACAGATCCAGACGGCGGCTCATTTTCTGATTTCCGTATCCTATTTTATCCAGATAATCCTGCACCTGTGAAGCCCCCAGAGCTTCATCAATTCTCTGAAAATACCAGTTGACGGAGTTTTTTATGGCGGAATTCAGATCCTGATCGGCCTCCCAGGCATCTATGGGAAAGCTTTGGCCATCCCATGCCATCCGGGAATCTTCCGGAGTGATAATGCCCGATTCCAGCCCCAGAAGGGCGTCATAAATTTTGTAAGTGGAATAGGGGGAAGTCCTGGTGAGGGCAGCCTCCTGATTATAAATCTGCCAAAGGTCTTTTCCTTCATCATAGAGAACAAAGCATCCTTCATATCCTTCAAACTCCCGGCTGAGATCCAGATAAGTAACTGTTTCCGGCGCTTTTTCAAAGGAATACCTGTCCTCTGAGGCGTCGGATGCGAAAACGGGAGAAATTCCCACGGTAAAAGTCAGAGCCAGCAGACAGATAAAAGCGCCCAGAGTTCGTTGACGGCGGGTACTTTTCCGGTAAGAGGCAATCTGAAGAATTCGCTGTTTTAACTGTTTTTTGGCTGCACCCATGGGGACCGCCAAAAAAAGAGAAGGCTTTTGCAGACTTTCTGTAACCTGAAGGAGTGTGAAGCCATAAGCGGAATAATCGCATTCCGGAAGCAGTTCCAGGACAGAAGCGTCACAGGCCAGTTCCCGTTCTCTTCGGAGCGTTTTCTGCATATACCAGACCAGGGGATTGAACCAGTATAAAATACAGGCTGCATTGGCCAGGCAGCTCATAAGGATGTCGTTGCTGCGGTAATGCTGCAGTTCATGAAGAAACATAAAGCGCATATCTTCAGCGGAAAAGTCCGAGATCATCCGGATGGGAAGATAAATACGGGGCCGGAAAAATCCGGCCAGAACAGGAGACGGCAGAAATGCCGTGCTGTAAACAGGAATTCTTCGCCGGATGTTCAGTTCGCTGAGGCAGCTTTCGCAGATATGCCTTACGTTCTCGTTTTGCAGCAAAAGGGCCGATTTGCGAATCCGTTGCAGCAAAAGCCAGGAGCGGAAAAAGGATAGGGAAAAAAAGAGGATTCCCAGTATCCAGACAATCAGTAAAAGGCAGCATATGGCAGAAGGAACCGGACGGCTGATGGAAACCGAAAAATCAGGAAGCTCATTGACGAAGAAGGCTGACGGAGTCCGTCCGGATGTCTGTCCTGCCGGAAGAAAAGCGGCAGAAGAGACTGCAGCTTTTTGGGGCAGCCAGGACCAGAGCCATGCAAAGTCTTCCCGCTTTAGAGGGAGAAAGGGAAGAAGAAACAGGAAAAAAAGAGGAAACCATAAGCGATACTGGGTACGGCTGGATAAAAGGTTTCTTCCCAGGTGTTTGATCCCTGACAGAAGGCCGATGCACAGGCAGAGAAACAGGTTACAAATTAAAAAATGGATTACAAAGGGCAGCAGATTAATCCCCTCCTTTCTCCCGGTGGTGACAGAGAAGGCCGCGGAGGGTTTCCAGCTCCGACGGGGAGAATGTTTCCTCCTCCAGGTACGAACATACCATGGCAGTCAGATCTCCGCCATAATAGCGGTTCAGAAAGGAACTGCTCTTTTGCCGGAGGTATTCCTGTTCCTGAACCAGAGGAGTATAAACAAAAACCCGGCCCTGCTTTTCATAGGTAAGGGCTTTTTTTGATACCAGGCGTTTTAACATGGTCTGGATGGTTTTCGGACTCCAGTCTGTGACGGATACCAGCATTTCTGTTACCTGATTGGTGTTGATGGGAGCGTATTTCCAGATGATTTTCATCACTTCAAATTCTGCTTCTGAAATCTGCGGAAGCTTTTCTGGTTTCATTTTCATTCCTCCAGTCTTACGATTGTAATAGTTATATTATAAAGGCAGAACCCAAGGAAGTCAAAGGGAAGACGAAGAAATCTTGAAACAAAAGGGCTGGGATGATATATTAGGATAAAAGGCGAAGGGAATTGGAGGTTTAAAATATGACGGCTGTTTATAAATATGCTTCTCCCCTTGGAGAAATTACCATAGCAGGCTCGGAAAAAGGAGTGACGGGGCTCTGGCTGGAAGGGCAGAAATATTTTGCAGAGACGCTGCCCGGGGACTGTACAGAGGAAATGCTGCCTGTTTTTAAACAGACAAAAGAATGGCTGGATGTCTATTTCAGCGGAAGAGAGCCGGATTTTCTGCCTCCTTTGCAGCCGGAAGGATCTCCGTTCAGAAAGGCGGTCTGGAAGATCCTGTTGGAGATTCCTTATGGACAGACTATGACCTACGGAGAAATTGCAGAGAGAATGGCCCGGCAAATGGGTAAGACTTCCATGTCGGCTCAGGCAGTGGGAGGAGCAGTGGGGCATAATCCGATTTCCATTCTGATTCCCTGCCACAGGGTGGTGGGAACCAATGGAAGCTTAACCGGATATGCAGGAGGTATCCGGAAGAAAATACAATTACTTACTCTGGAGAAAGTGGATATGGAGCGATTCTTTATTCCCAAAAAGGGAACCGCTCTTTAAACGAAAAGACAGGAGGAACGAAAATGGCAGACGCAGTGGTAGTGCTGAAAAAAGGAGGGGGACGTTCTCTGAAAATGGGAGGTCTCTGGATTTACGATAACGAAGTGGCGCAGGTTATGGGAAGTTTTGAGGATGGAGATCTGGTTTTTGTCCGGGACTTTGACGGCTATCCTCTGGGAAGAGGATTTATCAACCGCAATTCCAGACTGCTGGTTCGGATGATGACCCGCAATTCTCATCAGGAGATTGACGATGCCTTCCTTCGGATGCGGGTAAAAAATGCCTGGGAATATAGGAAAAAGGTGGTAGATACCAAAAGCTGCCGGCTCATTTTCGGAGAAGCGGATTTCCTTCCGGGTCTTGTAATCGACAAGTTTTCTGATGTGCTGGTAGTGGAATCCCTGGCTCTTGGAATTGATCGGATGAAGATGAAAATCGTGGAGCTTCTCAAAGAGGTGCTGGCTGAGGACGGAATTGAGATTCGGGGCGTTTATGAAAGAAGCGATGCAAAAGTCCGGGAGCTGGAGGGAATGGAACGGTATAAGGGCTTTCTGGGAGAGCCTTTCGATACGAAAGTGGAAATAGAGGAAAACGGAGTCCGCTATCTGGTAGATGTAAAAGAAGGACAGAAGACGGGATTTTTCCTGGATCAGAAATATAACCGGAAAGCCATCGGAAGGCTCTGCAGGGGAGCAGAGGTTCTGGACTGTTTTACCCATACGGGATCCTTTGCCTTAAATGCGGGACTTGCCGGGGCTTCTCATGTAATTGGTGTGGATGCTTCCCAGCTTGGCGTGGAGCAGGCAAGAGAGAATGCAGCTTTGAATCATCTGGAAGATCGAGTGGAATTTCTGTGTGCAGATGTGTTTGATTTGCTGCCTGAACTGGAACGGCAGGGGAAGAAATTCGATGTAGTGATTCTGGATCCGCCGGCTTTTACCAAATCCAGAAATTCCATAAAAAAAGCAGTAAAAGGATACCGGGAGATCAATCTGCGCGCTATGAAACTGGTAAAAGACGGAGGGTACCTGGCCACCTGTTCCTGTTCTCATTTCATGGACTACCAGCTTTTTACTCAGACTATCGGACAGGCAGCCAGAAATGTACATAAACGTCTGCGACAGGTGGAGTACCGTACCCAGTCGCCGGATCATCCGATTCTGTGGGCGGCAGAGGAATCTTATTATCTGAAATTCTATATTTTCCAGGTATGCGACGAATTCTAACTATTAAAAAAGTTTTTAGATAAGAAAGGAGAACGATATGGAACTGCAGGAAGCGTTACAGAAACGAAGGAGCGTTCGTTCCTATCAGAAACAGAAGGTAGAAGAAGAAAAGATTAAAAAGATGCTGGAGGCGGCGATTCTGGCTCCTTCCTGGAAAAACTCCCAGGTGACCAGGTATTATGTGGTAACGGGAGAGAAAATGCTGGAGAAAGTAAAGGAAACCCTGCCGGAATTTAACAGAAAAAATGTACAGGACGCACCGGTTCTGATCGTTTCGGCAATCATCCGGGATCGTTCCGGATTTGAAAGAGACGGGACGCCTTCCAACGAACTGGGAAACGGCTGGGGATATTATGACTGTGGAATGCAGAGTATGAATCTGCTGCTGGCGGCAAAAGAACAGGGACTGGATACGCTGGTGATGGGGATCCGGGATGCCGGGAAAATCGCAGAGCTTCTGGAGATTCCTAAAGAGCAGTCCGTAGTCAGTGTAATAGGCGTGGGCTACAGTCAGGCAGAGCCTGCTATGCCAAAGCGAAAAACGGTAGCAGACATTGCCAGGTTTTATTAACAGGGAGGGCAGCTTTGAGCCAGGATGAGAAACGAAAGCCAGATGCGGTCTGCTTTACGAATATGTGTATGGTATATGACGGGAAAGGCAGAGTCCTTGCACTGGATAAAGAAAATGATACTTATACAGGAACCACCTTTCCCGGCGGACATGTGGAAAAAGGAGAAACCTTTCAGGAAGCCGTAATCCGGGAAGTTCGGGAAGAGACGGGACTTGAGATTGAAAATCCTCAGTTATGCGGAGTTTATCACTGGATAAAATCGGGAGTTCATCAGGTTTTGTTTCTGTATAAGACCCAGGAGTATAAAGGGACATTGAGACGATCAGAAGAAGGGCCTGTTTACTGGATTGAGCGGGAAGCCTTTAAGAAGAAGGAGCTGGCCGGAGGAATGGAATATGTCCTGAAAATCATGGAATCCCCGCAGATAAACGAATGCTATATGCGTCTGGAAAACGGAAAATATGTGGAAACCCTCTATTAGGAGGCGCAAGCCGGCAGGAACAATGGGAGTTTGGCAAAAGAGAAAGGAAATAAAGTCATGGAAAACAGAAAAGGATGTATATT
>ERZ1643250.3437-NODE-3437-length-10839-cov-10.334662_pt1 | contig 10839 bp, 10 predicted proteins | sample MGYA00579262_ERZ1643250 | MGnify/ENA primary metagenome ERZ1643250 (study PRJEB29033, sample SAMEA4952265) | chicken gut metagenome | biome: Broiler Chicken; feature: Gastrointestinal Tract; material: Caecum | place: Ireland | collected 2018 | study: Broiler...
TTAGGATAATTTTTCGGTACGAAGAAAGAAGAAAAATCCGATCAGGAACATGACGGCGAGAGAACCGACGCCAAGATTCATGTTTCCTGTGAGCTGGCTCATTGCGGAGACCAGAGTGGTTCCGAGGAAGGATGCACCCTTTCCGCAGATATCGTAGATGCCAAAGTATTCTCCGGAGCGTTCAGCCGGAATGATCCGGGCAAAATAGGATCGGGAGAGGGACTGGATCGCGCCCTGGAAGATTCCGACACAGACAGCCAGAATCCAGAACTGATACTGTTCTTTTAAAGTGATGCCGTAAAGGGCGATCAGAAAATATGCTGCGATACAGATCTTGATCAGGCTTGCGTTTTTGTATTTGCCACTCAGACGCCCGAAAATCAGTGCGGCCGGGAAGGCAACGATCTGTGTCACAAGAAGTGCCAGAAGCAGTCCGGTCGTATCCAGGCCCAGAGCAGTTCCGTAGGCGGTTGCCATGTCAATGATGGTGTACACGCCGTCGATGTAGAAGAAAAAGGCAATCAGGAAGAAGAGAATCTTCTTGTTTTTCTTCAATTCTCCAAACACATGGCCGAGCCGGCGAAGTCCGGAGGAGACCGCGTGATCGTGATTTTCGATACAGTGAAGCTGTTTATAGCTTCGAAGAAGCGGTACCGCAAAGCAGACCCACCAGACAGCGATGAGCAGAAATGCAATGCTCATGGCCATGTTCATGGTAATTCCCAGCGTTTCGTAAAAGAGAACGAGGGCAAGGCTGATCAGAAACGGGATACAGCTTCCGATATATCCCCAGGCGTAGCCGCGGGAGGAAACTTCGTCCATCCGCTCTTCGGTGGTGACGTCAGTGAGCATGGAGTCATAGAAGATCAGGCTCAGAGAGTACGCTGCCTTTGCAAGTACAAAAATCAGCAGAAACCAGATCCAGGAGCTTAAGAACCCAAGCACCACGCAGCCGCAGGCCCCTACCAGAAGAGAGAAGAGAAAAAGCCGCTTTTTCCATCCTCTGAAATCCGAGACTGTTCCGAGAACCGGTCCGAGGATGGCGGTGATAATCGTTGCAGCCGAAGTGGCATATCCCCAGAAAGCGAGGTAATCGACTTCCGAGACGTTGGCGCTCGATGCAAGGTAGTTAAAATAAATCGGCATAATGGTGGAAACCAGGAGAGTAAAAGCTGAGTTTCCTACGTCGTAAAAAATCCATTTCTTTTCCAGTGATGTTGTCTTCCATTTCATTGTGAAAGTTCCTCCGTGTCAGGTTTGTAACGGCGCTCTTCTTTTAAGGATAAGACCGGGATATGTTCCCAGCCTGGTTTTGGTCCGAAAGTATGGCGGAAATAAGGCGAGAGCGGTTCTCCGTGATTGAAAAATGCAACATAATTTTTCGTAAGTGAGAGGCCAAGCGGCACGCATGCCTCCATCAGTTTGTGAAGCCTGAGGTTGCTGTCCGCGCAGTGCGGATTGGCTTTTTCCTTCATCAGCAGTCCGCCGAGACTTTTGTAGGTAAAGGTGGCGTGCATAAAGAATGTTACGAGACTGCGTGTGAGCCGGTCAGAGGTTGTAAACAGGTCATTGTACCAGATCATGGAAGAAATGGAGGACTCTACCTGCCGGACGCTCAGTGTCGGGAAAAACGCCTGGATTGCTTTTGCTCCTGCCGTTGAAGCGTGGAGGTGTGAAGTCACCTTTGCGTGAAGCGGGCGTTTATTCTGTTTCAACAGAAGATAGCGGTCAAACTCGGTTTCAATATCGGAGTGGGTAACCGGATCTTCCGTGAGTTTTTTCTCAATATAGCTGTGGCAGACGCTGTCCAGTGTGAAGTGACAGAGAAAGCCAAGAATGTAGGCTAACCGGGCATGTTTCTCGGATATGGAGGCTGCGGATAAAATCACATCTCTGGAGCGCCGGAAGAATGGTGCAGCGCTTACATCGTGCATGTGGTAGCCGGTCCGGTTGACACGGTTTTTGAGAAGTGCATGGTAATAAAAGAACAGATCCGGGCCGTGCAGTCCGATTTCAAACAGATCCTCATGGAGGGAAATCAGCTTGCGGATATCGGCCGGAAATGCTTTTTTCATCATTTCTCCGAAGGTGTAGTGTGCATAGATGGATGGCATAATATCATCTCCTGTTCATGGTAGTAACAGATACGGCTCCGGCACCTGAAGGCACCGGAGCCGTATCGCTGCATCTGAAATCAGTTTTCGGTTTAGATCTCTCTTGTGTATGTTCTGAGCCATTCTTTCTCCTCATTGTCAAGGTATGGAGAAATTTTCTCATAAACAGTCTTGTGGTAATCATTGAGCATTTTCTTTTCTTCTGCTGTCATGATTTCCGGATTGATGGCGTCAAGGTCCATCGGGATGTAAGTGATCGGTTCAAAGTACATGAACTGTCCGTATTCGTTTTTCTCACCTTCGCATGTGAGAAGCTCGTTCTCCAGACGGATACCGTGGCTTCCTTCGATGTAGATACCAGGTTCGTCTGTGATGATCATACCTTTCTCAAACGGCTGAATCTCGCCTGCGCGGAACTGCCATCTGAATCCTGCCGGGCCTTCGTGAATGTTCAGAAGGTATCCAACGCCGTGTCCTGTTCCATGGTTGAAGTTTAAGTTTCTGTCCCAGAACGGCTTTCTTGCAAGCATGTCCAGAGTCATTCCGGTGCAGCCTTTTAAGAAGCGTGCGTTTGCAAGGGAGAGGTTACTGATTGCAACCAGTGTAAAGTGATCTTTCATGATCTGCGGGATCTCTCCGAGGGCGTAGGTACGTGTAACGTCTGTGGAACCTTCGTAGAATCCGGCACCGGTATCAGTCAGGAACAGTCCGCCTTCTTTCAGCTCAACATCTGTTTCCGGTGAGGATGTGTAGTGTACGATGGCACCGTGCTCACCATAGGAGCTGATCGGCTCGAAGCTTGGACGGATGAAGTTGCCCTGTTCTGCACGGAACTCGTCCAGTTTGTCAGATGCGCTCATCTCTGTGATCGTCATCTTGCCCACATTTTCCTTGAGCCATTTCATGAATTTCACATGTGCGACGCTGTCCTTGATCTGAGCCTGACGGATGTTTTCGATCTCTACTTCGTTTTTGATTGCCTTGAAGAGGATCTCCGGGTTACGCTCTTCGACTTTTGCAACACCTTCCGGGATGTTGTTGTAAAGTGCGTAGTTCAGTCTTGCCGGGTCGATCAGAAGCACTTCGTCAGCTCCGACTTTCTTGATGTCTTCGTAAATGTCATTGTACGGATGGAAGACAACACCGTCTTTTTCCAGATCAGCCTTGATTTCGCTGCTTAATTTTGCCTCGTTGATGTAGAGGTCTACTTTATCCATGGTGATCACTGCGTAGGACAGTACAAGAGGGAAGAACTCGATGTCGTTTCCACGAATATTGAGTGTCCAGCAGATATCATCCAGTGTTGTGAGGACATGAGCAGTTGCTCCGGCATTTTTCATGTCTTCACGGATGCGGGACAGCTTGGATGCAACTGTCTCACCTGTATATTTCAGATTCAGTGCGAAGACCGGTTCCTCGGAAAGGGCCGGGCGGTCTTCCCAGATCTGGTCGATGAGGTCATATTCGTAAACGATTTTTCCGTGTTTCTCGGTTGCGATGGACTCGTAATCCTGTCCCTCACCCATGGAAACTACACGTCCGTCAAATCCGAGTGTGCCGTTTTCCGGTAATGTATCGGCAAGGAACTCATGGATAGTCGGGACACCCGGCTCGCCCATTTTCATCAGTTCAACTGTAGAGCCTTCCAGCTGTTTTGCAGCCTGGATGAAATATCTTCCGTCTGTCCAGAGGTAAGCGCCTGTTTTTGTGATGACAGCGGTTCCTGCAGATCCGGAGAATCCGGTAATAAATTTTCTCGCTTTAAAATGTTCCCCAACATACTCGCTCTGATGGAAGTCAGCTGTCGGAACAACATAGATGTCAATTCCCTTTTCTTCCATAAGAGTACGCAATTTTGCGATTCTTTCAGGTACGTTCATAATAAAAACCTCCTATTTTTCCGGCAAACATGCCATTTTCAAACAATCTCATTATAACACAAAAACTATGGGAGAGTTAGTATTATTTTTGTGAAACCTGTGTTATACTCTCGGTAGTGTTATGTAAAATACAGACAGAAGAAAGGAAAAGAACATGGAGCACTACGCAAGGTCGATCATACCGGTGATTGAGTACAACTATGAGAATTTTACAGCTTTGGAGCGGACCATCGCGGATTTCTTTATCCAGAATAAAAAGAAACGTGATTTTTCCGCGAAGGCGGTATCTGAACGGCTTTTTGTTTCGGAGGCATCCCTCTCCCGGTTTGCAAAAAAATGCGGATTCCGGGGATACAGGGAGTTTATCTATCAGTACGAGGATACATTTCGGGAGAAGAAAAGCAGACCCTTTGCAGATAATACAAGACGGGTGCTGGATACTTATCAGGAGCTTTTGAATAAGGCGTATAATCTGGCTGATGAAAAGAAATTCAAAAAGATTGCCGGGATGCTGTTTCAGGCGGAGAGAATTTTTGTCTGCGGTGTCGGAAGTTCCGGAATTGCCGCCAGGGAGACGGAGCTTCGGTTTATGCGGATCGGGCTGAATATCAATTCGCTTGTGGACCGGGATATGATCCGGATGCGGGCGGTCTTTCAGAATGAAACCTCTCTGGTCATCGGATTCAGCATGAAAGGGCAGACGGAAGAGGTTCAGTATATGCTTCAGGAGGCGAAGCGGAGAGGAGCCGGATGTGTCCTTGTGACAGCGCGGAACAACCCGGATTTCATGGAGTATTGTGACGAGGTGATTCTCGTCCCGGCACTGGACAATCTGGAGTATGGAGATGCGATTTCTCCTCAGTTTCCGATTCTGGTTATGATGGACCTGCTGTATGCCTGCTGCCTCGAACAGGATCAGGAGCGGATCGATGCGTTTTTGCAGGATACGGCCCGCGCACTTACAAATCCATAAATTGCATCAGATGTATTGCACAATGGATATGAGTGTGCTACGATAATACTGCAAATGAATAAATTCTTCGGGGCAGGGTGTAATTCCCTACCGACGGTATAGTCCGTGACCCACGTATGTGGCTGATTTGGTGAAATTCCAAAACCGACAGTGACAGTCTGGATGGGAGAAGAAACAGTGAACATAGAATCTCAGTGCCCCTGGTGCTGGGATTTTTTTCTTTCGAAGGATTTACGAAATTTGTAACATCATTCGAAAGGAGAAAAGTATATGAGAACAAAAAACAAAACCTACTACTTCATCATTACGGCCATGCTTTCGGCTGTTGCCGGCATCCTGATGTCGCTGGAATTTCCGATTCCTTTGATGCCGCCGTTTTATAAGGTGGATTTCAGCGACGTCCCTTCTGTGATCGCGACATTTCTGCTGGGGCCGGTGTCCGGAATCTGTGTGGAGGTCATCAAAATTCTGATCAAGCTGATCACGGTTGGGACAACGACAATGTTTGTCGGTGAATTCGCCAATCTTCTAGGGACGCTGCTGTTTGTGCTCCCGCTGTGGATCGTGTTCAAAAAGATGGGACAGACGAGAAAGGCGGCAGTGATTTCGCTTGGGATCAATCTTCCGGTCCGGATTGCGTTTTCCTGTGTCCTGAATGCGTGCATTACACTTCCGCTTTATGCATCGGCGATGGGCCTTTCTCTGGATGAAGTGGTCCGCACCGTGGGAGCAGTCAATCCTCTGATTCGAAATCTTCCGCTGTTTCTCATACTGGCGACAATCCCGTTCAATCTGATCAAGCTTTTGCTGAATTATATTGTGGGATATCTTCTGTATGACAGGCTGAAAGAAGTGGGAGTTGTCAAAGGATGGAGGGAACGGTATGATTCGTAAGTACAGAGAACTGACGCGTCTGGAAATGGAACAGGTGGATAAGGAGGAGACGATCGTCCTGATTCCGGTGGGAGCACTGGAGCAGCATGGAAATCAGGCGCCGCTTGGGACAGATGACATCATTGCGGAAGCAATGGTGGAATACCTCGGAAAAGCGCTGGAGGAAGCCGGAGAAGCAGACTTCCCGATTCTTGCGTTTCCGGTTATTCCGGTTGGCCTGAGCACAGAGCACAAGAATTTCTGCGGATCCATTACTTTAAAGCCGGATACGTACTATCATCTGCTCTATGATATCAGTGAGAGCCTTTACCGCCATGGTTTTCGGAAGATCGCATTTCTTGTATGCCACGGAGGAAATCTGCCGGTGATTCAGATCTTAAGCCGTGAGCTTCGGAGTGAACTTGGAATGTCGCCGTTTATTCTGTCATCGGGAGCATTTGGACATCCGGATGTACAGGCAACAATATCAGAAGGCAATCATTACGATTTTCATGGAGGAGAAATGGAGACATCCATGGTGATGGCGGTCGACGAGACACTGGTGAAGCTGGAGACTTCCGAGGCGGGAATACCAAGTGCGTTTGTAGGCAATCAGACGCTGAAGACCGGAGGAAATGTTACAATCGGATGGGTTTCAGAAGACTGGAAGACAGCGGAAGGGAAACCGATCGGTATCGGAGGCGATCCGGGCGGAGCTACGGCCGAAAAAGGCCGGATTATTCTGGAGACGAGTGCGAAAGTTCTGGTTCCAGGGCTTATGGAAATACGGAAATGGAAAGCGTAAACACGAAAAAGAGGCTTGACAAGCGCACGGGAATCGGTTAGTATTTGACATAAGCGTATAGGAAAAAGGCTGAGAAAAGAAGAAGTAGCAGCAGATCAGGTTCAGACAGAAAGTTACCGGTTGATGAGAGGTGCAGGAAAAGTTTGTTGTGAATACATCTTGGAGCTTCACACCGAAAGTAAGTAGGCTGTGACGTCAGGGCACACGTTATAGTGCCGGGATATTTCCGGGATTCCATGGTGAGTGGAGGAAGGAGATGTCTTACTGAGCCGGATTGATTCCGGGAAAAAAGGTGGTACCACGAGCATAACCCTCGTCCTTTCTAAGGACGGGGGATTTTTATTTAACAGGAAACTTTGTTCCAGGAAACTTTGTTCTGAAAGGTTACAGGCCATGGAGGTATGGGATTTATTTGATGAAAACCGGCAGCCGCTTGGGAAGCAGGCGGGCAGGAAAGATCCGATGGTAAAGGGAGAATTTCATATTGTTGTGGTTGCGTGTGTCGTCAATGACCAAAATGAGATCCTGCTGACGCTGCGTTCTCCGGATAAGGAGAAGTATCCGGGAACATGGGAGAATACAGGCGGAGCTCTGGAGGCCGGCGAGGAAAGCAGGGCGGCAGCGGTAAGGGAGCTGTTTGAGGAGACCGGGATCCGGGTGAGGGAAAACGAGCTTCATCTTCTGGATTCCCAGATGGAAGAGTATGCGTTTATCGATTTCTACATTGTCAGAAAAACTGTTCCTGTTGAAGAAATCCGTCTTCAGAAAGGAGAGACCGCAGATGCCAGGTGGGTGAGTCTTTCGGAGTTTGTCCGGATGGGAGAAGAAGGAAAGATTGCCCCTCCGATCTATCAGCGGTTTTGCCGACTCAGGGAAAAGATGGAAGTTTTTTTGAGGGAAGACCGGAGAAAAGAGCGATACCCGGTTTGCCGGGGAAAGAACAGACAGGAATCAAAGAAGATCGTTATTCTCGGGTGCAGCGGAAGTGGAAAGTCTACGCTGGCCGGGCAACTTGGGAAGATCATGGATCTCCCGGTTGTCTACCTGGATGCGCTGTCATGGGACGCCGGGTGGAAGCGGAAGCCTTTCGATGAGTTTGACCGGCTCACCCAAAGCGAGATTCGGAAGCCGGAATGGATCATGGACGGAAATTTTCCACGGACAGTGGAGCATCGGATGGATGTGTGCGACACCGTGATTTATCTGGATTTTAAACGGTGGTTTTGCATTCTGAGCGTGCTCAGGCGGGTGCTCACAAATTACGGGAAGCCAAGGCCGAGCATGAATCCGGGATGTCCGGAGAAGTTTGATCCGGGATTTCTAAAACGGATCTGGAATTTTGACCGGAGAAGCAAGGCGCATTACTATGGATATATGAAGAAACTTTCCGGCACCAAGCTGATTGTCTTAAAGACAAGAAAAGAAGTGAACCGTTTTGTGAAACAGGTGGAAAAAGAGGGGCGCTTTGTCCGGGGAAATTTCCCGGCAGGGCCGAAATAGACGCGAAAGCGGACGAATTTCACAGATCATGTTCACATAATATAAGGAAAGAAGAGGTAAGGAAGATGCAGATTTACGAGGAATTACAAGCAAGAGGCCTGATTGCTCAGGTTACAGACGAAGAAGAGATCAGAGAGCTGATCAACAACGGAAAGGCGACTTTTTACATTGGGTTTGACCCGACAGCGGACAGCCTTCATGTAGGGCATTTCATGGCGCTCTGCCTGATGAAACGTCTTCAGATGGCAGGGAACAAGCCGATCGCCCTGGTAGGAGGCGGAACCGGATATATCGGGGATCCGTCCGGAAGAACAGATATGCGTTCCATGATGACGCCGGAGCAGATTCAGCACAACTGTGAATGCTTTAAAAAGCAGATGAGTAAATTTATTGATTTCTCAGACGGGAAAGCACTCATGGTAAATAATGCTGACTGGCTTCTTGATCTGAACTACATTGATTTTCTCCGTGAAGTGGGACCGCATTTCAGTGTCAACAACATGCTGCGTGCGGAGTGCTACAAGCAGAGAATGGAAAAGGGACTTAGTTTCCTGGAATTTAACTACATGATCATGCAGAGCTACGACTTCTACATGCTGTACCAGAAATATGGCTGCAATATGCAGTTCGGCGGGGACGATCAGTGGTCCAACATGCTTGGCGGTACCGAGTTGATCCGCCGGAAATTAGGAAAGAATGCGTGTGCCATGACAATCACACTGCTTCTGAATTCTGAAGGAAAGAAGATGGGCAAGACACAGTCCGGAGCGGTATGGCTGGATCCGAACAAGACATCTCCGTTTGAATTCTACCAGTACTGGAGAAATGTGGCAGATGCCGATGTATTAAAATGCATCCGTATGCTGACCTTCCTTCCGCTGGAAGAAATTGACAAGATGGATTCCTGGGAAGGCAGCCAGTTAAATCAGGCAAAAGAGATTCTTGCATACGAGCTGACCAAGCTGGTTCACGGCGAGGAAGAGGCGAAGAAGGCACAGGACAGCGCCCGTGCACTGTTCTCCAGCGGAAGCGCAGCTGAGATGCCGACCTGTGAGCTTACTGACGAAGACTTTACAGACGGAAAAATCGATATCCTGACTCTGCTCCATAAGAGCGGTCTGGTACCGTCCAGGTCTGAGGCAAGACGTGCAGTACAGCAGGGAGGAGCCGCAGTCAACGGCGAAAAGGTAACGGATACCTACACCGCATACACGAAGGAAGATTTTGAAGAAGACTTTGTTTTAAGGAGAGGAAAGAAAAATTTCCGTAAAATAGTGGTGAAATAATATGAAAATGCTTATTACGATTATTGTATTGACAGCATTGTCGGGAATCGGAGGAACCGGAATCGGAGCGGCGCTCAGCACGACGGTAAGGAAGGGCTCGGATAAGGCGATGAGTCTTTTGTTGAGCTTTGCGTCCGGAACCATGATCAGCATTGTCTGTCTGGATCTGTTTCACGACGCACTGGAAACCGGAATGTCCAAAGGTGGGATTGCCGTCTTTGTGATCATTGGTTTCCTGACCGTCTATCTTCTGGAACGGGTGATGGATCAGAAGGCAGAGCAGGCAAAAAGCCGTATGAGCCGGAAGATGATGACTGCCGGAGTCGCAATGATGGTTGCAGTGGCGTGTCACAATATTCCGGTGGGTATGACGATCGGTGCATCTTTGGTAAGCCACGGAAGCCTGATCGGAAGCCCGGCCCTGACTCTCGCCATCTTTATCGGGATCCACAATGTGCCGGAAGGAATGGCGATCTGCGCACCTCTTCTGGCAGCGGGAATGTCCAAAGGCAGAGCAGTCCTGCTGACCGCATTGAGCGGGGCGGCGATCATTGTCGGAGGCGTCCTTGGGTACTGGATCGGCGACATGGGGCAGATGGGACTTGCCATCAGCTTAAGCTTTGCTTCCGGAGCCATGCTCTACGTCAATTTTGGCGAGATCCTGCCGGAGGCAAACGCTCTCTACAGAGGGAAAATGCCTGCATTTTTCACGGTTCTTGGAATCCTTCTCGGCATGATGTTTATGCATGCACATTAACGATAAACAAAATAAGCGCGTAAAAAGCAGCCGGTACGAAAACGTGCCGGCTGTTTTTATACTCAAAATTTTTCACAGATATTTTGGATGAAATCCTCTTTTCCTTTTGTGTAGGCCGGACGGTTGTCCGGATATTTTTCGGCAAGATCCTTTTTTAATGCTTCATACTGCCTTGCAGCATCCGGGTGGGCGTTTAAATAGTCCCGGAAACCGACAATCCGGTCAAATTCCGGGGCGGTCTGATCGTAACAGTGGATATGCTGAAGAGAAATCTCACCGGGACCACGCAGGACAAATAAGTGGTGAAGAGGATTTCCGTGCTGGATTCCACAGTAGTCATAACCGAGTGCTTCGAGAAAAGACGGATCCAACTGCCGGACCGACCGGAGCCGGACAGCCACATCGAGAATCGGTTTGGCACAGATGAGAGGGACGGCGGTACTTCCAACGTGCTGGATATCGAGAACATTATCAGCCCACTGCTCCTGAATAGACTGCTTTACTTTTTGAAATTCTTCCTTCCACTGTTCGTTATGAGTGAGAAGACGAACGCAATAGCGCTTTACACCTTCCATTCGTTGCACCTCCTATTTATAGTAGATTATTTATGTCTCTTTTACTTCGCAGATATTGTACTTTCTGTCCGTAAGG
>ERZ1643250.3440-NODE-3440-length-10836-cov-8.773490_pt1 | contig 10836 bp, 6 predicted proteins | sample MGYA00579262_ERZ1643250 | MGnify/ENA primary metagenome ERZ1643250 (study PRJEB29033, sample SAMEA4952265) | chicken gut metagenome | biome: Broiler Chicken; feature: Gastrointestinal Tract; material: Caecum | place: Ireland | collected 2018 | study: Broiler...
CACCCTTGCCATCATCAGGCTTGGAGGTATCACCCTTACCGTCGTCGGGCTTGGAAGTATCATCCTTATCGCCATCAGGCTTGTTGGTATCGTCGGTGTTGGCACTCAGGTTCTCAATAGCGGCTTCCAGATCGGAAACAGCCTTGTCAACCACGGCCTGATCGTCTTCGCTCAAGCTCTCATTAGCCAGAACTGCGTTGGCAGCCTTGAAAGCAGCGCGGAACACAGCAACGCTTTCTTCGGTGTACTTGCTCAGGTCGATAGCCTCGGCCTTGGCAATCAGGTCCTCCAAGTTGGACTTGTCAGCCTTGAAGCGCTGGGCCAGGATTGCTTCCAGCAGAGCTTCTGCCACAGGCTGGATATCCTCATCCAGTGCATCGCCGTCTTCCATTACGGCCTTGGCGGCTTCCAGTGCATCCAGCAGCTGCTGCCAGTTGTCCTTCACATACTTGTTCTCGTTGGCAACCATGTCGTCTGCCTTGACAATCAGCTGTTCCAGCATGGTCTTGTCGCCCTGGGTAATGCCCAGACCCCAGATGCCCTTCAGCAGGTTGTCCCATGCGGTGTTAACTTCTTCCTGGGTTGCCTTGGGATCGTCCAGAACGGCCTTGGCGGCTGCCACAGCATCCTCGAAGAACTTCTTGGCACTGTCGGTGACGCCTTCGGTGCTCAGAGTCAGAGCGTGATCGTAGGTCTTCTGCAGCAGGGTCTTGTTGGGAGCCACATACTCTTCCAGACCTGCGATAGCGGCCTTCAGAGCCTCTGCAGCTGCATCGACTTCTTCCTGAGTAGCTTCTCTGTTGTCGTTCACTTCGTTAGCCTTGGCCAGAGCATCGGTAAATGCTGCCCAGCTGGCCTTGGTGTAGTCGGCTTCGTCATACTGAGCGGCGTCGGCAATGGCTTCCTGCAGAGCAGTTTTGTCAGCAGCAACCACACCATTCAGTGCATCAATTGCTTCGCGCAGTGCAGCGACTGCATCAGCGGTTTCTGTGCTGCCGGCTGCATACAGTTTCTGTACTTCGATCAGCGCATCGAGCATTGCGTTGACAGCGGCGGCATCCTTACCGGTTACATCCAGTGCTTCTGCTTCTGCAATGATATCTTTTACAGTGGTATCTTCCGGAATCTGCTCATAGGTGAAATACACCTCGGAAATCTGGTACCAGTTTTTCTTGGTAGCCGTCAGAAGGACGCGGACAGATTTAACGGGCGTGGGATCGAATTCAAAGGTAGCATCCAGCTTGGTGTTGTCAAGCTGGCCAACAGTGAGCCATCCGCCGTCGTCGGAAGCGACCTGCACTTCTGCGCCTTCAATCACATCGTCCTTTACGTCGCTGGGCTGTACAATGCGAATCTGGGACATGCTCACAGTCTTCGGGAAGGTAAAGGCAAACTGTTTTCCGGCTTCCTGATCCTTTTCAAACCAGCACTTGGTATTCAGATTGCCGTCCAGCATCTTGTCATAGGAATAGCTCTGATAATAGGTGTCAGTGGCGGTAACAGTGGGTTTGTTGCCGTCCGGCAGCATTAAAGCTTCTTTTGCGGTATTGATGGAATCCAAAGCAGCCTGAATGGCTTCTGCATCGTTGCCCTGGGTGAACAGAACTTCTTCCGCAGCCGATACGGCAGCCTGATACTCCGTATAACCGGACTGATAGCCGATATCACTGAGAGGATACTGGGTTTCCACATACAAAGCAAAGTTCTTCAGCAGAACGGCCTTGGCTTTGGCATCGGTCAAAGCCTTCAGAGCGTCATCGACTTCTGTCTGTTCGCTGTCGGCCTTGTCATAAACTGCCTGTGCAGCTTCCAGAGCTGCTTTGTACTCGGTAAAGGTTGCAGGAATATACAGCGCCTCATCCAGAGCTGCATCCAGTTCTGCCTTCAAAGCGTCCTTATTGCAGTCCAGCGTATAGGTAAAGGTGTATTCGTCGCCTTCCTTGGAATAGGTACCGGTGACCGTGCCTTCAGAAACCAGCTTATAACCGTAAATTTCGTCGGCAGTGAAGGAATACTCGTTGCCGATATTGCCATACTTGACAACATCGTTTTTCAGAGTCTTGCCGGTATCGCTGACATACTTCAGTGTTACTTTGCCAAGGCTTTCGGCGCTCTGGAATTCACCGGAATCGGGCAGCTCAGAGCCCTTTTCAAAACCGGCGACATTGCCCAGTACCTGATAATTTTCCTGGAACTGTTCAAAGGTGATGTCCTTGTTGCAGCCGACGTTCCAGGATCTGGTAGCCAGGCAGCGCAGCTCGTCAGCAATGTCGGAGGTAATGGTGTCTTCGTCGCACACGCTGGCATTGTCACACCAGATGGCCATGGAAACACCCTTGATGTAGGGATGGTTATCATCCAGTGTGTTGGACTGGAAGTTTCCGGGGCTCCAGTTCTCGAAAATGTTCTTGTCCTGATTCGGAACGTCAAAGGAGTGTTGAGGACGTCCATCGGTGGGAACATCATTGCGCAGAACATAATAGAAGAAGCTGGCGTTGACATTGTAAATGTCCTCGTGTCCCTTGTCTACGAATACCTTCAGTTTGGCGATGTCGCGGTTCCAGCCCATCTGAGACCAGAAATCGATACCGATATACTTGTGCATATCGATGATCTGGGGCTTTTCATAGTAGGAGTTTTCGCCATAATACAGGCCATCGTTCCACACTCTGGGCTTGAAGCCTTTGGAGTAAACATATTCAGCCAGTTCGTTGATATAGTTGGCGAGAACGTCTTTCCACTGTGCGTCGGGTCCGAGGGTTTCTTTTGCGTAGTCGTTCAGTACGCTCTTATACTCGGTGGTAAAGGGGGCACGGTCAAATTCCATATACTCGTCGCCGCCGATATGGAAATCGGTGCAGCCCTCAAACAGCTCCATGTACTCGTCGTACAGGCTGCGGATATAGGCGACTGCTTCCGGATTGGTCACATCCAGACCGGACGGATAGTGAGTGCCCTTGTTGCTGATCTGACCATATTCGGGATGAGCTTTCAGAATCTGGTCCACATGACCGGGGCTGTCAAAAGAGGGGATCACCTTAATGCCGTACTTTCTGGCTTCTTCCAGAATTTCACGGACTTCATCTTTGGTCAGATATTCGTCGGAAACAATTGCGGGGTCGGTTTCGCACTCAATGCGGAAGCCCAGATTCTCGGAGAAGTGCATCTGGATGGTGTTCATCTTCAGGAAAGACATTTCCCGGATCTGACGGATGAACCAGTCTTTGGAGATGTACTTTCTGGCGCAGTCCACATGGAGACGGCGTTCGGCAACATCGGGGTAATCGACGATGGTGCCATAGGGCAGACCGTCATTGGCCACCATATAATTCTGAATGGTGCGCAGTGCATACATGACGGCGTTTTCGCTGGCAGCGGTAATTTTCACGCCATTTTCGCCGATCTCAATTCGATAGGCTTCTTCACTGTCGGAATCTTCACAAATGGGGTTTTCCTTGTCCAGAACAATCAGAACGTCAGCGGGCCCCACATCTTGTTCATTGGCATAAATCATGGCAAAGGGATTGGCGGAGACGACTTCCTTTTCCATGAATTCGGAGTTGACCAGCTGAATCACTTCAGCAAGACGGTCGTTTGCCACATTTTCCTGTGTTGCCAGCACAGCCAGACGGGTTTCTGTCGTCATGGCCCAGGTTTTTGCGGAATCGTCCACTGTGTACTGCTGTACGACAGGGTTGACCAGCACAGCCAGTTCCTCACCGGTCATGGCCTGAGTGGAGACACCGGACGTGACCGGCGAAGATTCGATTCCCTGTGCCGCGGGCAGCACAGAGGTGAAAACCATCGCAGAGGCCAGCGCCACTGTCAGAATCTTGACACCTCGCTTGTGATTTTTTTTCATTGTTACAAGTCCTTTCCTTTTTCCTTTTTCAAAAAAGAAATCATACCGACTGGCGGAACCGGCCGCAATTTCTCCTTCTTCCGCTTCTGAATCAATCCCCGGTTTTTCAAAAACGGGCAATACGCTCCTTTCCATTGAAAATAGGTTCCGCATTCTGTTACTCATATTATACAATACCCCACCTTGATTGTAAATGTTTTTGCAAAAATTATTTAAATTGTGCTAATTTTTTATAACAAATCACCAATAACGCAAGAAAGTATATCAAAAATCTTAGGTTTTAACTGTCAAAATAACGATTTCACAAATTCAATCCGTTGTAGTTTTCCAAAAAAGCTGATATACTACCCAGTAAAGACAAGAAATCCAAAAGGAGGAGCTTCTTCATGCTGAAAGGAAAAACCGTCCTGCTGGGCGTTTCCAGCAGTATTGCTGCTTATAAGGCTGCCAGTCTGGCTTCCATGCTGGTGAAGCAGCACGCCGATGTCCATGTGCTGATGACCGCCAATGCCACCCAGTTTATTTCTCCCATTACCTTTGAAACACTGACCGGACACAAAGCGCTGGTGGATACCTTTGACCGGAACTTTCAGTTCAGCGTGGAACATGTTTCTCTGGCAAAACTGGCGGATGTGGTGATGATTGCCCCGGCTACTGCCAATGTGATCGCCAAGCTGGCTCACGGCCTTGCCGACGATATGCTTACCACCACTGTGCTGGCCTGCAACTGTCCCAAGCTGATTTCTCCGGCCATGAATACCCGCATGTACGAAAACCCTGTGACCCAGGACAATCTGGATATTCTCCGCGGATATGGCTGGCAGGTCGTCGAACCCGCCAGCGGCTATCTGGCCTGCGGCGATACCGGCGCAGGGAAACTGCCGGAACCGGAAGAGCTGCTGAACTGGATTTTGCAGACCTCTTCCAAAGAAAAGGACATGCAGGGACTGCGGGTACTGGTAACCGCAGGGCCTACCCAGGAAGCCCTGGATCCGGTGCGGTATCTGACCAACCATTCTTCCGGAAAAATGGGCTATGCCATTGCGAAGGCTGCCTCCCGCCGGGGCGCACAGGTAACGCTGGTTACCGGCCCCACCGCACTGCCCAGGCCCCGGTTTATGGAAGTGGCGGAAATCGTTTCGGCCGCGGATATGTTCCGGGAAGTCACCGAGCGGGCGCCGGAACAGGATATCATTATCAAGGCCGCTGCCGTGGCCGACTATACGCCGGAGCAGGTGGCAGAGGATAAACTGAAAAAGAAGGATGGGGAAATGAGCATTCCCCTGCGCCGGACACAGGATATTCTGCAATATCTGGGAGATCACCGGCGGGAAAATCAGTTTTTGTGCGGCTTTTCCATGGAGACTCGGGACATGCTGGAAAACTCCCGGAAAAAGCTGGAGAAAAAGCATGTGGATATGATTGCCGCCAATAATGTCAAGGAAGCCGGTGCAGGTTTTGCCGTGGACACCAACCTGCTGACGCTGATTACCCGGGACGACGAAAAGGCCCTTCCTCTGATGAGCAAAGACGATGCTGCCGACGCGCTGCTGACAGAAATTCTGACCCGGATGAATCGTGTGAAAGATTGATGTTTTCTCCGGAAATCTGTCCCCTTTCTCCGATGCCGTCCGGCGCATATTTACAGGGACTTTTTCCGGTGATAAGATGACAGTAATGAAATCGATCCAAGCCGTTTGACGGCACGGACAAGGAGGAGCTGCAAATGAGCAGAATTACTGTCAATCCCGCCCATAAAAAATCCATCATAAACCGGAATCTTTACGGTCATTTTTCCGAGCATCTGGGCCGGTGCATTTACAACGGCGTATTTGTCGGGGAGGATTCTCCGATTCCCAATGAAAAGGGAATGCGCACGGATGTGGTAGAAGCCCTTCGTCATATCCGGGTGCCGGTACTCCGCTGGCCCGGCGGCTGTTTTGCCGACGAATACCACTGGAAAGACGGAATCGGCCCCAAGGAGAGCCGTAAGTGTATGGTCAACACCAACTGGGGCGGCGTAACCGAGGATAATTCCTTCGGTACTCATGAGTTTTTGGAATTCTGCCGTCAAGTGGGTTGTGAGCCGTATATCAACGGCAACATGGGTTCCGGCACAGTACAGGAAATGAGCGAATGGGTGGAATACATGACTTCCGACGCAATTTCCCCCATGGCAGAGCTGAGACGGCAGAACGGCCGGGAAGAGCCCTGGAAAATCCGCTATTTCGGCGTGGGCAACGAGAGCTGGGGCTGCGGCGGCAATATGCGTCCTTCCTACTATGCCGATGAATTCCGCCGTTATCAGACATTCCTTCGGAATTACGGAGAGAACAAGCTGTATAAAATTGCCTGCGGCCCCAATGTGGATGACTATACCTGGACGGACACGGTGATGGAGATTGCCGGACGGTATATGGATGCCATTACCCTGCACTATTACACCCTGCCTAACGACGACTGGGACCACAAGGGCAGCGCGCTGGCTTTTAATCGGGAAGAATACTACCGCACTCTGCGGAAAGCACTGCGGATGGAAGAACTGCTGCAAAAACACATTCAGATCATGGACCGCCGGGACCCGGAAAAGCGGGTCGGCCTGATTGTGGATGAATGGGGCGCATGGTATGATGTGGAACCCGGCACCAATCCCGGTTTCCTGTATCAGCAAAACACCATGCGGGATGCGCTGGTGGCTGCAGCTACCTTGAACATCTTTAACCAGCACAGCGATCGGGTGGTTATGGCTAACATTGCGCAGCTGGTCAATGTGCTTCAGTCTGTCATCCTCACCGAAGGGGATAAGATGGTCAAGACTCCCACTTACCATGTCTTTGATCTGTATAAAGAGCATCAGGATGCCACTTTGGTCTACAGCCAGATTGAGACAGCTTCCACCGGAACCGAAACCGAACAGGTTCCCCAGATCAGTGTTTCTGTTTCTATGGACGAACAGGGCGTTCTCCACGCCACTCTGGCCAACCTTTCCGATGAAGAAGCCGATCTGGCCGAGCTGGTATTTGTGAATTTTGTCCCCACCTCTGTGGAAGGGGAAGTGCTCTGTGGAAAACCGGCCGATCACAATGATTTCACCGCTCCTGATGCAGTCCATCTGGAACCGCTGACGGATGTTCGAGTCGAAAATGGCCGTGTATTGGCTCGGATGCCCGCTTGCAGCGTGGCCCGGCTGACCATTCGTTAAACCGTGGAGCGGATTCTCTGCCGCCGGTGTTTGTTGTCAGATCTGAACGATCAGGCTATGGCGGCTACGGTAACGGAATATGTCAACAGCCTTCTTCCGGAAGAGAAAGCGTCGGAAGAAGAATACCGCCGCCGTCTGGACTGCTGCCGCCGGTGTGAACAGCTTTCACAGGGTCTTTGCCGTTTATGCGGTTGTTTTGTGGAAGCGCGGGCAGCGGGGAAAAATGCTTTTTGTCCCCATGTTCCCGGCTGTTGGTGATTTGAAATCGATATAACATACAAAAACTCCCGGAATGTTTTGCTCCGGGAGTTTTTGCATTCCTAATAAAGTTTTCAGCGATAAGAGGGCAGCCAGTTGCCGTGGGTTTCAATCAGATCGTCCACCATTTTCACAATGGTATCCGGGTCCAGTTCGCTTCCAGTATGGGGGTCCAGCATAGCAGCCTGATAAATGTGCTCCTTTTTCCGGGTTACAGCGGCTTCAATGGTTAGCAGCTGAACATTGATATTCGTCATATTCATAGCTGCGCACTGTACCGGCAGACGACCTACACGGCAGGGATGTACGCCCATACCGTCAATGAGGCAGGGAACTTCCACGCAGGCATCTGTAGGCAGATTTTCAATGAGATGACCAGTGTTCAGCACGTTGCCGCCAATTTTATACGGGGTGTTGGTGACAATGGATTCCATGATGTAGGAAGCATATTCCCGGGAACGCTCGTGGTCCAGCTTTTTGACGGTGCGGAGTTCGTCCCGCTCTTTAGCCCAGCCTTCAATCTGGCTGACACAGCGGCGGGGATATTCATCCAGAGGGATGTTGTACCGGTCAATCAGCTCCGGATATTTGGACTTGATGTAGAACATATTGTATTCGGCATTGTGCTCACTGGATTCCGTGCAGTAATAGCCGAACCGGCGGATATAGTCCAGACGGACCATGTCGCCGTGCTTTTCTCCGCCTTCCGCCATGGCAGCCATGTTTTTCTCCATTGCCCGGCGGCGGATTTCCGGATACAGGTCCACACCGTTTTTATCGTAGAGCTCCAGCAGCCAGCCCATATGGTTGATACCGGCAATCAATTCCCGACGGCCTTCCAGACGGTCTTCCATACCCAGCTCTTTCAGCAGCGTTTCGGAACAGACCTGAACACTGTGGCACAGACCGACGGTTTCGATGCCGGTGTACCGCTGCATATATCCGGACAGCATGGCCATGGGATTGGTGTAGTTCAGGAAAAGAGCGTCGGGGCAGACTTCCTGCATATCCCGGGCGAAATCATCCATTACCGGAATGGTACGCAGAGCCCGCATGATGCCGCCGATTCCCAGAGTGTCGCCAATGGTCTGGCGCAGGCCGTATTTCTTGGGAACTTCAAAGTCGATGATGGTGCAGGGATCATACAGGCCGACCTGAATGGCGTTTACCACAAACCGTGCGCCGCGCAGTGCTTCTTTCCGATTCTCCACACCCAGATGGGCGGTTACTTTTCCATGTCCGCCTTTGGTTTCGTTCATAGCGGAAATGATTTCATAGCTTTCCTGCAAACGGACAGGGTCAATGTCATACAGAGAAAACTCCCAGTCCTTCAGTGCGTCGCTGCACATGCAGTCGCCCAGTACGTTTCGAACAAAGACGGTGCTTCCGGCACCCATGAAAGTAATTTTGTTCATGGTAATTCCTCCAAAATTCAATACTGCTTTTGTCAGGTCTTCACGTAACCTGTGATGAATTGACATCATCATACCACCAAATGACAGGAAGCGGTATTGCATAGTGTCGGGAAAACATGGTAAAATGTTGGCAAAGGGGTGGAATATTTTTCCAGTTGAGGAAAAGTTTTTCAGCAGCGCCATGTGCGTTCCCACTTTGCTGACTTTTATTGAAAAGAAGGGAAAAGCCAAGAAAACCAAAAATCGTTTGTTAGCGGTGGCGTTTCTGCTGGTCATGCTGTTTGCAGTGCTGCAAATCAACACATTTGCACAGGGGACCGACGGATTGACCGTTATCGACAAACTGGAACCGGTTAAGCCCGATCAGGAATATCCGCTGAATGGAGCGGATGTGCTGATTTTCAAGCAGTCCACTTATGCGGTGGTCTGGTCTGCCCGGGAATTCACCGCTGAAGAGCAGGAATAAATCAAGGCCTGTGATAATTCCAACATTGAGAAGTGGGCGTTTACCACAGACCGCACTTTTGTATTGGCAGACAAGCTGGGAATTTCCGGTTCCGGCGGTTCTCTGAAAACCAGGATTACAGTGGGAGAAACTTCCTTCTCCTTTACGAATGGTTCCATTAGCCATGTGGTGCTGATTCAGGTGGAAAAACCGACCCCAACTCCTACTCAGACCCCGAATCCCACAGAGACCCCCAATCCCACGGAGACTCCGAACCCCACAGAGACCCCCAATCCCACGGAGACCCCGAACCCCACGGAGACTCCCAATCCTACAGAGACTCCGAACCCCACGGAGACTCCGAATCCCACGGAAACTCCGACTCCCACAGAGACCCCGAATCCCACGGAAACCCCGACTCCCACGGAGACTCCGAACCCCACGGAAACTCCCAATCCCACAGAAGCCCCCACTCCTGCTCCCGAGCCCACTCCGGGACCGGTGACAACGCCTTCTCCTTCTCCGGAAACGCCTTCCGAGCAGCCCGGCACCGGTTCTGAAGATTTACTGGTGCTCTTCGGCACAACAGCAGCAATTGCGTTTATGGCGCTGGCAGGATTGTATTTTTATCGCCGCAATCAGAATCAGAAATCATAACGGATAAAGAGTTTTATCACTGATTTTGGATGCATTACAACCGTAAAAAGGACAGGTGCGGTCCTGCATCTGTCCTTTTTCCTCAGAGGCTGACAGTCAATCAGGCAAATGCAGCAATTTGTTTGATTCTTTGTGGTCGTATTACCCAAAAAATGAAAAGGGGAGGCTGATTATGGTAAAAGAAATTTTATTGGCTGACCAGCATTTTCATGATCTGAATCCGATTATCTGCGGCCATCAGGAGTGTGAGCCGAATCATGCTTTCGGACCTTCTACCCGATTGTACTGGCTTTTGCACTATGTAGTGCAGGGCAGTGGAATCTTTGTTTCCGGAAATCAGACATATGAGGTGCGGGCAGGGCAGATTTTTGTGATTCGTCCCTATGAAGTGACCTATTACGAAGCGGATGGAAAAACGCCCTGGGAATATATCTGGGTTGGTTTTACCAGTGGATTGGATCTGTCTGGGATTTTCACAGAATCGGTGATAAATGCCGGCCGATGCGGCAATATTTTCAGCTCGATTCTGGAAGCAGAGCGGATGAACGAAGGCCGTGAGCTGTTCCTTTGTGGAATGATCTATCAGCTTTTGGCTCGGCTTTCAGAGAAACAAAGCGGGGAAGAGGATTATGTGGAACAGGCCCGAACCTTTCTGGAAAGCCACTATATGCAGGAAGTTTCCATCGTGGAGCTGGCGGAGCGAATGAACCTGAACCGTTCCTATTTCAGCACCCTGTTTCGCCGGAAAACCGGGAAATCCCCGCAGCAGTACCTGACAGATTTCCGAATGGAAAAAGCCTGTGAACTGATGACAGAGCATGGATATTCGCCGGGGGAGGCGGCTCTTTCCACAGGATATCCCGATATTTTCAGCTTTTCCAGAATGTTCAAGCGTTATATGGGCGTTTCCCCAAGGGAATATAAGAGGATGCATTCGAAGACCGGAAAATAACAGAACCCCGACAGCCTGTCTGAACTGCACCCCATTTGTTAGACA
>ERZ1643250.3444-NODE-3444-length-10825-cov-5.567038_pt1 | contig 10825 bp, 10 predicted proteins | sample MGYA00579262_ERZ1643250 | MGnify/ENA primary metagenome ERZ1643250 (study PRJEB29033, sample SAMEA4952265) | chicken gut metagenome | biome: Broiler Chicken; feature: Gastrointestinal Tract; material: Caecum | place: Ireland | collected 2018 | study: Broiler...
TCCGTGTTATCCTTCCGCTGTTCCTTTTCCTGAATTTCAGGAATTTCCCTGCCGAAACGGCGCACCAGGGCGCGGTAAAGGCCCTGCGCCGATGCCAAGCCCCTTCAGGCGGGCGGGAAAGAAGGCCATGGCTGCCGTCACAATGAGGCAGATGGCGTCTAAGGAGATTTTGTTTTGATTATTTCGGTTAGGAGGGCTTCGCGATCTGCGAAAGTTTCCGCGGGAAGAGATCGGTCGGCGCAATGGGAAGCTTGCAGCGGTTGGAGCATGCGAAGCCCGGGCGGATCCGCCTGGGCTTTCTGCGCGTGCCGGGCACCCGCTTCATTCCGGAGCCGGTCGGCCGCTTTTCAGCCTTTGCAGGATCGCTTCATCCGCCGGGCAAAACTCGTAGGCGCCAATCTCCTCCGCCGTGATCCAGCGGATGTCGTTGTGTTCCAGCTTCCGGGGGACGCCCTCCCGGATGGATGCGTGAAAGAGCGTCAGATGCACTGTTACATCCGGGTACGTGTGGGTGACCTCCATGAAAACGCTCCCCACGTCGATCGCAATGTCCAGCTCCTCCCGGCATTCCCGGCGGAGCGCCTGCTCCTTCGTCTCCCCCGGCTCCACCTTGCCGCCGACGAACTCCCACAAGAGCCCCCTGGCCATGTGGGCCGGGCGCTGGCAGATCAGGAATTTGTTTTTCTCCCAAATCAGGGCCGCCACGACTTCCGTCATCTTTTCACCCTGTTTCTGCATGAATTGCTCTCAGTATACACGCCTTTTTTCCGTCCGGCAAGCTCTTTTTGGCATCTCGCCCCGTCCTGCAGCCTTTTCCTTTGCCGGGGGGCGCGCGGGCTTAGCGGACGCTTTGCTTGCGATCCGCTTCCCGGCGCGGTAGAATGGAGAAAAACAGGCGGCAATGCCGCAGAAAACAGGAGGCATCCGGCATGGTTCATTTTTTGGCAGGCGGAAAAACCGTGGACGTCTTCCCGGGCTGCGAACCGGGAGCGCCGCTGATCTGCCTCAACACCTTCTCCGGTGAAGGGCAGAAGGTGTTCGAAGCGGCGCAGGCGGCCGGCTGCCCGCCGTTTTCGCTGGCGGCCGTGAGCGATCTGGACTGGAACCGCGATATGGTCCCGTGGGACAGCCCGCCCGCCTTCCCGCATGGCGACCCCTGCATCGGCGGGGCGGATGAATACCTGCGGCTCCTGGCGGAGGAGATCCTTCCGGCTGTCGGGCAGTATCTCGCCGGCACGCCGCGCTGGCGCGGGATCGCCGGGTATTCCTTGGCGGGTCTGTTCGCCCTGTATGCCCTTTACCGCACGGATCTTTTTTCGCGCGCGGCCAGCGTGTCCGGCTCCCTCTGGTTCCCCGGCATGAAGGAGTACGTGTTTTCCCATGAGAGCAGGCGGCGGCCGGACTGCCTCTATTTTTCTCTCGGCGACAAGGAGAGCAAAACCAGGAACCCGGTGCTCAGAAGCGTCCGGCAGGACACGGAGGAGATCCACGCCTTCTTCCGGGAAAAGGGGATCGACACCGTCTTTCAGCTCAACCCGGGCAATCATTTCACCCAGGCGGCGGAGCGCACGGCGGCGGGCCTTTGCTGGCTTCTCAGCCGGTGAGGCCGCTGCCGCACCCTCACATTTTCGCACGGTTCCTCTTTGCCCGGAGCGGCAAGGCGTCAAAATCGTACAATTTTTTTCTTTTTACGAAAAAACTGCCGTTTGCAGGCTGTTTGTCTGTGAACGGAAGTTTTGACAGCCTGTCGAAAAGGCCGCCGGAAGGTGGCCTTTTCTCGCATTGTGGAAAAGAATGCTGTATAATGGTGGGGAGGATAAAATGCCGGTAAAGAACGCGGAAAAAAGAGGACAGTTCAAATTTGTAAGGCTGGAATATATGTTTCCGCAGGATCGCTTGCTGCGGCGGAGTATGTGTTCCGCTGGGGGGATGAAAGCCGCGGCAGAGGAAGGATATCTGGACACAGAAGCGATTTTTGTGGACGGAACGCCATCTGTTGAAAATATATTGAGATATATCCCATAAAAAGAGAGTCTCATGTTCGCTTTTTTGCACGATTTTTGGCGTTACAAGCGAAAGATCCTTTTTATTATAGAATACAAATGATACACTGATAATAGATCGAAAATTGCAGAACGGCAAGCAAAAGGATGGCGGTCTATGAAGCTGTTTGAAAAAATTCCCGCAAGTTTCTTTTCCGTCTTGGCCTCTCCGAACCGGGAACTATATTGGACGGCGTTGGTCACGCTGCAGCATCTGTTGGAATATGATCTGAATATTCCGGTAGAGGATTATTGTATCGCACTGAGTGATAAACTATCTGATATGGAGCTGGCGGCGGAAGATACCCTGGACGAGGAAGAACAGCAATTAATCCGGCAGCCCAACGGGAAGGTTCGGTGGATTATCCATCGACTCAAACGCGCCGGGTGGCTGGATACCGAATATCGTGACGGCACATTTGAGGAGGTCATTGCGCCGCGGGACTATGCCGATCAGGTGATTCGCCTTTTGTTGGAGTTGGAGCAATCCGAAACAAAAGAATATAATTCCCTGGTGTTTTCCACTTACAGCGGGTTGAAGCAGGCTTACGAAGAAAAATCCGACCATATGTATGAAGCCCTGCTGACAGCCCGAAGGAATACGGCAGAACTCTTGCAGGACTTAAAAAGCCTTTACCATAATATCCGATACTATCATCAGATTATTGGGCAGGCAGCGGATGTCAACCAACTGCTGCATGACTACTATGACGAATATAAGGGAATGCTGGACAGAATCTATCATCCCATCAAGACGATGGATTCTCTGCCTCATTACCGGCAGCCCATTTTGGACATCCTCAATGCGCTGCTGGTGGATGATGAGATCATGGAGCGTGCTGTGGGTCGGATGGTGCAGCTCCATCCAGATGAGGATCCTGCACAGGCCCGCCATACGCTGGATTGCTATGTTCGGGAACTGCTGAACAGTTATTCCAATGTGGAAGATATTTTACGGCAAATCGATCGAAAACATCGGGCCTATACACGGGAATCGGTGGACAGTATCAAATACCGGATGTCGGCCGACCACAGCATTGCGGGCAAACTGACTGAACTGTTGCGGACCTTGTCCGAAGCAGCGGCCGGGAAACAATGGGAAGCGATGATGGATTGGATGCAAAAGGGAATCCAGTGTGAAAATCAAGCCTTTGCCGATGGAGGTTCCCTGTGGCATCCCACCGTGCGCAGCCGGAGAAACGGCGCCCCGGACCGGATTGTGCAGGATCCCTCCCCGGAAGAAGAACGGGAATTGCTGCAAACCTTCCGGGCAGACCGGAGCCGTCAGCACTCCATTGCCCGGGCGTGGCAATATCTTGCACGCATGTTGGACGACAGGGAGATGGTAACCAGCGAGGAACTGACGCTGGATAAGGACGACCAGTTCATCTGGCTCCTGCTGGCTGCCGTGCGCTCTACCGATCTCAACGCACCGGTTTCCGTGGAATTTTTACCGGGAGAGATCGAGAACAACGGTTATCGGATTCCGCGTATGCGCATCAGCCGGAAAAGGGCATTAAACCCGACGGAAGGAGAGGACCTTTGATGTGAATGGAAGAATATGAAGCCTTGAATGCAACGGAAAAATCGGAGTTTCGCCGCCTTGCCAACGCGCTTCTCTCCCGCACCTATTTGCTGCGCAATGTCTATGATGACCAGAAAAAAATGATGGATTTGAACAGTGATTACCGCACGGCGCGGCGCTTTTTCACCATTTTGCAGGGATACTTTTCCCTTGCCGGATGGGATCTGTACCGGGATGATGAATACGGGGTAATCTATCTTCGCAACCAGCAGGGGAGCAACCGGGCCCGGTTCAGTGCATTCACCACGATGTTTCTGTATATCCTTCGCCTGATTTATGAGGAAAACCGGCAACAGGTGGAATTGCATCATGATGTACGCACCGATACCTTTGCCGTTATTCACAAGATGAACGCCTTTGGGCTGCTGAAAGACGGACGTTCTACAGCCAAGGATCGGCTGGAAGCCCAAAAAACTTTGGCCCGGTATCAGGTGATCGCCAAAATTGACGGAGGATGGAAAACGGATGGCAACAAATTGCTGATCTACCCGACTATTCTGTTTTTCCTGCCAAACAGTGAAATTGACGCCATGGCCCGGCAATTGCAGGAGATGCGCAAACAATCTCAGGAAGGGGCAACGAGTGAGGAAGGGGAGGAATCCCTATGAAGCGACTGAAAAGAATGCTGCTGATCAACTGGTACTTTTTTCAGAAAGAGGTCATTGAGTTTGATACCTTGACCTTCCTGACAGGGAAAAACGGCACGGGCAAATCTACCATCATTGATGCCTTACAGCTGGTGCTTCTATCGGATACGAGCGGCAGCTTTTTCAACAAATCGGCCAATGGGAAATCCCGGCGCACGCTGATCGGTTACCTGCGGGGAGAATTGTCTGATGATGAGGCAGGCGGGTTTACCTACCTGCGCAACGACCGCTTTACCAGCTATGTGGTATTGGAATTTTATGATGAAGAAAAAAGCCGGTACTTTACGGCCGGTTGCTGCTTCGATGTGTATTCTGACAATGATACGCCGCATCTTTTCTTTGGCTACTATGGCGCAATGCCGGAAAACTTCTTCATTATAGACGGCCTTCCCTTATCCATTGAAAGATTACGCCGGTGGATTCGCGCCGAACACCCGGAATCCACCCACATGGCAACCGCCACGAATAAGGAGTTCCGGGACTATTTGTATGGTAAACTGGGCGGCTTGCAAACCAAATTTGCGGATCTTTTTAAAAAAGCGGTACCCTTTACCCCGATCTCGGACATCCAGACTTTCATTACTGAATTCGTGTTCGGACATGAACAGCCGGTGGACATCCGTGCCATGCAGGAGACCATCGAAAGCTATACCCAGATGGAGCAGGAAGCTGCCCGGCTGCAGGAACGCCGAAAGCTGTTGGAGGAGATTGCTGACCGGCACGGAGAATACCGGCGGTTGTGCAACCAGATTCGGACCAACCAATACATTGCCGACCGCGCCGACTGCGACCTGGCGGCCCGGGAGACCGAAGCGGCAAAGCAGGCTTTCGCCAGGAAAACGCAGAAGCTTCCAGTTCGTCCCCCAGGACACCGAGGAACAGCTGAAGGAAAAGCAGCAGCAGCGCGAGGAGATCCACACGCAGTACATCCATGTGAAAACAGAGCTGGCATCTTCCGGTTTACAGCAGCACATTGAGGAGCTGGAAAAAGCTCAGGCGGAACTGAAACGGCAGATGGTTACCTGGCAGGCGGCGTATAACAAACGCAACCAGGACTTTTCCCATTTGGCCGCTGGTTGGAAAGAGGTGCTGCGCGGTTGTGACGCGCTGCTTATGGAACAGACCGAGGTATTGGGAGCGCGCACAAAGGTAAGCCTGGAAACCTTTGCACAGCAAAAAACGGCGGCTGTGCAAGCAGTGGCATCCCTGGCCGGCAAAGAACTGGCGTCCATCTCATTGCCGGATGCAGAGGCTGCCGACCGCACCATGCGGGCGCTGGATCGCGGCGTTGTGGCGCTGCAAAATAATGTGGAACAGGATCAGCGGGAAGCGGCGTCAGCCGTTGCTGCCCTTGTGGAGGAACAGAAATCCCTGCAGGCCGGACGGCAGCGCTATCCCGAGCATGTCACTGCTTTGCGGCAAGCCCTGGAAGAGCGGCTGGCGGCACAGGCGCAGGACGGTGCATCAGTGCGGATGGTGGCCGAATTGTGGGATGTGCGGGATCAGGCTTGGCGCAATGCCGTGGAAGGCTATCTCAATACCCAGCGCTACAACCTGCTTGTGTCAGAGGAGTCATACCAGACAGCGGCGGCTATTTATAACACCGTCAAAGATACGCTGCATATTCACGGGGTGGCAGTGGTAGACATTGCGGCCATCCGGCGTCTGCATCCCGAACGGCGCCCGGGAAGCCTCGCAGAGGAAATCGTAACGCAGGACGCCGACGCCCGCCTGTATGCTGATTTCCTTTTGGGACGGGTGATGAAATGCGAAAGCCTGGAAGAACACAACCGGCAGGAAATTTCCATCACAAAGGGCTGTATGCTTTACCAGCAAAAGGCGATTCGTCATTTGAATCCCAAAATCTGGGCCCGGCCGCTGTTGGGCCAGGGAGCGCGCTTGCTGCGGCTGCGCCAGATCGAAGAAGAACTGCCGCAGAAGCGCAGGGCCAGTGAGCAGTTGTCCGGCTGGGTTGTGGCGGCCAGGAAGATTGCGCGGGTGCAAGGGCTGGGAACTTCGGAGCTGGAAGACTGGGAAGCGGCCCGGCAGGCACTGGCCCGCATTCCGGCGGCACAGAAAGAGTGGGTGGAAAAGCAGACTGAACTGGATGCCATTGACCGGGAACCACTGTTCGCCTTGCAGGAAAAAGAACGAACGTTGTACCGCGAGTCGGCGGAATATGACAAGCAGATCGGTGCGCTCAATCGCTCCATCGGGGAGCAGGAGGGGGCATGTCACGTTCTGGAAACGCAGCAAATCCCCCAGGCCCAGGCCAAGCAGGCGCAGCTGCAGAGCAATCTGGAAAAAGATTACCCGGCAGACTGGCGTCAGCAGACGGGGGAGCCGCGATACCAGCAGGAACTCTCCACCCACGCCGCCCTGGAGGACGTCAGCATCAATTTCCGGCGCAGCGCCGCAGCAGCCAAGACTTCTGCGAATAAAGCGTGGAGCAATCTTCGGGATGCCAGAATCGACTATAACCGCCGCTATCAGATGGGGTTGGATGTAGAAAAACAGGACAACGCTGCCTTTGACGCTGTATTGCAGGAAATCCGGGAAAATCGTCTGCCTGCGTACCTGGACAAAATCCGCGACGCCAAGGAAAAGGCGATGGAACAGTTCCAGGAAGAGTTTATCGGCGTATTGCATACCAACATCGGCAATGCGGAACGGGCGATTCGGGAGTTGAACCATGCGCTGCGTACGCCTTTCTCGGAAGATTCCTATGCGTTCCAGGTAAAGCCAAACCCGGAATATCGCCGTTTTTATGATATGCTCACCGATCACATGAACCTGGAGAGCTACACTCTTTTTGCCGAGCAATTCCGGCAGAAGTATGCGGCGGAGATCGAAGAGTTGTTCGGAATCCTGACCGATGCCGGCACCGGCGACATCGACAAGCGTGTGGAAAAATACACGAACTATCGCACCTACCTGCAGTTTGATCTCACAGTGACCACTCCGGATGGCCTGGTGCAGCGGCTTTCCCGCATGATGGAGAAAAAATCCGGCGGCGAGACCCAGACGCCCTTTTACATTGCGGTGCTGGCGTCCTTTGCACAGCTTTACCGCATGGATCGGGATCCCCGCGGCAGTACCATCCGATTGATCGTCTTTGATGAGGCGTTCTCCAAAATGGATGGCGAGCGCATTGCCCAAAGTATGAAGATCCTGCGGGATTTCCATTTCCAGGTGATTCTGTCGGCGCCCCCGGATAAGATCGGGGATATTTCCACCCTGGTGGACCGCAACCTGTGCGTGATGCGCAAAGGGCATACCACCATTGTCCGCGCCTTTGACCCACGGGAGGCCGCGTATGTTGAATCTTGAATCGGCGATGTTGAACGCTCTGCTGGACCGCTACGAGCGCAGCCGTGGCTTTAAGGAAAACCGCAGCCAGCAGCGGCGGATCCAGCTCCGAATGTATGTCGACGGCAAAACCGATTTCCCCGCCTACGATATTGAAGACAGTTCGGCCCGAACGGCCATCAACGAAGCGGCTAAAAAGCTGGCAGAGCAAGGCGTGATCGAGTTGGAATGGATGCACGGGCAGGAGGGGCACATTCTGCGCCGGATCGCGCTGCGCCCGCAGGCGCTGGCGGATGCATACCACCGAGGAGGCCGAAAACCGCTGGCCGATACGGCAGGGCAGCTGGCGCAGAGGCTTCGGCAGGTGCAGCAGGCATCTTCGGCGCCGTGGGCCCGCCGGTATTTGCAGGAGGAACTGGACTTTTTGAAAAAGAACCGGCGTCCGCGGGCCGCTTTCCCGGCGGAGGCTGCCGAGCAGAAGGACTGGCTGGCAGTACTGGAAATGCTGGGAACACGGGCGCCGGAACCTCCGCTTCTGGAGCGGGTGTTTTCCCTGCGCTGCCTGGGAAACAGCAAGGCCTTTGAAAAATACCACCGGGCCCGATTGTTGGGTGTGCTGCGCAAAGCCCTTCCGTTAGATACCGAAGAGATGAACGAGGAGGAACTGCTGCGCCAGTCAGGGTTGGAAAAATATCCCGAGTGGTTTTCCTTTTGTGGCGCGGTGCGGTTGACATGGCCGGACGGAAAGGCGCTGGATATTGCTCCCCTGGGGGACGGTGTTCAGATCAGCGCGGTGGATGCCTCACAGGTACAGATTTCCTTTGCACCACAGGTCCGCTGCCTGCTGTTTGTGGAAAATAAGGCTAACTATTTTGATACGATCCGCAAGCATCCTTCCCCTGAGAGGGTCGTGGTTTTTCACGGCGGGTGCTACAGTCCCCAGAGGGGGCGGTTTTTCCAGCAGCTCTGCCGGGCGGCGGGCCCCCAGGTACAGCTTCTCCACTGGGGTGATATCGATTGCGGCGGATTTCAGATGGACAGCCGCCTGCGCCGGGAAATTGATCCCCGTATCCGGCCCTGGCGCATGGATGTGGAACAGTTCCGGGCGCATCAGGGGCAGGCAGAGCCTTTCTCCGAAGCATATGCGGCAAAGTTGGAACCCCTTCTTCAAGACCCCTGGCTGCAGGACAGCCGTGAGGTGATTCAATATATGCTGCGGTATCATCTTCGGCTGGAACAGGAAGCCCTGCTGGAAGGGTGAACGCGGTTTTCCTGATGCGAGGATCGCTTTTGTGGAAAGGCGACTGCTATAATGAACGAAGATAGGATGCTGTGTAAATAAAGTCGGTTCCTGAGGTATCAACACTTTCAAAAGTGTCTTGCATACAAATACAAAACGGAAAGGGTGGTCTTTTATGAAAATGAATCGTGTATGGAGGGTGCACGCTTCCTAACCCTCCGAATCTTTTTTTGGAGGCAGCAAAATGGAAAAATCAATTATCATCCGTGAAGCAGTCACAGAAAACGATGCCGCAGCTTTTTGGAAGCAGCTTCGCCTGTATTCCAAACAGGATAGGTTTCCTGGTTTGAATGGCAGAAACGGAAAATCTTTTCCCGACGATTCGGAATACCGGACCTGTGCGCAGAACATGGATGACAGCCCGCAGGACAGGTGCTGGTATCTGTTCTTTCAGCAGGATGGGCGCGACATTGGCTTTGCCTTGCCGGTCCTTTACACCTCTGAGGATGGAAAATGCTTTGTTATGGAGTATTGCGTCTATCCGGAATACCGCGGAAACGGGACAGACGAGAGCTGTGCCGGCGCCCTGCTGGATTGGGCAAGGGAAAATGGTGCCCTTTATGCAGAGCTGAGTGTTGGCGGTGAGATGCAGCAAGAGCATGTGTGGGAAAGCTTGGGTTTCCTCAAAAACGGTTTTGATGAGAGGGGAGAGCCGTTGCTGATCTTGCCCCCCAAAGATGAAAAGCCTTTCACCGTGGAAATTTTGAAGGACCCAACAGACTGGCGGCTCTTAAAATTGGAAAACGGATTCAAAAAAGAAATCGGAGAAGAGTTCCTGACAAAAGAAAATCAGAAACAGCTTCAGCGAGCCGTCAAGGAAGGGAAGATTACCTTCTTTATTGCCAAACGCGGTTCCCGTGCTGTCGGCATGTGCAGCGTCGCCAAATACTATTCGACTTTCTCCTGCTCAGATACGGGCGTCTATGAAGATTTCTATATTGAGCCTGTGTTCCGGGGCAAAGGGATTGCGCGGAAATTAGCGCAGGCAGCACAAACATGGTGCAGGCAAAACGGCATAGCAAGCCTGACTGTGTGCTGTGCTCCATGTGATGAAAAAATGTATCAAGCGCTTGGCTTTGATATTTGTCTGGGAACAACGTTTGCACATACAGATTGAATAACTGACACAAGGGCGGCGACTTGGAAAACCAGGTCGCCGCCTGTTTCATAAGGCCTTTCTTTCAGGCAAACGGCTCTTATTTAATGGAAAAAATGCATCAACCTGCGGCTGGTGCATTTTTTAGTGGCGGAAGCGGTGGGATTCAAACCTACGAGCCCTTGCGGGCTACCTGATTTCGAGGTTTCAAAAGATATAAACGAGCTGGAAAAAGCGGACCGAGCGTTTAAGCGGTGAGGACAAAGCGCTGTTCTTCGATTTCTGCAACGCTTACGGGGAACTGATGGGCAAAAGCAGTCTCGATTTTTTCATTGCCGGCTTCCGCCTCGGCGCAAAAATGCTCTTTGCTACCTTTTGCAGCGATGACGCACCGTTTGAAAGTTACCTGAAAGATTAATCTAAAATGAGCCTCCTTCCGGCAGAGCGTGCTATTGGAGGCTTGCTTTGTACCCGATAGGGTATATTAAGACTTTTTATGCATTTATTTATACCTTATCGGGTATAATATTAGGGATGGCAGTTTGACTTTATACCCGTTAGGGTGTAAAATATACATGGGCTTGTGCAAAGGAGGCTATCATACCGTGAATAAGATTGCCAAGTTTATCAAAGAAAACAGGAAAGCCGCCGGACTGACACAGGAGGAATTTGCCGCCCGTAGCGGACTGGGGCTTCGCTTTATCCGGGAACTGGAGCAGGGAAAAGAAACGGTCAGAATGGATAAGGTCAATGCCGCTCTTGCCATGTTCGACATGGAAGCCGTCCCCGGAAGAAAGGATGATAAATAATGGACGCATTCCGAACAGCCTATGTTTATATCCGAAA
>ERZ1643250.3447-NODE-3447-length-10823-cov-8.001300_pt1 | contig 10823 bp, 13 predicted proteins | sample MGYA00579262_ERZ1643250 | MGnify/ENA primary metagenome ERZ1643250 (study PRJEB29033, sample SAMEA4952265) | chicken gut metagenome | biome: Broiler Chicken; feature: Gastrointestinal Tract; material: Caecum | place: Ireland | collected 2018 | study: Broiler...
CTGCTGCGGAAAGAAGAATATGAGTGGGCAAATTTGCCTTGGAACGCTGGCTGGTGATGGCCGCCGCAATGACGGTCGGGCTGAACCGGTTGCCCACGTCGTTCTGTACAATCAGGACCGGCCGTATGCCGCCCTGTTCCGAGCCCACAACCGGGCTCAAATCAGCGTAATAAATATCGCCCCGATGAATCATCCGTTTTCACACTCCGAATCCTTTGATAGTGGGAACCCATGGGTATTGTTGCCGGGCAGAGGAAGTTTTAAACACCTTTTGCAAAAATGTTTAAAACTCTGCGGCTGAAAATTCATCGTGGTTCCACACCATACTATTTTGGAGCGGTCAAAGGGGTGACAAGCCCGTCTATCTTTTTTCCGGAAACCGGATGGTCAGCTGCCACAGGGGAACGGTGATGACTGTGATCCGTCCGGTTTCTTCGGTTCGGGCTGTAATGCCGGTTCCGTCCGAAAGGGAAGCTGTCCAGCTTCCGTTGTTCCACACCGAATCCTCCAGCGCATCCAGTGCCGTGAAAACCCGGCCGAACAGGCTTTGCTCCATGGCTTCACCGGAACACTTGACGGAAAGCCCTGTGACCGTAACGGTATATTCCGTCTCACTGCGATGTACCTGCATCCCTGCGATTTCTTCCGGCGTTTCCACCACGAATACCGATTGCCCCTCCAATGAGCGGCTGTATTGCCCGGAAATTTCCGTTCCCGCCATGCTCACCTGACAGAATTGCTGTTCCAGCACTGTCTCAGGCGGAACCGGTGCAGACGGCTCCCGCCCGCATCCGGAACCTGTCGCCGCGAGGATACAGGACAGCAGGACAGCCTGCCACCTCTTCAACCACAATTTCATCGTATCCTGTTTCTCCTTTCCGCGCTCCCCCGGTTTTGGGGAAATCTGTGTTATTTATATGGAATGGGATGGAGAGGCATTCCAGAGAAACAGGCAAAACAAAAAGAGAAACCCGGTGGGGTTTCCCTTTCATGTTTCGAAGGAATGTTTTGTGTATTAACGGAATTCATCCAGAGGCTGGGAGAAAATGGCCCAGCGGAACAGGATGGAGGGGAAGGAATTCAGGGTTTCATTGTACTGGCCTGCCTGCTGGTTATAACTGCTTTCCTGAATCAGCTGCTGAGCTTCTTCAAAAGCAGATGTAAATTCAGAAGCACTGTATAATTTATCGGCAAGACCGCTGAAAGATCCGCTCAGTGCGCTGTTGGCGTCAAACTGTTCGGAAGGTGTATTGGCGCTGCGCAGTGTTTCCGCGTCTTTTTCCACCTGTTCAATCAGCGATTCCTCTACCTGCTGGCTGCGTGCCAGACTCACAAGCCCGTTAGCCGCTTCAATGCGGCGGTCCAACTGCATCTGGATTCCTGTGCTGGATTGGTAGTATTCATCGGTAATGGCCTTTCGGTCGGAATAAAAGGAAGTATTCAGGCCGATCAGCACGGAAAGCACAATCATCACCACCATCAGCGTGATGGCAACACCGCGCTTTTTCAGGAATTTTTTCAAAAGGATGCCTCCTTACAAACTCAGGACTGCACAGTGGTGGAGTTGTTGCGGATTTCCAGCAGCTTCTGTTTCAGCTCGCCTTCAATACGGCCCAGTTCCACCTCAGCTTCCCGGCGCTTCTGACGGCCCTCTTCCTGAATATGGGCCACTTCATCCAGCGTGGAGATCAGCTGTTCGTTGGTGTGCTTCAAAGTCTCGATATCCACAATGCCGCGCTCGGCTTCCTTGGCGGCCTGTACAGAACCCATCTTGAGGGCGTCTGCATTTTTGCGCAGCAGATCGTTGGTCATGTCGGTGACGGCGCGCTGTGCTTCCATGGCCTGGGTGGAGTGGGCAATGCCCAGTGCCAGCACCATCTGGCTCTTCCACAGGGGAATGGTATTGACCAGCGTGGACTGAATCTTTTCCGCCATCATCTTGTCGTTGTTCTGTACCAGACGAATCTGGGGACCCATCTGAATGGAGACCATGCGGGTCAGTTCCAGATCGTGAAGCTTCTTTTCAAAGCTCTGGCACATGGCGTTCATGTCATTGGCAGCCTGTGCGTCCTCCGGCAGGCCGGTGCGCTTGGCTTTTTCCACCAGCTCAGGCAGCACAGTGGCTTCCACTTCCTGGAGTTTCTTTTTACCGGCCAGAATGTACATGGACAGCTCTTTGAAATAGGCCAGGTTCATCTCGTACATCTTGTCCAGCATGGCAATGTCCTTGAGCAGCTGTACCTGATGGTTTTCCAGCACGGTACAGATGCGGTTGACATTGACTTCCGCCTTGTCATACTTGACTTTCAGGCCTGCAATCTTGTTGCCGGTCTTTTTGAAGAAGCCCAGGAAACCCTTTTCCTCTTCTTCCACGTCAAAGCCCTTGAGCTCGGTCACCAGACCAGTGATGGCTTCACCGATTTCGCCCAAATCCTTGGTGCGGACATTGGCCAGTGCAGACTCGGAAAATCCCGCGATCTTCTTCTGGGCCACAGAGCCATACTGCATGATCTGAGTGGTGTTGGTAATGTCGATTTTCTGGGCAAAATCCGCCACAACTTTCTGCTCGGCGGGTGTCAGGGCGGCTTCCTCCTGCATCACCACTTCCGGCTTTTTCACTTCTTCCGTGCCCAGCGTCAGGGTCGGTGCAGCGGGAACGGTCTCGACGGGTTCCATTGTCAACTTGATTTCATCCATGGGGAATGCCTCCTCACAATTTCTATTTTTTTACAGTTTCAATACAGGTTCTTCTCCGTCCTCCGACGGCTGGGAGGAAATGCCCTCCTGTGTCAGCATGCTTTCCAGTACGGTGATATCGGTGGAAATGTCCATGGCTTCATCCTGGAACAGGGCGTCCAGCTGTTTTTCAAAAGCCAGCACGATGGTCTGCATGATCCGTTCGATTTCCGTCATGGACTGGGTGATGTTTTCGCCCTTGACATCCTGACGGCTCATCCGGTCATAGGAGTCCAGCAGCTTGAGGGTCGTGGGCAGGTAATAGTTCATAAATTTCCGAATCTGGCCCACCTTTTGCGGATGGTCGCAGATATAGGCGAAAATCCGGAAGGAAACCTCCTGCATCCGGACAATGGCGGCGGAAATTTCTTCGTTTTCGATGGCTTCGTCGGCTTTGCGCAGCCGGCGCAGATAGGCGGTGCCTTCTTCCACCACCTTGTCCACCTCCGCGTTGCCGGTGGCACGGGGTGGTTCCGGTTCCGGCTTGGGCTCTTCCGGAATGGGTTCCAGAATCCACTTGCCCCGGAAAATTTTCGAGGACAGGAAGTATACCGCGAGCAGGATCACGGCCATGGCCAGAAAAGAGGGGATGTCATAAAAGTTCTTTGCCGAACAGCCGATAATCAGGGCAACAATGCCGGTAATGTAGTATTTTGCTACGGTTGGAGCACGGACACGGCGCATTCCCTCCGGGACTTCGTGCTTTTTCTTCCGTTTTTCTTTTTGTTTGCCGGGATATCCGCCGCCGCCCTTGACTTCATAGGGATTTCTTCCTCGAGTGTCATAAGGACCGGGCTGGGGAGCGGGTCGAGGGCCGGGATAGGGTCCGTTTTGAGGACCGGGATACCCGTTTGGCCGGGGACCGGACTGAGGTCCAGGCTGAGGGCCGGGATAAGCGCCGGGTCTGGGACCGGGCTGGGGACCCGGTGCAGGGGGAGGCGTTTGGCTGGCGTGGAAGGGGCCGTTATTGGGATTGGGAGTTCCGGTTCCTTTCATGGAGTTCACGGCGTTTTCCGCTTTTTTCACAGTGGTTTCTACCGCGTTGATGGCCTTGCTCACGGACTTTTCCACGTCATCTATTTTTACCTTGTGCAGCATCTGGTACAGCTGCGAGGAATAAAACTCGTCTTCCCATTTCCCGCCGGGAGAACGTTTGGACATGATTTTCCTGCCTTTCTGCGCTGAAATCGGCGCGTGTCTTGGTCATGATTTTTTCTGTATTCCCGTATTGGCAAAAAGCAGTGCTGAAATTTGTCAAAAACAGACAAAAATTCTGCTGCTTTTTCAAATAACATCTTCACAGGATTCAGTATCATTGTACGTTTTTTCCCCACGGGTGTCAAGGAAAAACACAGACTTTACCGGGCGGTATGGGCTGAAAAAGCGCTGTTTTCGTCAAGGAATCTCCATGGCGGGTTCCGCGCTGTCAATTGCGGCAGTGCAGCCGTTTTTTCTCAGAATTTTCTTTTGGTTTCGGGACTTGACAGAAATTCCCCTTCGCGGTATCATTACAAATGCAAATCATTTGCATTTAGGAGGCCCTATGAAACAAAAACTTAATCAAAGACCCCGGTCGTGTTCGCTGGCCGCGCTGGGACTGCTGCTGGCGTTTCTGACGGGACTGTTTACCGGCTGTGCCCCCAGACAGGAAAAACAGGTGGATTTCCGTCTGGTAACTTCCTTTTACCCCATGTATATCATTGCCCTCAATGTGACAGAGGGAGTGGAAGGGGTAGAAGTGTCCAACATGGCAGGACAGCAGACCGGTTGTCTCCACGATTATCAGCTGCAAAATAAAGACATGAAGAATCTGGAAACTGCCGATGCGTTTCTCATCAATGGCGCGGGCATGGAGAGCTTTCTGGACAAGGTGCTGGAACAAATGCCGGAATTGCCGGTCATCAATGCCAGCGAAGGCATTGAACTTTTGTGTACAGGGGAAGACCATGACCACGAAGGCCACGAGCATGAAGAAGAGGAATACAACGCCCATGTTTGGGTCAGTATTTCCAATTATATGCAGCAGGTGGAAACGGTGACATCCTCCCTGATGAAGCTGGACCCGGAACGGGCCGGCCAGTACCGGGATAACGGCGATACTTATCTCCAAAAGCTGTCCGCGCTGCGGGATCAGATGCATCAGGAGCTGGACGGCCTTCCTAATCGGGAAATTGTGACCTTTCACGAAGCGTTCCCTTATTTTGCGGAGGAATTCAACCTGCACATCGCGGCAGTAGTTAATCGGGAGCCGGATAGCCAGCCCAGTGCCCGGGAACTGGCCGATACCATTCGACTGATCCGGGATACGGGCGTCACGGCGGTATTTGCGGAGCCTCAGTATTCGGAATCCGCCGCACAGGTGATTTCCGGAGAGAGCGGCGCTACGCTGTATCTACTGGACCCGGGGGTGACCGGGGAAGAAGACCCGGACGCCTATCTCCACGCCATGGAGAAGAATCTGGAGATTCTGAAAGAAGCGCTGGCGTGAGCGCAAAAATGAAGAATAAAGAGAAACCTGTTTTGGAAAGGATTTGTGCTATGGAAACCATTTCCCAATCCCCCCACACCTGTCAGTGCAGTGTGTCCATCCGGGGACTGACGGTCCGGAAGCATGACGGCTTGATTCTGGACCACATTGATTTGGAAGTTCATCACGGGGAAATTCTGGCGCTGATTGGCCGCAACGGCGCCGGAAAAACCACTTTGCTCAAGGCGCTGCTGGGACGGTGCGCCTATACCGGCGAGATTGTGTATCACAATGGTCAGGGGGAAGCGGTACAAAAACCCCGAATCGGGTATGTGCCCCAGCGGCTGGACTTTGACCGCTCCGCGCCCATTACCGCAGCAGATTTGCTGTGTGCCAATCATTCCCGCCGTCCGGTATGGCTGGGAACCTCTCCTGCCGCCCGGAAAAAAGCCGCTGCCATGCTGAAAAAAGTGGGCGGCGACCCGGCAATTCTCTCGAAACGGCTGGGCAGCCTTTCCGGCGGCGAATTGCAGCGGGTGCTGCTGGCCTTTGCGCTGGACCCCATGCCGGATCTGCTGCTGCTGGATGAACCGGTTTCCGCAGTGGACCGGAAGGGCATCGGCCTGTTCTACGATCTGGTAACCTCTCTGCGCAGTGAGTACCATATGCCCATCATTCTCGTTTCCCACGACCTTTCCCATGTGCGCCGGTATGCCACCAGTGCCGCTGTGCTGGACAGAAGCATTGTTTCCCGGGGTACTCCGGAAGAAGTGCTGGCCTCTCCCGATGTACAGGAAATTTTCGGCCTTGGAGGTGTATGATGGACATACTGTACGGAATCATTGATACACTCCTTCCCTTTGAATGGACGGAGTTTGACTTTATGAAAAACGCCCTGTTGGCAGTCCTGCTGATTTCCCCCCTGTTTGGTCTGGTGGGAACCGCAGTGGTGAGCAACCGGATGTCCTTTTTCTCTGATGCGCTGGGCCATTCGGCGCTGACGGGTATCGCCATCGGTGTGCTCATGGGCGTGGATAACTACCTGATTTCCATGTTGGGGTTTGCCCTGTTGTTTGCGCTGGGAATTTCTGCTGTTCTGGAATCGGGCAATTCCTCCGCGGACACCATTATCGGTGTGTTTTCCGCAACCGGTCTGGCGCTGGGTGTGGTGCTGCTTTCCGCCAGCGGCGGCTTTGCCAAATATTCCTCCTACCTGATCGGCGATATCCTGACGGTACAGCCCCAGGAGCTGCTGTTGTTGCTGCTGATTCTGATTGCCGTTGTGCTGGTGTGGATTTTTGGTTACAACCGACTGCTGCTGACCAGCCTGAACGAAGACCTTGCCGCCGGAAAAAATATCCGGGTACAGCGAATCAACCGGCTGTTCGCCATTGTGCTGGCTGTGATCGTCACCATTTCCATCAAATGGGTGGGAATGCTGATTATCAATTCCCTGCTGGTGCTGCCCGCAGCAGCGGCTCGGAATCTGGCGAAAAACAGCGCGGCCTATCACGGGCTGTCGGTGGGCATTTCTCTGGTGTCCGGCGTGTCGGGCCTGATTCTCTCTTACTATTGGGGCATTGCCACCGGCGGAACCATTGTGCTGATGGCAGCGGTGATTTTCTTTGCTACCTTCCTGTTTTCCCGGCTGAGAAGAGGATAAACGGGCATAAAATAGCGGTGCAGTTCATTTGAGCTGCACCGCTTCTTTGATATTCAGAAGAATTTTTTCCATGCCGGAATTTAACGCTTGTATGGCATGGGATGATCCGTTCTTTCCAGAAGATAGTCTACACTGACATGATAAAAATCGGCCAATGCACATAAAACTTCCGGAGGAATCATTCTTTGACCACTTTCGTAATAAGCGTAAGTTCGCTGGGGGAGATTAATTGCTTCCCCGACCTTTTTCTGTGTTAAATCATTGTCTTCACGAAGTTCCCGAATTCTTTTGTACTGTTTCAAGCTCATCACCAAACTCAGTATAAAAAACACCTGAATTCCTATTGATTTTATGAACAAATTGTTCTAAAATCAATTTAGAGGTGATAAATATGCCCAATTACAGAGAATTGTATATTGAATTGTATCGGGCCACGGAAAAGGCGATTGACCTTCTGCGGGAAGCACAGGAGTCATTTGAAGCCCAGTATATGGCGGAGTTTAATCCGGAATTTGACTGGAGCAGTTTTCCCTATACAGTGGAAGAAGAAAAGAAGGATAGCGAGTAGCCTCAGACAAAACGGCGGGAGCATTTTGAAACTTCTTTCGGTATGATGAGGGAAACATCATACGAAAGGAGTTTTTTCATGGAAAAAGAGACACAGAGCCAGATACCAACTGCCGAAAAGCAAATTCAGCAGCTGGCGGAATTATTGATGGACAAGCTGTATCAGGCTGTGGGAGAGCTGGACATCTATACCGCCGTTTCCAAAACCCGAAAAAAAGAAACGCTGTTTCAGGAAAACGGGAAATCCGCCGGGGAAGTTGTCACGGAACGGGAACACCGCCGCCGGTATCGGGGAATTATCGACCGGGGCGCGCTGAAACAGCTGACCGCTGCACTGAAGGATTTAAAGGATGTACAGCTTTCCCTTGGAGAAACCGCAGAAGAGTCCGGCGGTGTGGTGGAGATTGCGGCCATTCTGGAAGAGCTGGAAGGAGGCGCATCGGATGCGTAACGCCATCTGGTCCCCTCAGCCCCGGCAAAAGTTGTTCCAGTCAAGACCGGAATATGAAGCCCTGTATGGCGGCGCGGCAGGCGGCGGCAAAAGTGATGCCCTGTTGGCGGAAGCCCTGCGGCAGGTGCACATTTCCCATTATCGGGGGTTGATTTTGCGGAAAACCTATCCCCAGCTGTCGGAACTCATCGACCGGAGCCGCACTCTGTATCACAGTGCGTTTCCCGCCGCCAGATACAACACGACCGGCCACTATTGGGAATTTCCCAGCGGGGCAAAAATTTACTTTGGTTCCATGCAGCATCCCTCGGACAAAATTAATTATCAGGGCAAACGGTATGACTTTATCGCTTTTGACGAGCTGACCCACTTTACCTGGGAGGAATACAGCTATCTGTTCAGCCGCAACCGTCCCAGCGGCCCCGGTACCCGGGTCTATATCCGGGCGGCTACCAATCCGGGGGGCATCGGTCACAGCTGGGTGAAAGAGCGGTTCATCACCCCCGCTCCGCCCATGACGCCTATTGTGGAGGAGGTACAGGTGGACACGCCGGAGGGACGGAAAACCATGAGCCGTTCCCGGATTTTTATTCCCTCTACCGTATTTGACAACCAGAAGCTGCTGGAAAATGACCCCGGATACCTGGCCAGCCTTTCCCTTTTGCCCCCGGCGGAACGAAGTGCACTGTTGTATGGCAGCTGGGATTCCTTTGACGGGCAGGTGTTTTCCGAATGGCGCAACGATCCCGCCCACTATCAGGATCACCGCTGGACCCATGTCATTGACCCGTTTCCCATTCCCGCCCACTGGCGCATTTATCGAGGCTTTGACTTCGGGTATGCCCGGCCCTTTGCCGTGGGCTGGTTTGCCGCTGACCCGGACGGGCGATTGTACCACATCCGGGAATATTACGGCTGCACCGGTACGCCCAACATGGGTTTGCGAATGCATCCGGCCCAGATTGCCGCCGAGATTCACCGGATTGAGCAGGAGGATGAACAGCTCCGGGGACGAAAGATCATCGGGATTGCAGACCCCAGCATTTTTGACGAAAGCCGGGGGGAGAGTGTGGCTGCCATGATGGAGCGGGCACCCAATTTTATTTACTGGTCCGGGGGAGACAACACCCGGATTCCCGGCAAAATGCAGTACCACTACCGCCTGGCCTTTGACGAAAACGGATTGCCCATGATGCAGGTGTTTCATACCTGCAAGCACTTTATCCGCACATTGCCATCGCTGGTGTATGACAGCGGCAATGTGGAGGACATCGACACCACACAGGAAGATCACATCTACGATATGTGCCGGTATGTGCTTATGGAGAATCCCATTGCGCCCCAAAAAGCAGCGGCACCGCCGAAACCGGCGCTTCCGCCGGAGCTGCAAACGGAAGAACCGGCGCGGTTTTTGTGGGTGTAAGCAATGATAACGGAAAGTTTGTAACCAAACCGGCAAAAAAGGTGCTTCATAGATTGAAGGGGAATTTTCGATTGAAACCCGGTCCGGGAAGGGGGAGATACCCATGTACCCATGCTTTTGTGAAATGCTGTTTTTTAACCCATGAGAAGGAAGGTGATGGTATGAAAATCAGACGCGGATGGATATTGAGTCTGTGTGCGGTGCTGCTGGTGACGGTGCTGGCCGGATGCAGCGCCAAAGAAAAGGAAACGGTCATCGGTTCCGGAATGTGGCCGGAGTACACGTTTCAGAGCGCGGTGGATACGGCGGTTACCATTGTGTACGGAACGGCCGGGGAAAAGAGCGAGACCAAATCCCGGGATATCAGCATGAACCCGGAGAAGCCCATTCTGCTGTACTATCGGGATGTCCCGATGGAAGTCAAGGAGCTTCCCAAAGGCGAGAAGGGAAGTGATGGGACTGTGATTTATCAGGAGCAGGGAGGAGAAACCGACACCCAGATTTTCATTACCGAAGGGCTGGAAGAAGTGGAACCGGGTAAGGAATATATTCTCTTCCTCAATGAAATCGGAGCCGTTCTTTCACCGGCTTTGCTCCTGCCAGTGGAAAACGGGGAAGTAAAGACTTCCGGCGGTCTGGTGCCGGACAGTGCGAAGGATTCCAACGGAAAAGCCCCGGACACCATGACGGTGGAAGCGTATCTGGAAGCCGTAGAAGCGGCTGTCCGCTCCTCTTCATAAACTGCAAACCGCCCCGGATTTTATACAGGTCCGGGGCGGTTTTTCTGTGCTCTTGTTTTCTTGGTGACGGTATGGTAAACTGAAATTATAACGGAGTTGTTCATGAATCCATAGAGAGTGGGGAGGTGCTTTTCATGTTTGGAAAGAAAAAGCAGGCGATTCTCACACCGCCGCCGGGACTTGGCAGAGAAGATATCGTCATCGAAAAGAGCATCTGCACCGGCGAAGGGGTGATCGGCTTCCGCGACCCTAAAACGAAAAAGCTCTTACAGGCGGTAGCGGCTCGGACGCCGGGAGAAATTGCGGATTTTTATCGCTCCTATGGATACGAGCCGCCGGAAAAATAAAAGAAAAGGGGTATTGGGTATGGAGTTGCTTCGGAAACAAATGCAGGACGGAATGCTGGGTTTGGCTGTGGGAGATGCGCTGGGGGTACCGGTGGAATTCCGCAGCCGTGAAGTGCTGAAACAGAACCCTGTTACCGGGATGCGGGCCTATGGGACCCACAATCAGCCCGCCGGGACCTGGTCGGACGATACCACTATGGCGCTGTGTACGCTGGAGAGCCTGACAAAAGGCGTGGATTATGACGACATGATGGACCGTTTTTGTCGCTGGGTAGACGAAGGCTATATGACGCCTTACGGGAAGCTCTTTGATATCGGGGGGACCACCCTCCACGCACTGCGGATGTACAGCTCTGGAGTTTCCGCATTGCAGTGCGGCGGCACCGATGTACGGGACAATGGAAACGGCTCCCTGATGCGGATTTTGCC